>Ga0209530_1000927_pt1 | contig 15589 bp, 11 predicted proteins | sample BlaSpr_A8_Ref_O1_FD_187987 | JGI IMG/M metagenome (GOLD analysis project Ga0209530, IMG submission 187987) | Forest soil microbial communities from Thunder Bay, Ontario, Canada - Black Spruce, Ontario site 2_A8_Ref_O1 (SPAdes) (version 2) | ecosystem: Environmental > Terrestrial > Soil > Boreal...
TACGGGCCGCCGCGCCTGCTCGCTGCGCGGCGTCCCTGGTGCCGCGGTTCAAGACAGCGGCCGCCTGATCGGCACCAAAGTCCCCGCGTCCGGCAAGGGCCCGCTCGTCACCCTGAAGCCCGGTGCGACCGCGTACTTCTCCCTGATAATTCACGACGCAGGCGCGGTGTGCGCGCACCCGGCGGGTGGCCAGGTCCTCATATACCTGCCCGGCCAGCAGCAGGCCCAGGACGGCTGGCTAGATGCGCAGGCCTGCCCAGGCCTGAGGGGCGGCGGAGTACTGAGCCCGGGCACCATCCAGGGGGGCACCGGCGTCCCGTTCTACACCATCTGACCGCTCCGTTAAAGAGAACGGGCTCCGCAGCAGCGAGCACCCTCGGGCGGTGCAAGTGCCTCGGCGCGTGCGTAGCCGCCGTTCGGTATGTCCTGGTGGCCGACCAGGATGGTCGTCCAAGGCGCGAGAACGAACGTTCTGCTCACATCGCCGAAGCCACGATACTGGGAACCTCGATCGTCTCCTTCGACCGGTCGCAGGACTTCCATTGGACGTGCCGCTGGTGTGGGTGATCGGGCTGGCTGCCAGCGCGGTCGCGGCGGAGCAGGCCGGAGTGTGATCGAATCGATCGCATGACGATCGCGTACATCCCCGTCTCCGGCGACGGCCGCCTGTGGGCCGAGAAGTCCGGTGACGGAGCGCCCGTGGTCCTGCTTCACGGTTCCGTGCATGACAGCCGCCTGTGGGACGGCGTGTTCCCCGAACTCGCGCTCCGCTACACTGCGATCCGGTACGACGCTCGAGGCCTGGGACGATCGACGCTGCCGACCGCACCGTTCCGCTACGAGGACGACCTCCTCGCTGTCCTTGACCACTTCGGCATCGGGCGCGCCGCACTGGTCGGACTGAGCATGGGCGGCGAGGTCGCCCTGGACTTCACGCTGGAGCATCCCGGACGGGTGCGCTCGCTGACGCTCGTCGCGGCGTCGGCTAGCGGCCACGACTGGCCGCAGTCCCCTGAGATGGACCTCTACACGGCGGCGAACCGCGGGAACGATGCCGGCCGTCTAGCCGAGGCGGAGCTTGGGGTGTGGGCCTCGCTGGGCGACCGCGCACCGGGATACCCAGCGATCGCGACCATGGTCACCGAGAACGCCAGGGTACGGGCCGCCGCCGAGAAGGGCCATGTCCGCCGCTCGCAGGAAGGCGCCGTCGAGCACCTTGCGCGGGTCACGGTGCCAGCGACCGTCGTGGTCGGTGATCACGACCACCCGGAGATCGGCGTGATCGGCCGCCGGCTCGCTGAGGGCATCCCCGGCGCGCGCCTGGAGATCGTGGCCGCGGCTGATCACTACCTGCCGCTGCGTGCGCCGGAACGGCTCACGGAAATCATTGTCTCTCAGTGAGCTTCTACGCGACTGGCTGTAACTGCGCCAGATCAACCTGGGCACGCGGAAAGGACAGCGAGCTCTGGGTCGCTACCGGCGAGCTCCGCTCCGTCCACGAATCCTGAGCAATCACACCTCTGACCATCACTGAACTTGCAGGGTAACCGTTCATGGTTGGAATCCGAGTTGGGTCAAGTTACAGTAAAATGTTCTCTGTTGAGTAAGTTACATTATGGGGCCCCTCCAGCACTGTAGCTGACACCCAGATCAGGATGCGGCGATGAGTGGACCCGCCCCGCCGCGGTCAACACAGAACCGGACGTTCGGAGTCGCCTTACGTAAGGAAGCCGTGCGAAGCGCGGCGACGCCGAATCGGCAGGCGGCGTGATTCTGCTGGGCCTGTAACTGCCGGTGTCCGTCGGCACCGCCGGCGAGCGCACCGCTGCCCGCAACCCTGAACCTATGTTCGTGCGGTTCGTGACGAAGCCGGGAGTTCAGGTCTCCCCACCCAGACCGTCAGGCCGCAGGCCTCAGGGTATGTGGCCTGCGGAGTGTCCTTTTTGTGTGCAATGATCACTTCGTGAATGACGGGAATCCCGAGCAGGAAGCGTACTTCGCGAGTACCCGTGGCGCCTCGGCAGCCGGAAGCTCACAAGGGTGGCTGGTCACCATCGGCGAAGAGAAACATCAGTTCTCGTGCACTGTGTGCCAGGGAAGACTGTTTGCGGACCGCGAGGTCAAGCTCAACACCAGCGGGGCCGAGTTCTTCGGCTTCGGCTGGGCGAATCAGTCCGCCAAGGGCCTCGTTTGCCTGCGGTGCGGCTACGTTCACCTGTTCATGCCCGGAATGGTCAGGACGTGGGAACCTCCAAAGGACGAATCTTCGGGCTGAGTATGGAGATGAGGCGGCCCCCTCGTGCTGATCCACGGCGGCGGGACGTCGGATGGTACTCGCATGCCGACCCTCGTACCGCCATACGGTACGACCGGGGCGGGGGCAGCCTGGAGCGGCACGCCACCTACATCGCCACCGCCTGCCTCGCCAGCGCCGCTTGGTAGCCGCGAGTCTTCGCCAAGCCGGATCCCACTGTGGCCAGGCGGACCTGCTCCCGAACCTGCCAGCAGTCACTAATCGGTGCGCGCTAGAACCGCCACTCGGCGCGGTAAACGCTTGGTGCTGGACGATCGCGGATGCCGCGCAGAAGGGAGATTCCGCATTGCTGGCTGCGCGGGACCGGCAATGGCGCAGATTCTGGCGGTCGCCGGACGCGAATCAGATTAAGTTCGTAACAGCGGCGTGCGAAACCGGCCTCGTCGGGGCACTTGAGGAGGAGAGGTCATGATTACCTTTACCCGGTCCGACGAGCTGCGGGAAGCGGAATTCACCGGCACGGACCTGACCGGCGCCCGGTTCGTCGAGTCCAACCTGTCCCGTGTCGTGATGCGTGCCGTCGATGTGCAGGGAGCTGACATCGACGCACCGTGGCTGGATGGCGAGGGCTCCCTGCGCGTGAACGGCGTCAACGTGGCTCCGTTCGTTGACGCCGAACTCAACCGCCGGTTCCCCGGCCGGGCCGGCCGGCACGCCGCAGATCCCGACGGCCTGCGCGCGGCGTGGGCCGCGCTCGAGCGTACGTGGCCGGCCACGTACGAGCGCGCCGCAGCGATGCCCGCCGGCACGGTCGACGTGTCGGTGGGCGGCGAGTGGTCCTTTGCGCAGACACTGCGGCACCTGGTCCTGGCCACGGACATATGGCTGGGCCGTGTGGTCCTTGAGATCGAGCAGCCGTTTCACCCCATCGGTCTCTGGTACGCCGGTGCCGAGGAAGACGGGATGGATATGTCGGCCTTCGCGACGGTCACCCCGCCTTACGCCGAGGTGCTCCAGGTCAGGGCGGGTCGCGTCGCGATGGTGCGCGACTACCTCGCAGCAGTCACGTCGGAGGTGCTGGCCGCGCCGCGCAAGAGTCCCTATGATCCCGGACGCCAGATGACCATCCGTTCTTGCCTGCACGTCATCCTCAGGGAGGAGTGGGAGCACCTCCGCTACGCCGTACGCGACCTCGACGCGATCCAGGCCGAACTCACCGGATGAGCTCGTCGCCCGAACCGGACCGCGATCTTGCTGGGCAAGAAGCGACCGTCCGGGCCGGCGGACACGCAGGTCCGGCCGCATCCTGCAGGACCGGACGGCAGGATTTGAGCGGAGATTCCATGCTCGCCGGAAATAAAGTGGTCGTTTTTGACTCTTTTTCTTCCGGCGAGCATGGAATCTCCGGCTAAAGCGGGGCGGGGGCGGGTGGGCGCGCTTGCGGGGGCGGGTAGGCGCGCTGCCGGGCGGGTGGGCGCGCTGCCGGGCGGGTGGCCGGCGGGCCTTGGCTGGGCCGGGGTTAGCGGCACCGGGCCCCGGCGAACTGGGGCGGGCGTGCGACGATGGGGAGATGCGCATCGCCGGTATCGAATCGACCGACTTGTTCCTCGGTACACCGCAGCGGCCGCTTCAGGTGATCCGTGTCACTGTGGTGAATGAGCATCCAGCCGTGCCGTCGACCGCTGTTCACGTGCACGGTGCTGGGGTGGGGAACCACGAGGCGTTCTGGATTCAGGGTCTTGCGGACGGGGAGCAGCGTACGGTCGAGGTGCCCATCGAGACAGCGGCGCCCCACCAGCCGGGGAGCATCCGGCGGGTCACGGTCGAAGTGGACGGTGACCGCCAGGAAGCGGACATCACGCTGGCCGAGCCGGGCTGGACGATGTGGATGGTCAGCCACTTCCACTATGACCCGGTGTGGTGGAACACGCAGGGGCAGTTCACCGAGTCGCGGCTGGTCCTGCCGGATGAGGAAGGGCGGCTGCCGGACGTCAGGACCGCTTTCGAGCTTGTCCAGGTTCACCTGGACAAGGCGCGGAAGGACCCGGACTACAAATTCGTGCTCGCCGAGATCGACTACCTCAAGCCGTACCTGGACACCCACCCGCAGGATCGCGTGGACCTGCGGCAGCTGATCGCAGAACGCCGGGTGGAAATCGTCGGCGGGAACTACAACGAGCCTTCGACGAACCTGACGAACGCGGAGTCCACCATCCGCAACGCCGTCTACGGCATCGGGTACCAGCGGGACGTGGCCGGCGGAGATCCACGCAGCGCCTGGATGCTGGACGTCTTCGGGCACGATCCGGGTTATCCGGGGCTGATGGCGGCGGCCGGGCTGACCTCCAGCGCCTGGGCGCGCGGACCGTTCCACCAGTGGGGGCCGGCGGGCGCGGCAGACGGCGGGGTCGGCCGGATGCAGTTCCCCAGCGAGTTTGAGTGGATCTCGCCGGACGGATCCGGGCTGCTCACCGCCTACATGGCGCATCACTACGGCGCGGGATGGCGGCTGCATACGCCGGCCGACCTGGAGTCAGCCGAGCATGAGGCACACGAGCAGTTCCGGGACCTGGCGCGGGTCGCCGCTACCCGCAACGTGCTGCTGCCGGTGGGCAGCGACCATGTGATCCCGGCTCGGTGGGTCACCGACATCCACCGGTCCTGGAACGCAAAGTACGTATGGCCGCGGTTCGTCACCGCGGTGCCGAGCGAGTTCTTCGACGCGGTCCGCGCCGGGGGCCCACTGAACGGCGCTGTGTTCAGCCCGCAGACCAGGGACATGAACCCGGTGTATACCGGCAAGGACGTGTCCTGCATCGACACCAAGCAGGCCCAGCGGGCCATCGAGACCGCGGTGTCCGATGCGGAAGCCCTGTCGACGGCCGCCGCGCTGGCGGGGGCACCCTACCCGCACGCGTCGCTGGACAAGGCGTGGCGACTGCTCGCCTACGGCGCGCACCACGACGCAATCACCGGCGTCGAGTCCGACCAGGTCTACCTTGACCTGGTCGGATCCTGGCGGGAAGCGTGGGACCTGGCCGATGCGGCGCGGACGAAGGCGGCGGCATGCCTGGGCAGCGGCCTTACCGTGGTCAACGGGCTTGCCCGGGCACGGGACGGGGTCGCGCTGGTTACCGTTTCCGGTGGCTTCGACGGGGCCCAGTGGCTGGAACTGCGGGACTCCGCCGGGGAGCCGGTGCCGGCACTCGCCACGGGTGTGCTGCGCGAGACGGACGGGGCACTGCGGGAGGTCACCCTGACCTTCGTCGCCCGGGATGTGCCGGCGCTCGGGCACCGGACGTTTACCGTGGCGCCGGTGGCGTCCAGTTCCTCCACTGCCGAGTGGTTCGAGGTGGACGGTACGGCCATCTCGAACACCGCGTACCAGGTCACGGCCGATCCTGCCATCGGCGGCACAGTCCGGATCACCGACCTGCGGACCGGCGACGAGGTACTGCGCGCGCCTGGGAACGAGCTCGTGCTGCAGGAGGAGTACGCGCAGCACCCCAAGCATGGCGAGGGTCCGTGGCACCTGTCACCCCGGGGTCCCGGGCTGGCCTCGGGTTCCGTGCCGGCGGCGGTCTGGGTGGAGCGGTGCCCGATCGGGTCGCGCCTGATGGTCCGGTTCAACCTCGACTCACTGAGCGTGACGCAGGAGACGCTGCTGTTTTCCGGGATTGACCGTGTTCAGTTCCGGACGCACGTCGACGGGTCGATCGGGAAGGACCGGCTGCTGCGGGTACGGTTCCCGGCCGATGTGCCCGGCGGCCTGCCGGTCTACCAGACAGCGACGGCGGTGATCGGGCGGACGTTCGGCGCGGTGGACGTGGACTCAGCCGATACCTGGTACACACTCGACAACCCGGCGCTTGGCTGGTTCGGGCTCGGATCGACGGCACGAGTGCGGGTGAGCGACGGATCGCTGCGGGCGATCGGCGTGGCTGAGGTAGTCGTGCCCTCGGATCCCGGCTTGCCGGATGGAACACTGCGGTCGCTGCTGGTTGCTCTCGCCGGAGCCGGGGTCACGGCGACATACTCCTCGGCGGACGGATCCCGGTACGGGGATCTCGACGTCGACTCGAACCTGCCGGACGTGCGCATCGTGCTCGGCGACGCCGAATCGAACACGTTCAGCGCCGCGGTGCTGGCCGCGGCGGGCCCGTCCCTTGGTGAGGCCCTGGCGGCTCAGCTGGCCGAATCGGGCACCGGACGGGTGTGGGTGCCCGCGGACCGGTCCCGGGCTGACGCGTTCGCACCGGGCGCGGACGTGCGCGGCGTGCGGGATCTGCCGGCGCTGATCGTGGCGGGCGACCTCACCCGGGCGGTGGCGGACCTGATCGGTGACCTAGGCGACGCGGTCATAGAGGCCTCGTCGCCGGCGTCGGCCCCGGATGACGTGCTGAGGGACCGGTCGGTCGCGGTGTTCAACCGGGGTACGCCAAGCGGCGTGGTGACGCCGGACGGCACCCTGCACATGTCGCTGATGCGGTCGTGCAGTGCGTGGCCTTCCGGGATCTGGATCGACGGGGAGCGGCGGACGGCGCCGGACGGCAGCAGTTTCTCACTGCAGCACTGGAGCCACACGTTCGAGTACGCGCTCGCGTCCGGGGATGGTGACTGGCGTGCGGCGGAGTTCAACGCCTGCGCGGAGGACTACGACCATGGCCTGATCACCGTTCTCGCCGATGGTGGCGGAGCTGGCTCGAGCGCACTGTCGGTGTCCCCGCCGAACGTGACGCTGAGTGCGCTGAAGCTTGCGGGCAACCCACTCGCGTCCGGGGTCTCCCCCGACGCCGCCGGCACGTCCGCGGTAACGGTACGCCTGCGGGAAACCGATGGCCGCGGCTGCACTGCCCAGCTGAGGGTGGCGGGCGGGATCGTGTCGGCCTCGCTGACCGATCTACTGGAGGAGACGGCGCTGGCGTCGCTGCCGGTGGCAGACGGCACCGTCGCTGTCGACATGTCGCCGTTCGCCACGGCGACCGTCGTGCTGCAGGTTCCGGCGCGGTGCGTTCCCGGCGGGTCCGAAGCCGAACCGGTGCAGCCGGTGTACGCGCGGTACTGGCTGCACGGCAAGGGGCCCGCGCCGACCGGCAACCTGCCGGCCGCGGTGCACCTGTCCCCCACCCGGGTCGCCCTCAACCCGGACACGCCGTCCGCGGTGCTCACCCTGAGCGTCGCGGGCGGACCCGGCGGCGCGAGCGGGGTCGTGTCGCTGGTGGTGCCGGCCGAGCTGCAGGTCAGCCCGATCGGTGAGCTGAGTTATGACGTCCCGGCCGGAGGCTACGCGACCTGGGATGTCACGGTGCGGGGTCCCGATGCCGCACCCGGCCGGTACTTCGTCGCGGCACGGATCACGGACGCGGCGGGGCAGGTCATCGAGGACACCGTCATGGTGGCGGCCGGCGAGAAGCTCTGGCCGGTCCGCGACCTGGAACCGGAAGACGCGATGGAGCGCATGCTTGCCGACTACAGCGCCGCGGCCGGGGAGGTGTCGCTGGAGGTGCTCACGCCGGATGTCGAGCTGAGGCCCGGCGGTGGAGGGAGTGAGCTCGTGGTGCGGGTGACCAGCCAGCTGGCTTCTGAGCTGCGGGGCGAGGCACAGCTGGTGTCGCCGTTCGGCACCTGGGACCTGGTGGCGGAGAGCTCTCAGGCGGTCGTGCTCACGCCGGGTGCCAGCACCGAGGTCAGGTACGAGCTCCGCGCGCCGGCCACCGCACGACCAGGGGCGCACTGGTGGGGACTGGTCAAGCTGATGTACTTCGGCCGCGTCTGGTACAGCGAGGCCATCCCCATCATCGTTGCCCCCTGATGCGACCCGGCCATAGAGCCGCTGGATATGGTGGAAACTGACGGTAGGCGTGAGGCTACAGGAGAGGTCGCAGATGAGTGACACAACCGTTCTGCTGGCCGGGCGGCCGGTCCGGCGGATGGGGTTCGGCGCGATGCAGCTTCCTGGGCCTGGGGTGTTCGGTCCGCCGCGGGACCGGGAGCAGGCGCTGGCCGTGCTCAGGCACGCGGTCGAGGCCGGCGTCAACCACATCGACACAGCCCAGTTCTACGGCCCGGATGTCGCGAATGAGCTGATCCACGATGCGCTGCACCCCTATCCCGCCGACCTGGTCCTGGTCTCGAAGGTCGGCGCCACCCGCAACGACCGGGGTGACTGGCTGCCCGCACAGCGCCCGGACGAACTGCGGAAGGGAGTCGAGGAGAACCTCGCCACCCTGGGACTTGACCAGGTGCCGGTGGTGAACCTGCGCCGCCACGAGGGCGCCGATGTGCCCTTCGACGAGCAACTCGACGCCATGTCGGCGCTGGTTGCCGAGGGCCTGCTCGGCGGCATTGGCCTGAGCAGCGTGACGCTGGCGGAGTACCAGTTCGCTCAAGCCCGGATCGACGTGGCATGCGTCCAGAATCCCTACAACCTGGCGGACCGCTCCGACCAGGGCGTGTTCGACGCCTGCCGGGCCGATGGGGTTCCTTACGTGCCCTTCTTCCCGCTCGGGTCCGCGTTCAGCGCGGACAATCCCGTGCTCGGCGCGCCAGCGATCAGGGCGGCTGCTCAGCGCCTAGGCGCGACACCCGCCCAGGTAGCGCTGGCGTGGCTGCTGTCCCAGGCACCCAACGTCCTGCTCATCCCGGGCACCTCGTCGCTGGCGCACCTGGCGGAGAACCTGGCCGCGGCCGACCTCGTCCTGGATCAGCAGGCCCTCGACGCCTGATCAGAGGGTGATCAGATCCAGCCGTAGCCCTTGATGGCATATCGGCAAATCAGGGTAAGAACGCGGTCGTGAACAGTTCGCTGAGCTATACCAGCACTCGCGGCGCAACCCAGGATCGGGTACGGACCCTATTCGGGCAGACCATGGGATATGTCGCGGTAACTGCCGGATTCTTCGCGCTGGGTTCCTACCTAGGGCGCAATCTGTCGCAGAACTGGGCCATCGTCTGGTTCATCGCCGCCTTCATCTGCCTTATCGCCATGAACGTCACGGTACGGCGCTCACCGGCGCTGACCGTCGCCCTGCTGCTGGCCGTCGGTGTGGGGCTGGGCCTGTCCATGGCACCCACCCTGGTCTATTACGCGACCACCAGCCCGGGTGTGCTGTGGCAGGCTGGCGGCGCCACCGCACTGTTCATCGCCGGGTTCGGCGCCGCCGGATACGCCACGCGGCGCGATCTGTCCGGCGTTGCCCGCATGTCCTTCTGGGCGCTGGTGGCCCTGATCGTCTTCGGCATCGTCATGATCTTCGTCCATATCCCGCATGGCGAGCTGATCTACTCGATTCTGGGCCTGGTGATCTTCGCGGGCCTGACTATGGGTGACTTCCAGCGGCTGCGGCGCTCGGCGGACCTGGACTCCGCACCGCTGCTGGCCGCATCGATCTTCCTGGATGCGCTGAACGTGTTCCTGTTCTTCCTGCGGATCTTCGGCGGCGGTCGCGACTGAGCCCCGGACCGGCTGGTGGCCGGTCCGGGGCAGCTAAGTCGTCCCGGCTCAGGACGCTACGGGCTCCTGTTCCAACTGCCGGGCCGGCTCCGCCTCGGGCGCAGGCCGCTTGGTCCGGATGACCAGGAGGATCACCAGCAGGCTGGCGACGTCGAGGATCGCGGCGATCAGGAAGGCCGTAGCAACGCCGTGCGCCCACACATGCTGGCTCTGCTGGAACGCGGTCAGGCCCGCGATCGGATGCTGCGCCGCGTGCCTGGTCGACGTGCCGAACACCGCCACCAGGACAGCCAGGCCGAGCGAACCGCCGACGAGCTGGAGCATGTTCAGCATGGCGGAGGCGGCACCGGAATCCTTCGCCGGGACACCCGCGAGGGAAGTGGTTGTCAGCGGCACGAACACCAGGCCAAAGCCCACGCCGAGCAGCATCATCGGACCGAAGAAGTCCGTCCAGTAACCACTGGCCGACGAGACCCGGGACAGCCACGCCATCGCGACGACGACTGGCAGCATGCCGACGATCATCATCGGCTTCACGCCGAGCCGCGGCATCAGCCGTGGTGCAAGCCGGGACACCCCGAACAGCGCCACGGTCATCGGCAGGAACGCCACGCCCGCCCGCAGCGGGCTGAAGCCCAGGATTCGCTGCAGGAACTGGGTGAGGAAGAAGAACACCCCGAACATGCCCGCTATCACCAGCAGCCGGGTGACGAACGACCCGGACCGGCTGGCGTCCGCGAACAGCCGTAGCGGGGTGATCGGCTGCCGCACCCGCGCCTCGTTGACCACGAACACCGCGAGCAGCACCGCGGCCAGCCCGAACGCGGCGAGCCCCAGGTGATCACCCCAGCCGTTAGAAGACGCACGGATGAAGCCGTAGACGAGGGCCGACACGCCTGCCGTCGAGGTCACGGCACCCAGCACGTCGAACCGCCCGGGCTGGCGCTTGGTCTCCCCGACGAACAGCGGGGTGATCGCCACCACCGCGATGCCGATCGGCACGTTGATGAACAGAACCCAGCGCCAGGAGAACCACTCGGTGATCATCCCGCCGAGGACCAGGCCCAGCGAGGATCCGCCGGTGACGACGCCCATATAGATGCCGAGCGCCCGGGTCCGCTCCCGCCCCTCAGGGAAGGAGCTCACGACCAGCGCGAGGACGGCCGGCGAGGCCAGCGCCCCGCCCACGCCCTGCACCGCCCTGGACGCGAGCAGCTCCCCGGCCGTCGTCGACAGGCCGCCGGCCAGCGAGGACAGCGTGAACACGACGATACCGATGATGAACATGCGCCGTCTGCCAAGGATGTCACCCGCGCGGCCGCCGAGCAGCAGCAGGCCGCCGGAGGTCAGCGTGTAGCCGTTGGTTACCCAGGACAGGCTCGCGGTGGAGAAGTGCAGGCTCGTCTGGATGTGCGGCAGCGCGATGTTCACCACCGTCAGATCCAGGACGATCATGAGCTGCGCGCCGAGCATGATCGCCAGGGCAATGCCCGGCCGCCCGGAACCGCGCCTTGCGTCGGCACGCTCCCGCGGTGCCGACGCTCGCGGAACTCGCGAAGAAGACAACAGAACTCCAGTTACTTGGGGGTGTCCCGGAACGTTTGTCACGTTACGCCGGGGGTCTGACATTTTCGGGGGGTCCGGGGGTCGCCCCCCGGGCTGACACTGCCGGGCATCGGTACGGCTGACCAAGCGGTACTATCGGAAGAAACGGAGGCTTACTCCGGTTACTATACGGAGGCAGCCTCCGCTTCGCAAGTCGTTATCACCCGCAAGCGGATCATTAACACGAGCGGTACATTGCGATATGGGGGAGTAACCTCAGGTGGGGACGAGCGAGACGGCGGACATGATGGCACCGCGGCCAGCCAGTCAGCTGCGAGCTGACGCGCGGCAGAACCATGCCCGTCTGGTAGCTGCCGCGACCCAGGCCTTCGCGGAAAAGGGCGCCGAAGCTCCGCTCGAAGACGTCGCAAGGCGGGCCGGCGTCGGCATCGGCACGCTGTACCGGCACTTCCCTACCCGGCTGGACCTGCAGGCGGCCGTCTTCCGCAGCCAGGTCGACACCATCTGCGGCGAAGGCCGGGCAATGCTGGAGGAGAACTCGCCCGGTGTGGCCTTCGTCGGCTGGATACGCAACCTGGCCGCGTACTTCGCCGTCAAGCGCGGCCTGTCCAAGGTGGTGATGGATGGCCTCGGCAAGGAATCCGAGCTGCTCAGAGCCTGCTCGACGGCGATGCGCGAGACCACAGACCGCCTGCTCAAGAGGGCGCAGGAAGCGGGCACCATCAGGCCCGATATCACCGCGATGGACGTGCTCCGGCTGATGCACGGGATCTCCGTCAGCACCGAGACAGCCCCGGAACTAGGCGACCGGCTGCTGTCGATCATGCTCGACGGCCTCGCCCCGCAGCCGCCTGACCGCCGCAGCCCGCCAGTTTGACGGAACATCCGTGCTCGGCGGTAGAAAAAGAGTCAGAAATGACCCCTATCTTCCGCCGAGCATCGGATTTCCGTCTAAATTTTGGTTGCGAGGTGCCCCCGGACCTCACGAGGCGCCACAGGTCACGGGGTGGCACACGAGGTGCCACGGGTCACGAGGCGCACGAGAGGTGCCGCGAACTGGCCGGTTACAGGGTCGGGGGGCGGTTCTCGTAGGGGGTGCTGAGGACGACGGTGGTCCGGGTGGAGACGCCGCCCAGGCTGCGGATCTGCTGGAGGAGGTCCTCCAGGGCAGCCGGCGTGGCGACGCGCACCTTGAGGATGTAGTTCTCCTCCCCCGCGACGCTGTGACACGCCTCAATCTCGTTGATGTGCTCGAGCCGCTGCGGCACGTCGTCGGGAGCGGCGGGGTCGAACGGCTTGATGGACACGAAGGCCGTCATGGGCAGGCCGATGGCCTCCGGTTCCAGGACCGCGGCATAACCCGTTATCACGCCGTCCTGCTCAAGCTTGCGCACGCGCTGATGCACCGCCGATACTGACAGCCCGGCCTGCTTGGCGAGATCCGTGAAGCTCATCCGCCCGTTACGGGCTAGCAGCGACACGATCTTCCGGTCGATCTCCTCCACCTGTTGCCTCCTCCCCCGACAAGGTAGCGCCATATCTGCAACCGGGCGACGCCGACCCGTAAGCTGTCATAACGAAACGATAACGACGTTTACGCTCCTGTAACATCACGGCGCGCAGCGGCCACGAGAGAGCAGTGCACGGTTAACCTTCACGCATGGCACAGATCATCCTTGACCAGGTAGAAAAGGTCTACGCAGGTGGCGTTAAGGCCATCGACAACCTCAGCCTCGAGGTGAAGGACGGCGAGTTCATGGTGCTCGTCGGCCCCTCAGGCTGCGGCAAGTCAACCGCTCTCCGGTCCATCGCCGGGCTTGAGGAGATCACCGCTGGCACCATCAGCATTGGCGACCGGGTGGTCAACGACCTGCCGCCGAAGGACCGCGACATCGCCATGGTCTTCCAGAACTACGCTCTCTACCCGCACATGACGGTGGAGCAGAACCTGGCGTTCGGCCTCCAGCTGCGCAAGACGCCCAAGGCCGAGATCCAGCGCCGCGTCAATGATGCCGCCCAGATGCTCGGCCTGGATCAGTACCTCAAGCGCAAGCCGGCCGCGCTCTCCGGCGGTCAGCGCCAGCGGGTCGCGATGGGCCGTGCCATCGTCCGTGAGCCGCAGGCCTTCCTCATGGACGAGCCGCTGTCAAACCTGGACGCCAAGCTCCGCGTGTCCATGCGCGCCAGCCTGAACCAGCTGCACGAGCGGCTCGGTGTCACCACCGTCTACGTCACGCACGACCAGGTCGAGGCCATGACGCTCGGCCACCGGGTTTGCGTGCTCAAGGATGGCCGGCTGCAGCAGGTGGATACCCCGACGACCCTGTACGAGAACCCGGTCAACCTGTTCGTGGCCGGCTTCATCGGCTCGCCCGCGATGAACTTCACCGCCGCCGAGCTCGTCCGTGACGGCGGGCCCGCGGTGACCTTCGCCGGCTACAGGCTGTCCGTGCCGCCCGAGGTCATCGCGAGCAAGCCGGGCCTCGACGCCTACTTCGGCAAGCAGGTCATCCTCGGCATCCGCCCGTCCGACTTCGAGGACGCCACCTTCGGCGAGGCCAGCTGGGGAAGGATGCCGGTCATCACCGGCGTCACCGAGGAGCTCGGCAGCGAGATCCATGTCATCTTCACCATCGACGCACCGCCGGTCGAGCACGCCAGCATCGCCCAGGCAAAGGCGAGCGACGACGGCGAGGACGATACCATAGCGGCTCTGGTCGGCGGGAAGACGCTGTGGACCGCGCGGGTTTCCTCGCGCAGCCGGGTCCGTCCGGGTCAGCCGATCGAGCTCGCTGTCGACACCAACAACCTGCAGTTCTTCGATCCGGAGAGCGGGCTGTCCATCGGCCACCCCGCCGCCACCGCCGCGGCGGCAGAACCGGCAGCTGTGGCCTGACGGCCGTAAACCTCGCCGGGCATGAAACACTGTAGGTATGCAGCACGAACCAGACGAGCTCTTTGAGCTAGAAGGAGCGGCGCCCGAGGGGGCGCCGCTCCTGCACCACCTGGAAGGATTCATCGACGCGGGCGGCGCCGGCCGTCTGCTCGCCGAGCATCTGCTGCAGGAGTACGAGCACCAGACCGTCGCGAGGTTCGACGCGGACCGGCTGATCGATTACCGGTCCCGCCGCCCCACGATGACCTTCGAGAACGGTCGCTGGGCAAACTACGACGCGCCCGAACTCGCCCTGCACCTGATCCGGGACGCAAGCGAGCAGCCCTTCCTGCTGCTCACCGGCCCCGAGCCCGATCACGAGTGGGAGCTGTTCGCCGCTGCGATGCTCAAGCTGGCCGACCAGCTCAAGGCCGGCCCCGCCGTCAGCTTCCTCGGCATCCCGGCCGGTGTCCCGCATACCCGGCCGCTCGGCGTGATCGCGCACGGTACCAGGGACGGCCTCGTTACCGGTACCCAGCAGCTGCCGAGCCGGATCGAGCTCCCCGGCAGCGCGGCGGCGCTGATGGAACTGCGCTTCGGCCAGGCGGGCAGGGACGCGCTCGGCTTCGCGGTGCAGGTGCCGCATTACCTGGCGCAGACCGAGTACCCATCCGCGGCGTTGTCGCTGCTCAGCTCCCTGACCGAGCTCACCGGCCTGGACCTGCCCGCCGTCGACCTCCGGGTCGCTTCCGAGCGCACCCTGGAGGCCATCCAGCGCCAGGTCGCCGATTCAGCCGAGATCACCGAGCTGGTCAGCGTGCTTGAGCAGCAGTACGACTCTGCGGCCGTTCAGGAACAGGACGGCCTGCTCGCCGAGGGCGAGCAGATGCCCACCGCCGACGAGCTAGCCGCCCAGTTCGAGCAATTCCTGGCCGACCAGCCCCCCGAGTTCTAGCAACAGCCTCGAATCGCTGGCCAAATAGCGCGTTTTGTCCACTTGTGCGCCACATTTTTCGCGGAAGATCGCAGCTCCGCGGAAGAAAAAGAGTCATTTTTGACCCCTTTTCCTCCGCCGAACACGAAAGTTCCGGCAAATCTGCCCAGCTAGCCCAAACCGTGGTGCGTATGAGGCGCGTGATTTACAAGGGCTGCACGGTGCGAAAGCGACGCACGGTGCGAGGCGACCGCGGCCGCCTTCGGCGCGAATGAAGCCAGCATGCGCACGGCGCGGGAGCGACGCGCAGTGCGAGCCGGCCACGGCCCGTCTTCGGCGCGGTTGAAGCCGGCATTCGTGCGGTGCGGGCGGGACGTGCGGTGCGGGCGGGACGTGCGGTGCGGGCTGGGGTTAGACGGGGACTATGGCCAGGTCGCGGGGGGTTCGGTTGAGGCGCTCCACCCCATCTTCGGTGACCACGACGATGTCCTCGATGCGGGCGCCGTG
>Ga0209530_1000928_pt1 | contig 15578 bp, 16 predicted proteins | sample BlaSpr_A8_Ref_O1_FD_187987 | JGI IMG/M metagenome (GOLD analysis project Ga0209530, IMG submission 187987) | Forest soil microbial communities from Thunder Bay, Ontario, Canada - Black Spruce, Ontario site 2_A8_Ref_O1 (SPAdes) (version 2) | ecosystem: Environmental > Terrestrial > Soil > Boreal...
TTCGCAGGGTTGCGAGCGGAGGGCTTGGGCGAACTGCGCGCGATGAATTTGCAGGCGGAGGATCTGGAGCGGCGCGGACGGCATCCTGCGCTGGGAGTCGTTACGCTTTCGCAGCTGCTGGCGACGTGGGCGGCGCACGATTTGACTCACCTGCACCAAATTTCGCGGGTGATGGCGCATCAGTATCAGGCAGCGGTAGGTCCGTGGCACGCATATCTTGGCGTGCTGAAGTGTGGCGGGCATAGCGCGTCCTGACGCGCGCCGCGGAGGAGCAAACATGGAAACACCGGCGGCCTCGGCGCGTGCTGATCGGAACCGGCTGCTGCTGTGGGTGGGAATCGCGTTTATTTTTCCTGGGGTGCTGGTTTTTGCGCTGCATCTGCAGGGTGATCGGTCGAATCCCATATTCAGCGTGCGGAGTGAATTGCCACTCAAAGCCTGGTTCGCGTTTTGCGTGACGCTGGCGACGTGGATCGTATCGCGCATGGAGAAGCGGCCGCTTGCAGATTACGGCATTCCTCCGCGCGGGATTTTCGGATTGCGATTCTGGGAAGGCGCGCTGTGGGGCTTCGCGATGCTTTCCGCGATTCTGCTGATTCTGCGCGCGTCGGGCCATCTTCAATTTGATTCCGTGGCGCTGGCGGGTGGCGCGGTGTTGCGGTACGCGCTGGGCTGGGGCGCGGTGTTTCTGGCTGTTGCAGTGCACGAGGAGTTGGCTTTTCGCGGTTACTGGCTGTTCTCTTTTGCGCGACGTTTGGGCTTCTGGCGGTCCGCGGCCTTTACCTCGGTGGTGTTCGGCGCCGCGCATCTGGGCAATCCGAATGAAAATGTGATCGGCATTCTACAGGTTGTAGTGATCGGGCTGCTTTTTTGCCTGATGATCCGGCGCACCGGGACGCTGTGGTTCGCGTTGGGATTTCACGCGGCCTGGGATTGGGCCGAGACATTTTTCTACGGAACGCCGGATAGCGGGCTACTCGGAGTTGGCCGGTACCTGAACACTTCGGTGCAAGGGCCGAAATGGCTGACGGGAGGCTCGGCGGGACCGGAGGGTAGCGTCATCGCGTTTCTCGTGCTGCTGCTGTGCGCGCTACTGGTTCATTTGCGCTTTCCGAATGCGGTGTACCCGGATCGGCCGGCTTAGGGCGCGTCAATCGAAACCCTTGTGGCGCGCGCCAATCATATGCCCCAGAGAGAACGGAGCCAGCCTTCGAAGATGTCGGACCAGGCGTGGGCGAGCATGTTGGCGCGGAGGTTGCGGCGCCAGGCTGCAAGCGCGCCGTAGAGAATGCCTAGCGCAGCGATCACGATTACTTGTTTCCAGCCTTGATAGGTGTGAGCCAGGCCGAAGATGGCGCCTTGCAGGATTACGGCTGCGACGATGCTGCCGGTCGCGGCTTGGAATTGTTTTTGCAGGTAGCCGCGGAAGACGATCTCTTCGCCGATGCCGGCGGAGATGGAGAGCAGAATCCAGAGCGTTATTTCCGCGAAGCCGCTGGGCGGTTGATACGACGCGGTTGCTGCAGGAACGCGTTCGACAGCGCGGTGCACGAGCCACGCAGTTAATTCCCACACGACCCAGAAGGGAATCGCGATGGCGACGTCTGTTGCGACGCTGCGCCAGCTGGTCCAGCGTCCGCCAGTGAGATCACGCAGGTTGCCGCCCTTCCAGTGGACTCCTGCCCACGCCCAGTAGGCCATGGCACACTCGGAGAGGATCAGCAGGAAATATTTCAGGAGAACTGCGCCGTGCGCGGCGTTGGGCTGCGCGGATTCCGGGGCGACCGCGCTGGATGGCAGGCTGGCGCGAAAACCGAAGTACGAGAAGATCAGCAGGATGGAAAGCGTATGCCACGGCGCGGCGATCAGGCGGCGAGGCGCCCTTGGCGATTGCGTTTGGGCGGCCGGGGCTGAGGTGTCGGTCATGCGGTCACCGAGGATACAGGAGCATACAGATAGATATGCCAGGGCGCGCGAGAAATTGCAGGATTTTTTCGATCGGCGCGATGGCTCGACGCGGTACCGCGTCATCCTGAGCACAGCGAAGGATCTCTCTTCGATTTCAAGTGCTAGCGACGCGCACGATCGAAGAGCGAACCCTGCCTGCGGCAGGCAGGGTTCGTCGCTGCGCTCCTCGGGATTACGGCCGAAACTATTTTTGGCGAGCGCTGATTGCTAAGGATTAACCGTTGAGCGGAAGGCCCTGCACGTCCCAATCGAGGGAGTAGAGTGCGTTATTGGTCGTGATCATGGCGCGGCGGGAAGGGAGGAGCGCGAGGCCGACGATGTTACTGCCGCTGACGACCAGTTCGGGCTGCGCCTGCGGCGTGAGGCGGACGATGCCGCGTTGGCCCCCGAGCGATGCTGCGACGTAAAGATTGCCGGCGCGATCGAACGCGATACCTTGCGGGCGGCCGAGGCCGCGGAAAAATGTGCTGACTTCGCCGGCGGGATTGATGCGATACACGTGGTCGAAGCTGGAGGTGGTGGGGCCGGTGACGTAAAGCTCGTCGGCAGGGCTGAACGCCAGATGATACGCGGCCATGGAAGGCTCGAGCGTGGCGAAGACAAAAATTTCGCGGTCGGCGCCGATTTTGAAAATTGTGCCGCTGCGATCGCCGACGTAAAGATTGCCGGCTTTATCGAACGCGAGGCCGGTGGCGATGCCCATGCCTTCGATCCACTGCATCGCGCGGCCGTCAGGCGAAACGCGATGGATCGCGCCATCGTGGCGGCTGGAAACGAACAAGAAGCCTTCGCTATCGATCGCCATGCCTGTGGGATTCATCATTTCAGTGATGAACGGCTTGATGACGTGGTTCGCGGTGACTTTGTAAAGCGAGACGGGAACTTTTTGGCCGCGCTGGCCGCTGAAGGTGACGTACACGTTGCCATCGGCGTCCACGGCGGGGCTGGCGACGGGATGGAGATTGTCGGCAACTTGCGTGCCAAGCGCGAGCGGGTATGGCGGACTTTCGACGCCGGCCATTCGGACGCGGACGGTGCCGCCCGCGGCTCCTTCCGGCACACGCGCGATTAACAGATTTTCCGCGGCGAGCACCAGGCTGGCTTCCGCGGCGCCGAATTGCACCAGCGGGCGCGCGTGATTCCGGGTGCCGAAGCCGCTGCCGTGAATGGCGACTTCGCCGCCGGGTAACGCGGCGGCTGGCTTGATGCTTTCGATTCTAGGACTGGCGGTCATGTTCACGCTTCTGTGTTGGGGCGCGTTACGTTCGCTGTAACAGATTGCACTAAATCGCCGCTCGTGTCATTGCGTGCTTCGTATTGCGAGCGGCCGGCCCATAGGATCCGTGTGGCAGCGGCTAAGGCGGAACTTCAGCGGCCAAAGCCGCATAGATTTTGCGCGGCGTATGTCGCGGCTAAAGCCACGACCCACAAAGATCCCTGCTACAGACCAGCGGCGCGGGCGAGCCATAGGCCGATGGCGGCGTAAACTCCCGCGATCCAGTCGTCTGCCATAATGCCCCAGCCGCCGGGTAATGATTCCGCCTGCCGCGCAGGGAACGGCTTCCAAATATCGAACACTCGAAAAAGTATAAAACCCAGGAGCAAATATTTCCAGTTGAGGGCGGAGCGCAGGGCAATGAAGCCGAGCGGCGTCGTGTTCCAGTAAGATTCGGCGACTCTCCACCAGACGGGGATTCCGCAGCCGAGTAGAAGCGTCAAATGCTGACCCGATACTTCGTCAATTACCACGTACTGAGGATCTTTCTCGTGGAAGCGCTTCGCGACGCGATCGGAAGCCCAGACTCCCAGTCCAGCGATTAAGAGCATAAGGACGATCTGCGCCCAGAAGAACGGATCGGAATACCAGGTGGAGACTTTCACGAAGACGCTGTCATCGCCGTGATGGGCAGCGATGATCGCTGCGGATGAGCCGAAAAATATCCAGTAGGGCAGAAGCGCCAACAAAAGTCCCACGAGCGAGCCCAACGTGCCGGGCGCCTTCGGAAAGTAGCCGACGCCGCCTGCAGTGGCCACGAGGAGCGCAAAATGCGGATTGGTTAGTGGCGGGATCGGTTGCGGCGCATTGTGGGAATTCGTGGCGGAAGGGGCAGCGGTATCGGAATGTGTTGTGGCGGATTCGTCGGAAGCGGCTGGGTCAGTTTTTGCGCTCATCAGTTTTTGTGTTCGTCGGGGGATTCGCGGTGGATGTCTTCGAAGAGCGTATCGTCGTTCGCCGGCTCGCTGATGACGTATTTTTCGCTGGACCAGTTGCCGAGGTCGTAGAGCTTACAGCGTTCGCTGCAGAACGGAAATTCCGGGTTCGCGTCGGAGTCGGTCGGCTTCTTGCAGATGGGGCAGCGGAATTTCATGCGGTTAAGAATACCGCAAAGTGTGGCGCGATGCGCATCGGTCGTTGCGGAAAAACGTGCACGGCATGCCGTGCGCCTGCGAAATCATACTTTTATCGGAGGCGTGGAGTTGCTGGAACGGGGAGGTCTTCCTCGGCAGATGCGGCTGCAAAAGCGATCGCGGCTTGGACGTCCGCTGGCTGTAGGGAAGGACAGCCTGCAAGGATTGCTTCAATAGTTTCGCCGGCAGCCAAACCAGCAAGCACGGTGCGCAGGAGAAAGCGCGTCCCCTTGAAGACAGGCTGACCGCCGCAGATTTCGGGGTCCCGAATGATGCGCTCTTGGTAGTTCATAGCGTTGAATCTGAGCCGCAGAAATCGCAAGTGGCTCGTTGACGCCAAAAGTATATCACTGTGGAAGTCGGAGACGCATCAATCGAACGCTGAGTTGTACGCCGGTAAACTTACGCGAGGATTGCGAACGGAGAGGCTGTGGCGACGGCTTGGCGGTGAGTGGATTCTGGCGTCGGGGCTTCGAATTCGATGGCGCGGGCGATCAGATCGTAGTGTTTGGCTTCGGTGATTTCGATGGTGGCCATGGTGCCGGGTTGCGGCAGGTCGGCGGCGTCGTTCACGCCGGCGAAATCGGTGATGTACACCTTGCCGTCAATTTCGGGGGCCATGCCTTCGAGGCGGGCTTCCCAGATCAGGTCGGTATCTTTCGACGGGCCTTCGAGCAGGACCTGCATGCGCTGGCCAATTTTGCCTTTCAGTTTGCGCGCTGAGATTTTTTTCTGCAGGGACATGAGCGTGTCGCGGCGGCGTGCGATTGTTTTGGCGTCCACTTTATTTTCCAGCGCGAAACTTTTCGAAGTGTCCTCATCGGAATAGGCGAACACGCCCATCCAATCGAATTCGGCGGCGCGCACGAAATCGCACAGCTCGCGGAAATCGTTTTCGGTTTCGCCCGGGAAGCCGACGATGAACGAAGTGCGAATCGCGACGCCGGGAATCGCTTTGCGCGCCTTTTCGAGCATTTTCAGGAAGGCGTCGCCATTCGAGCCGCGCTTCATGCGCGCGAGGATGCTGCGGCTGGCGTGCTGCAGCGGAACGTCCAGATATTTTGCCAGGCGGGGATGCGCGGCGATGGTATCGAGCAGGCGCGGCGTGATGCGATTGGGATAGCAATAGAGGAAGCGCACCCAATTTAAATCTTCGATTTGCGCCAGGCGCTCGAGCAGCGCGGCCAGACCGTCGCGCAGGCCGAGGTCTTCGCCGTAGAAAGTGGTGTCCTGGCCGATGAGCGAAATTTCGCGCACGCCGGCGGCTGCCAGATTTTCGGCCTCTCGAATTACGGATTCGAAGCGGCGGCTGCGGAATTTTCCGCGCAGCTGCGGAATCACGCAGAACGTGCAGGGGTGGTCGCAGCCTTCGTTGATCTTGATGTAGGCGGTGTAGCGCGGTGTGGCCCGAATGCGCGGCGTCGCGTCATGATAAAGGTACGTCGGCAACTCGGCGCCGCCGATATTTTCAGCATCGTCGGGGCGGAGCTGGCCTTCGCAGGCTTGCAGAATTTTTTCGATTTCGCCGGTGCCGATCACCGCGTCCACTTCAGGGATCTGTTCGCGGATGTCGTTGCGGAAACGCTCCACCATGCAGCCCGCGACGATTAATTTTTGTGCGCGGCCGAACTTTTTGTACTCGGCCATTTCGAGGATGGAGTCCACCGATTCTTTTTGCGCCGGCTCGATGAAACTGCAGGTGTTGACCACCAGCACGTCGGCTTCGCCCGCGCGCGGCGTCAGCTCGTACCCAGCGCGCGCGAGAATGCCCATCATCACCTCGCTATCCACAAGGTTCTTCGGGCATCCCAGGCTGACAAATCCGACTTTCTTCATGCAGAGCGGTTCCTTGGCGTGTTGCGAAACACGCAATTCTACCATAGTGGCAACATGCTGCGTGGCACGCACATTGGAACGGATATTCGCGGGCTAATTTTCCAGCGCTCGCTGCACTTCATGCGGGCTGCGCGCGATGACCGTCAGGTATGCGCGGGCCGGTCGATCGGGAATGGCGCGTCCCTGTTCCCAATCGCGCAAGGTACCCAGGGGAATGCGATAGCGCGCCGCAAATTGCTCCTGCGTCAGGCGCAGAGCGCGACGAATAATTTTTGGCTGCGGAGTCCGTTTCATACGCTTCATATCGGCGCGGGTCAGTGGGCGCGCGTCAGGATCGGCGAGCGCGGCGCGTTCGACGGCAGCCGACGTCATCGAACGAAGGTCCTTATGAGTCTTCCTCGTTGTAGATTTTCTGTTCATATTTGGTAGCTCTCCGAGCCGATATGATTCTTATGGCGTCTATTCGTTCGGCATAGGCCACGAAGAGAATTTGGCGATCGGCAATGCCCACGATCACGAAGCGTTCTTCGTCGTAATCTTCCCGGTCGTCCAGAAACTCCACAGCAAAAGGGTCATCGAACACGCGCTCGGCGAGTTCAAAACTGGCTCCGTATTTGGCGAAGTTGTCCTTGGCTTTGGACTTGGTTCCAATCGAATTTCAGATTCACATACTACGGGATACCAGTAGTCAAGTCAAGAGGTCGGTGGGGTGACCGGCGCGCGAAGCTTCAGCATGCGCAAGATCCAATACGCAGAGACAGCCGCGGTGATGTGTTTCATCGTGTGGCCGCTGACAATGCCGGCCAAATTGAAAATCGGGCGGTCGGCTGCTTCAAAGACTTTCGCGAGCGCGTAGATGAGCAGGGAGACGATGAGGTCGGCGCCGCGCGTGTAACGGGGCGGGAAAAATGCGACGAGAAGCAGCAGCGCCAGCAGCGAGCCGAACTGTGCGACAACGTAGGGCCGCAGATCGTTGTGGCCGCGAGCCAGAGTGACATTCCAATACAGCACACTGGCGACGCCGAAAATCAGCAGCGGAATAAGCGAGCGTGTGCCGGTCTTCACGCTGATGCGTTCGTTCAACGTGGCCGCCAGCAAGGACATAAACCCGAGCGTCATCGGAAGACGATCCCAGACGAGGCGGGCGTCATCTGGATGCAAGTGATAGTAAGCGGAGCCGAAGGCCGTGAGAGCGACACCGGCGAAAAAGATGAGGTAGGGCCGCCGTTCACGCGGATCGAGAAATCGTTGTACCGGATGCGCTGCCGAGCGATCGTTTAAGACAAAGCGCATGCCGAGCAAGCCTACGATCAGGAAAAATACGTTCGATAAGACGTCGAACGCGTTGTGAATGCCGCCAATGGCGCGAGTGTCCGCGAAGTGGTGATAGTTTTCGTTCTGGGGTAGCGACGGAATCAGAAAAATGGCGATGGTGACGGTTGCGAAGATGATCCCTCGCACCCGGAAGCCCCAGCTCATCGGGTGGAAAGTTTACCGGCGCGCGTGAATTCGCGAATGGCGCTTAGGAGCGCGGACATTTGTTGGGCCGGCGCCGGCTGGTCGCCGAAGCGGGCGGATTGATAGAGTGCGGTGAGCTGCGCGACGGGCGCGGCGATTTCTGCGGCCGGAATGGCGGCGGCGAACTCCTGCGCGGTTTGCGACGGTGATTTTTTCCAGCCGCGCCGTTCGAGCAGCCGCAGCATTTCGCGATATTCCAGCGTCGCGAGCGAGGCAGTTACGTTGCCGCTGCTGCGCGCGCGCAGGCTCCAACGCGCCGCGAGGTAACCGAACATGCTCCGGCCGCGCAGATATATCAGCAGCGCCACCAGAAAAACCAGGACGCCGGGCAGGAAATACGGCGAGGCTTCGGTTTTTTTGTCGAGCTTGACGATCAGCGCCAGAGCCTGGCGTTGTTTCAGCTGGTAATACTTGCGCGCGCTCTCGCCCCAATCGCGCGAAGTTTTCTGCACGTTTTGCGCGAGAGTCAGCTGGTGCCCGAAGTCGTAGTTGATGATCCACTCGCCCCAGGCGTATTGAAACCAATCCCAGTACATGCTCAGGCGCTCGAGCAGGCCGCCGTGCGAATCGTTTCCGGGCGGCGTGGGATCGAAAGTAATCCAGCCATAGCCGGGAAAAAACACTTCCACCCACACGTGCGCGTCGCTGGCGCGGACAATCCAGTCGCCGCCGACGTCGTTGTATTCGCCGGGAAGAAATCCGCCGACGTAACGCGCGGGAATTCCGAGATCGCGCAACATCACCGTCATGGCCGCCGCAAAATATTCGCAATGTCCGGCGCGGCGGGTGAAAAGAAAATAAGCGAGCGGATCGGCGGTGCGCGGGCCGGTGAGATCCAGCGTGTAGCGATAGTGAGTTTTCAGGTACAGCTCGATCTTCGCGGCTTTGTCGTATTCGGTGGTTGAGCCGGCGGTGATTTGTTCGGCGAGCTGCTGGATGCGCGGATCGAGCTGCGGCAGCTGCAGATAATTCGCGGCGATCGAATCCGGAAAATCGGCGGAGGCCCGGCGCAGCTGTTGCGGTGGCACGGCGGGAAGGCTGGAGGTGGCCTCGTACCGGATTTTGGTGTTGTTGTGGAAAGGATTCGAGAGCGAGCCGGTCTGATCGAGAATCAGGTATCCATTATGTCTTGCGCTGCCCACGCGGTCGGCGTCGGAGGAGAAGCGGCCTTGCAGCGATTCAACGCGCGGCGCGACAAATATGGCGTCGGTGGCGATTGGCTCCATCAATACCGTGTAATGCAGCGGAATGGAATCGCCGGCGGGGAGCAGCGGCGGGTCCAAACGATATTCGCCTGCGGAATCGGCCGAAATTATCGTTTGTTCGCGCGGCGGAGTGAACCAGCGCCGGCCATCGAAATTGGTGAGCACGATGCCGCGCCAGTGAATGCCTTCGGCGCGGCCGGGATCGCCGTCAATATGAATACGCAGGACGACGGCGCTACTCTTCTGAATTTCACCGATTTCGCCCAAGGTGACATCGTCGCTGAAGCCGGTCATCAATTTTGGCTGCAGGTTCAGAGCGCTCAGATAGCCCGTGGTGACGCGCGGCAACATGAAAAAAATCACGGCGCCGATAAATAGCGTGCCGATGGCGACCAGCGCGGACGTCACGCCGAGCGCGCGATTCAGGCGATGCGCGAGTGGCGAGCCGGGTTCGAGCGGAGGCGAGACGGCGTCGTTGGCGCCGCGGCGAATTTCCAGCGCGACAAACGTGGAAACGGCCAGGACCAGAAAAATTGCCAGCGCGATTAGGAAGCCGGTTTCGACCGTGAGAATTGCCGAGGCCAACATGCAGGTGACCGCCAACATGGCCAGAAACGCGAAGTCGCGATTGCCGCGCGCGGAGAGCAGGCGCACCAGCGTGGCGAAAAGCATCAGGTGAATCGCGGCCAGCAGCGCGGAATACAGCGCGGGGTTCGGCGCGCCTTGCGACACGGTGCGCGACAGCACCCAGAGGTCAATCGGGAAAAAAAGGAAATACGCGAGCACCAGGCCCGTCGCTGTGCGCACGGAAATTTCGGGACCGCGCCCGCGCCACAGGCGGCCGGCTTTATACACGAGCACCACGACGGGAATTACAGTCGAGAATATGTCGAGTTTGCCGGTGCTGCCGACGGCGAAAATGCCCGTCGAAACCAGCAGGAACAGCGACACTTCAAAATAACGTTGCACCGCCGGGAGCGGCGGAGCGCTGAGGCGCGCGGTGGAGGCCATGGACGTTTATATGATAGCAGTCGCAGAGGGAACGTGGATTGAGCGGTGGATTGCTGGGTGTCTATCGTGTAATGGGTACTGTTGTGCGGCGGCGGTAGTGGTGGCGTTTTGGGGATCAAAATCACCACAGATGAACGCAGATGAACACTGATGAAGGCACTGATAAAGAGAAATCGTAGAGATAAAGTTTGGCGGCGAAATTTATATTTGCGGTTGCGGTGATGCGAGGGGGCGTGCGCCCAAGCCGCAATGAAATAAAAGAGGTATTCAGGCGGTAATCGAGAGTTTGACCTGCGCCGTTTCCATTTCAACAGGGATTTCCTGTTTTGCCTTCTTCAAGCCTTCGATGTAGCAGCGAATGGCGTCTTTCGCCATTTCACGCGCATTATTCAGGTCACGGCGCTCCGTGACCAATCCCGGCAGCGATGGGACTGTAACTGTGTAGCCGCCGTGCTCGTTGGCCTCGAAGAAAGCCGTGTATTCGTAGATTTTGCGTGTGCCGGTCTTCATGCACGAATTATAGCTCAGCCCATGGGGGCGCCCGACACGGCGGCGGCGATTTTGCGGGTGGCGCTGGAGATGGGGAGCTTGGCGAGATTTTTCAGAGGGAGGATGCGGGTGCGAGGAAGCGTCGGAAGTTCGGGAACGTTTACTAGAAATGGGAGCAGGGTGATATTGCGGAAGGTTACGCCGTGGCGGGCTGCCGGCAATTCTTCCAGTGAGATTTTTGTGATCGCCAGCGTCGAGCGGAGGTGTGCTTCCAGCTCTGCCTTTGCGTGGCGCTTGATCTCTACGGCGGGGAATTGCCACATGCGGGAGAAGAGCACCTTGTCGTGTGCGCCGGGATCTTGGAGCAGCAGGGTGCGGCCGCGCGGATCGCGGAGGATTGCGGCAGCGATTTTCATTTGGACTGGGGCGCGTTTGCGGCGGGGCGCGGGGATTTTGTTGGTGAGGCCTTGGGCGTAGGCGCGGCAATGACTGGCGACGGGACATTCTGCGCAACGCGGCGATTGTGGCGTGCAGATTACTTCGCCTAGCTCCATGAGGGATTGATTCCAATCGCCTGGGGCTTGCGTTGCGAGGAGATTTTGCGCGGCTGCCATGAGGGCGCGCCAATTGTTCGGAGCGCGTAGGTCGCCGTGAATCGCCGTGATGCGAGCGAGGACTCGGGCGACGTTGCCGTCGAGTACGGCTAGCGGGACATCGTAGGCGATGCTCAGCACGGCGGCGGCTGTGTAGGTGCCGATGCCGGGGAGTTCGAGCGCGGCGTCGAGTGTGCGCGGGAATTGGCAGTCGTGTTGAGCGACGATAATCTTTGCGGCGCGATCGAGATTACGGGCGCGGCTGTAATAGCCCAGGCCGGACCACAGTTTCAGGACTTCGGCTCCATGCGCGCGCGCGAGCGATCGCACGGTAGGGAACCGCGCGAGGAAACGGTGATAGTACGGCATCACGGCGGCGATGCGCGTTTGCTGCAGCATTACTTCGGCGACCCAGATGCGGTAGGCGTCGCGGCTGCGGCGCCAGGGGAGGTCGCGTTGATGCGCACGAAACCAGGCGAGCAAGCGGGTCTGGAAAGTTTTCAGTGCGCGATCGGCGAGGTCCTTTTTCATGCGGCGTCATTCTCGCATGAACTGAATCGAACGCGAGCGGACGTTGGAAATAGGGTGAGCGGTGCTCTCTCATCACCGCAGCTCAGGAATTCCGAAACAGTTCCTTCCTGCGACGCTGGCATTGGCCAGAGCCAAGAATGGTTGCGCTCTCCCGCCAAGTGATCCGAGCTGCGCAGTGCGGGCATGACGGAGCGTACCTAGCGATCGTGCGCCGAACGATCACGTAGAAGGCAACCACGATGGCCAAACAGGCCGCGAAGCCATACAAAGACCTGAACACTGTCTTTCGGGAATGGGGCTGAGCACGCGCCCATTTCAAGACATATACGTCGATTGGAATTTCAAACAGCAGGATGAGTGGAATGCCAATCGCGAACACACGGCGGCCATGAAATCTGTGTACCTCTAGTTAACGAATGAGTTCATCTCGATTCACGGAAACGATTCCTCGCTACAGTGAATTGAGAAACAGAAAATAGGAGGAGGACCAGAGCGCCGTGGGAATGGTGTTTTGCGGCCGGGCGGTGAGGATGATTTTGAAAATTTCGCGCTCGGAGGCCAGGTCATCGAGGAACTCGCCGCCAAGCGCCGACATATCCGGCTGGATGGTGGCCAGCTCGCGTAGCGCGTCATAGATGATTTCGGTGGAAGGAGCCATCGGCGTCGCGAAACGATGTGTGCGGAATTGCAGCGCCGCATTGAGTTCGTTAAAGTGCCATGCAACGCAGGCGGCCATGGAAACGGCGCGCTCGAAACGCGCGGCGTGTTCCGCGGCAGCCGCGTCATCCGTCGCAGCATCGGCTGAACCGGATGTGACAGGTGGCGGCCCGATAAAAGGATCGAGCACCAACATCACGCGGCGTTCGTCCTCACGCGCGAATTCGCGGACCATCAGCCGTCCGGCGCGCGCGGTGACTTTCCAATCCACGAAACGCGCGCTATCTGACGACAAATAATCGCGCAACGAGTGCAGCTCGTGCCCGCGGCCGCGAAAATTGCTGGCCATTTCTCCGCTCAGCAGCGGAAGAACTTCGTAAAAATGGTCAGTGGGCGCGACTTTGGGATAGACGATGATCTCCATCTGCGAATCCACTTGGCGGGTTTTCTCGAAGAAGCCGAAAGGGAAACGCGTGCGGATGCTGAAGGCGTCCTGGCGATAATTGCCGCGATGCGGAAAAGTGAGCTCGACTTTCTGGCGCGCGGAGGACTGCCGCGGAATGTAAGGAAAAAATACCGGGCGCGTGAGAATCTCTCCGGCGCCTTTTTTATTTTCGCCAACGACGCGCAAGGAAAATGACGGCCACGCCTGCTTTTCGTTGCGCAATTCCAGCTCGGCGACGACGGGTTGCTCCGCGAAGACATGCTCGGGCATGTCAAATCTCAGTTCGATGTCGCGCAGCACCGCGCGCGAAAGCACGCCCGAAATCAGCATCCCGGCGATCGCGCAGGAAAGCAGCATCCAGAGAAGGTTGTTGCCAGTGTTGACGCAAGCCAGGATGACGACAAAGACGACGCCGAGGTAAACGATTCCCACACGCGTGAGCCGGTAGTCCACCTGATAGACGATCCAGCGCAGGCTGGTGCGCCGCGCAAGTTTGGGCACGATCTTGATGGCCACCCATCCGGCCAGGCTCAGAGCGATTACAGTGGTGATGGCCGCGAGCCTGACGCGGCCCTGCTGTGCGACGGCGGCGGAGAACAGCGCGACCAGCAACGCGACGGAGAGAACCAGCATGGCGACGGCAAAATTGCGCCAACCGTGTTTGTCGCGGTCGCGCCACATGCGAAGGACGAGCGATTCGGCCATCTTAGTTACACAGGAACGCGGGTGCTATCGAGGATTTCGCCGAGGATGGCTTCCGCCTGCTCGGATTTTTTCTGCGTGGAAACGTAACGCGAGCTGACCACCACGCGATGCGCAAACACGGGCACGATGAGGCGCTTGAAATCGTCGGGCAGGCAATAATCGCGGCCCAGCAGGAAAGCGCGAGCTTGCGCAGCGCGATGCAGCATCACGGCTCCGCGCGGGCTGACGCCCAGGCTCAACTGTTCGGTCTGGCGCGTGCGCTCTACGATTTCCAGCGCGTAGTCCAGCAGGCTTTCTTCCACTTTCACTTGCGCAACGGATTCCTGCATCGCGACAACATCGGCCGCGTCCATTACCGGCGTGATTTTTTCCACCGGGGCGTGCCCGGCATTATTGCGGATGATTTCTTTTTCGCTCTCGCGCGATGGGTAGCCCATGCGAATGCGCATCAGGAAGCGATCGAGCTGCGATTCCGGCAGCGGGTAGGTGCCGTGATGCTCAATGGGATTCTGCGTGGCGAGCACCAGGAACGGATTCGGCAGTGGGTGGGTGTGATTGTCCACGGTAATCTGCGCTTCGTTCATGGCTTCCAGCAGCGAAGATTGCGTTTTCGGCGTGGTGCGATTGATTTCGTCGGCCACGATAATGTTCGCGAAAATCGGCCCCGGCTTGAATTCGAATTCCTGCGTCGCCGGATTGAACACGCTGACGCCGATCACGTCGCTGGGCAGCAGGTCCGAAGTAAATTGAATGCGCTGGAACGAGCAGCGGAAAGAACGCGCCAGTGCCTGCGCGAGCGTGGTCTTGCCAACGCCCGGAACGTCTTCAATCAGCAGATGTCCGCGCGCGAGCAGCGTGGTGAGCGCGAGCTGAATGACGTCTTCCTTGCCCTTCACGACGCGCGTGATCGCGCGCAAAAGTTCGGCGAGGCGCGTGCTGGCTTTGCTCGTGGTTGTTTGCAATTCGCGTGGCCTTCTGCTACAAAAATAGGTTGCCGCTGCCTCAGTAAATGGCCATGCAGGTTGCGGCTACAACCTGGACGGCCTTTTGCAATTTTTCGGGGAATTCAGTTCGGCCCCGGAAGTGCCGCGCAGCGTGGGCGACTAGCTCAGTGGTTAGAGCGCTCCCCTCACACGGGAGAGGTCCAAGGTTCAAGTCCTTGGTCGCCCACCACTCACCGCACTATTCAGTTCTACCACCAATCGTTGGATGATGCGAAACGCCGAAGGGACAGGTGTGTTCAAAAAGTTTTGGGGTTGCGACGCCGTGTTAGGCTTTGGGCAGCGTGGCTGGGCCGGCCTAATAGCGGAAGGGAATCGAGCGCGATTTCCGGGGCGCCCATCGAGATGCGCGACTATCAACAAAATTGGATACGATACAAGTTCTGGCGGAACTTGGCGCTACTGGCGCTGGCAGGCTTTTTCCCCGTCATTCTGCTCGCGCGTCTAATCGTCCGGATTTTCAATCTTCCTGTCCTTTTCATTATCATGACGTTCGCGTGGTTTCTGCTGATCGGCACGGCTGGCGCCGTGGTTTCGTACTGGCGATGCCCCAGATGCGGCAAACAATTCAGAATAGCGTCGTGGTATCGCGTGGGAGTCTCTGCGCGGCGATGCGTGCATTGTGGATTGCCTAAATATTCCAGCGGGTAGGGCATAGCGTACGAGCTGGCGTTGTACAGGTACAATGCAGTCGCTTGGGGAGCATACGATGAACAGCATTTTGCGATTCGTACAGGTAATTGCTTTGGGCACTTGGGTGGGGTCCATCATCTATTTTATTGTGATTACGCAGGGGATATTTGGCGTATTGCAGAGCCGCGATCAGACTGGATTGATGGTGGGATATTCGCTTGCGCGTTTGCACTATTTGGGGATGGTTGCTGCGGTTTTGTATTTGGTGGCGGGATTGGCGCTTGCGCAGTCGGTGAAAGCGTTTTTGCAGCCGGCGATGATTGGCGTGGTTTTGATGTTGGCGCTCACTCTCGTGACGCAGATGCGGGTTCTCCCGCGCCTCGCGGAGCTGCGAACGGAGATGGTTTCAGTGGACTCGACGCCGAAGGATAATCCTTTGCGCATGGAATTTGATCGGTTGCATCAGGCGTCGGTGCGGATTGAAGTAACGGTGTTGCTGATTGGTATCGCGGCTTTGTTCCTGACAGTGCGGAATACGCCCAGGTAGTCCTCCACGCCCGGGCGTGTGTAGGGGCGG
>Ga0209530_1000930_pt1 | contig 15558 bp, 10 predicted proteins | sample BlaSpr_A8_Ref_O1_FD_187987 | JGI IMG/M metagenome (GOLD analysis project Ga0209530, IMG submission 187987) | Forest soil microbial communities from Thunder Bay, Ontario, Canada - Black Spruce, Ontario site 2_A8_Ref_O1 (SPAdes) (version 2) | ecosystem: Environmental > Terrestrial > Soil > Boreal...
CGCGGGCGGGTCGCCCGGCCGGCCCAGCTGCTCCCACAGGCCCGCCCAGGTGGCCTCGATCACATCGGAGCGCCGGTCACCGTCTTCCAGGCACGCGACAAACTGCGCCATCAGCCGCGCTTCCGGCGCCAGCACCCCCAGCGCGTTCACCGTCCAGCCGGCCAGCGCCGCCAGGAACTCCCCCGGCCTCAGCGCACTGTCCCCCTCACGGAAGAACGCCTCCAGGCCCAGCCCAGTTGCGGCCTCCTCGGCGGCGGCCAGCTGCGCATCCAGCCGGCCCCGGTCGACCGCGGCCGCGTCGGCCAGCTCCATCAGCTTGGGATGCCCCTGCACCACCCGCAGCACCCGCCGCACCCTGCTCCGGTCTCGCTCGTGATCAAGGTCCGCGTCAATGCTGGTCCCGGTCGCCAACGCGGACGGCGGGCGGACCGGGCCGGGGTCGGCGTGCAGCAGCGCGCGCAGGTTCGGCAGTTCCCTGGCCAGCGCCACCGCCTCGGCCAGCGGCAAGGCGTGCACCGGCAGCACCAGCGGCTGCGGACCAAGCCCGGCCGGGGAGACGCGGCTGGTCATGACGACACGGGACTCGCCGTCGTGGCCGGTCAGCGCGGCGATCAGGGGGGCCCAGCGGGGATCGCGCCAACTGCCTTCGGCGGTGAGGAGAGGTTCCAGGTTGTCAAGCACGAGCAGCAAGCCTCGTTCTGACATCAGCTGCCGGAGCCTGGGCAGGAACGCGGTCAGCTTCGGCGGCGGGGTCAGGTGCCCGGTCATCCGGAAGCCGTAGTCGCCGAGCTGGGTATCCAGGGTGACGGCCAGGTCGGCGAGCGCGTCGGTGAACTCGCCGCCGGGCGCCTGCCAGAACGCGAGGGCGGCGAAGCTGTCCCGGTGCCGGTAAGCCAGCTCCAGCGCGCACGCGGTCTTGCCCGCTCCCGCCATGCCGTGCAGCAGCACCGCCGTCTGGCCGCTGCCCGGCGCCAGCGCCGCGCTGGCCCGTGCCATCGCCGCTACCCGGCCGACGAACCGCTCCGGCTCGGGCGGGAAGTACGCCAGCCCCGGCTCGTTCAGGTCCATGGCCGGCTTGCCGCGGGGCGGCGGCAGCGTCAGCCCCGCCGCCCGGCCGCCGAACATCCCGGGCGTGCCCAGTGACAGCGCCGGAAGACTGGGCGTGGGCTCCCCGGCCGGGCCGGCCGCGACCGCCGCCCGGGCCGCCGCGGTGGCGGCGGGCTGCGCGTGGCCGAGCAGCCGCTCGTAGAACTGGGCACCGAACGCGATCGCGAAGTCGTCGGTCACCGGGTACCGCATCGCCAGCACCGCGCAGTCCAGCTCCGCGGCCAGCGCCCGCGCCAGGCCCGTGATCAGGCCAGGGTCCTCGCCGGGTTCGGCCTGCTCGACCTGGCCGGCCTGGTCGGGCAGGCCGATCAGGCGCAGCGTCTGGGCGGTCACGTCGGCCGCGGACTGGCAGGCCGACACCACAGCCAGCTTCACCCGGGGCCGGGCCGGGCGGAGCAGCCGCACCAGGTCGTCCGTGCCGACCAGGTCCGGCGACCCATCCTGGCGTTCCAGCAGGAACGCGCCCAGCCCGCCATGCCCGGACAGGTGGAGCACGTCCCAGCCGTCCCCATCGTCGGCGATCCCGGCCAGCCGTTCCCTGGTAACCCCGTACTGCACGACGGTCAGCCGCACCATCCGCCGCTGGCGGGCGGCGAGCCGCCGGACCAGCCGCGCCAGCTCGTACCGTTCCCGGCGCAGCGCTAGCACGCTCGCCCCGTCCGGCTGGGAGAACACCGCCAGCATCCGCAGCGCCTGGCCGACCGCGGGCTTCTCCTGCTGATCACCGCCGGGCACTTCATAGACCAGCGCCACGTCCCCGGACGCCGCCAGCGGCCTTCCGCCGACATGCGCAAGCTCAAGCGGCCACCACCGCACATGCCGCAGCTCGTCGGGGACCCGTACCAGGACCGTGACCGGTGCCCGGGCGAGGATCGCCGCGCCGACCCGCTCCCCCAGCACCGCCCTGCCCGCCCACGCGCCGAGCTCGTCCACCAGGCGGGCCTCATCAGCGGCCCGCCGGTCCGGTGCCGCGTACGACCGCGTGTACCCGTACACATCGCCGAACGCGCTCACCTGCGGCGCATCCGCGTCCAGCGCCACCTCATGAACGGCCAGCGGATCCCCGGCCGTCTCACCGGTCAGCAGCCACCGCCAGCGCAACGGCCCGTGTACGTCCACGGCCTGCAGCACTAACGTCACGGCCGGCCTCCCCACTCAGACCGGAATATACGCCCTATCCTGGCCTCGTGCGCCTCGTCTCCCTGCTGCCGTCGGCCACCGAGATCGTGTACGCGCTCGGCCTCGGCGATGAGCTGGTCGGCGTGACCTTCGAGTGTGACGAGCCGGCCTCCGCCCGGTCGGAGAAAACGATCGTGGTCGGGGGCCGAGATACCCGCGGGATGACGCCGGGCGAGATCGACAGCTACGTCCGCACCCAGCTGGCCGCCGGGGAGGACCTGTATACGCTGCACGCGCGCGCCCTGGCTGCGCTGGCACCCGACCTGATCCTGACTCAGGACCTGTGCCGGGTATGCGCGCTGCCTTCGGATCAGGTCGAAGACGCCCTGGACTACCTGGGCTGTCATGCCGACGTGCTGTCGCTGGACCCGTGCTCACTCGCCGAGGTGCTTGATACGATCCGCGCGGTCGGCGAGCGAGCCGGGGTTCCAGATCGCGCCGCGCTGCTGACCAGTTCGCTGAGCGCACGGATCGCACAGATCACGGCTCAAGTGGACGGGCTGCCGCGTCCGAGAGTGGCGGTGGTCGAATGGGTGGATCCGCCGTTCTCCGCTGGGCACTGGATTCCCGACCTCATCAGCGCTGCGGGCGGAGAGCCGGTCGCGGGCAGGCCGGGCCAGCGCTCGGTGCAGACAAGCTGGGCCGACATCGCCGCGGCGGAGCCGGACCTGGTCATCGTCGCGCCGTGCGGGTATCACCTCGACGGCGCCATCGAGCAGGCTCGCGTCGTCGCCCAGGTGCTGCCGGCCGTACCGGTCTGGGCGATCGACGCCGATGGCATCGTGGTCCGCCCCGGGCCCCGCTTGGTCGATGGCGTCGAGACGATCGCCTGGATACTCCACCCGGACGCGGTACCGGCCCCGCCGGCTCATGCCGTGTACCAGTTGCCCGGCCGCAGCCGGGGCAGGGATACTTTGTGGCGTGGATCCGCAGATTGTCCGTTATAGCGAGCGGCCTGAGCTCTGGGACAGCCTTGGCGACCTGTTCCACGACGTGTGGCCGGAGTACAACACGCACGGGGAGGAGCTCGACTACTACTGGCGCCAGCTGTACGACGTGTTCCCAGAGTGGCAGTTCCTGCTGGTCGACCTAGAGGACCAGACGATCCTGGCCGAGGGCCACACGATCCCGCTGGCCTGGGACGGCACCGATCAGGGCCTCGGTCCCGGCATCGACGCCACGATCGCCGGCGCCTTCGCGTTCCGGGCAGCGGACGGCCAGCCAACGGCGGTCAGCGCGATGGCGGCCGAGATAGCACCGCGGCACCAGGGCAAGGGCCTAGCCCCGGTCATGCTGCGGGCGATGGCGACGCTCACCCGAGAGGCAGGGCTAGCGCACCTGATCGCGCCGGTTCGCCCTAGTCACAAGGACCGCTACCCGACCATCCCCATTGAGCGCTACGCGCACTGGGTCCGTGACGACGGGTCGCCCTTCGATCCGTGGATTCGGGTACACGTCCGGATGGGCGCCCGTATCGGCCCGGCGATCCCGAAGTCCCTGCACATCGCCGGCACCGTCGCCGACTGGGAGTCCTGGACGAAGATGCGCTTCCCCGAAACCGGCGACTACGTCTTCCCCGCAGGCTTGGCCCCCGTCCACATCGACCGAGAAGAAGACACCGGCAACTACTGGGAACCCAACGTCTGGATCATCCACCAGCTCTAGCTTCGAACCGCCCTCGAGACTGTCTCATGATCATGGGTAGAAAACGACCAAATAGTGGTCACAACTACCCATGATCATGGAGGGTCGACGGCAGGACGGCTCGATGTGTCGTTCTGGGGTGCTTTTGGGGGTTCATCGGGGAGGAAGGCGGTTATTAGCTGCTGGGCGGCTAGGCCGGGGGTCAGGGTGCCGGCGCGGACGCCAGCTTCCAGGCCGGGGGCTAGGGCGTGCAGGTTGGGGCTGGCGCGGAGGCGGTCGAGGAGCTGGTCCTGGACCAGGGACCACATCCAGCTGACCCGCTGGTCGCGGCGGCGGCGGTCCAGCTCGCCGCTGTCGCGGAGCATGCGCTGGTGGTCCTCCACCAGGTCCCACACCTCGCTGACGCCGGCGCCGGTGGCCGCGCTGCAGGTGACGACAGGGGTGGCCCACCCGTCCGCGGGCTGGCCGAGCAGGCGCAGCGCTCCGGCGAGCTCGCGAGCGGCCCGGGCGGTCTCCTTCTCGTGCGGGCCGTCCGCCTTGTTCACGGCTACGATGTCGGCCAGCTCCAGGACGCCTTTCTTGATTCCCTGCAGCTGATCGCCGGTGCGGGCCAGCGCCAGCAGCAGGAACGTGTCGGTCATCTGCGCGACGAGGGTCTCGGACTGGCCCACGCCGACGGTCTCGACCAGCAGGATGTCGTAGCCGGCGGCGGCCATGACGACCAGCGATTCCCGGGTGGCCCGGGCCACGCCGCCGAGCGTGCCGGCGGTGGGTGACGGGCGTACGAAGGCGGCGGGGTCGGTGGCGAGCCTGGTCATCCGGGTCTTGTCCCCCAGGATGCTGCCGCCGCTGCGGGTCGACGACGGGTCGACGGCCAGGACGGCTACCCGGTGTCCCTTGTCGATGAGCTGGCCGCCGAGGACGTCAATGAACGTGGACTTGCCCACGCCGGGCACCCCGGTGATGCCGACCCGCTGGGCCTGGTCCGCATGCGGCAGCAGCCGGGTCAGCACATGCTCAGCCAGGGTGCGGTGATCGGGGCGGCTCGACTCCACCAGCGTGATCGTGCGGGCGATGCCGGCCCGGGAGCCGGCCAGGACGGCGTCCGCGTACCAGGCCGCGTCCCTGACCGGCTGCGCGTTCACGCTGGCTCCGCGTTCACGCTGGCTCCTCGTTCACGGGTGCCGGGCCGCCAGCTCGGTGAGCAGCTCGTAGGCGGCGTCGGGGATGACGGTGCCGGGACCGAAGATCGCGGCGGCACCGGCCGCGCGCAGCTCGTCGTAGTCCTGCGGCGGGATGACGCCGCCGACCACCACCATGATGTCGTCCCGGCCGTGCTCGGCGAGGGCGGCCTTGAGCGCCGGGACGAGGGTGAGGTGACCGGCCGCCAGCGAGTTAACGCCGACGATGTGCACGTCGGCCTCGATGGCCTGGCGCGCCACCTCATCGGGGGTCTGGAACAGCGCGCCGACGTCCACGTCGAAGCCAAGGTCGGCGAAGGCGCTGGCGATGACCTTCTGCCCTCGGTCGTGGCCGTCCTGGCCCATCTTGGCGACCAGGATGCGCGGCCGGCGACCCTGCGCCCGCTCGAAGTCCGCGGTCGCGGCGCGGACCCGCTCGATGGCTGCCGTGCCGCCTGCCTCCTGCCGGTACACGCCGCTGATTGTACGGATGTGGCCGGTATAACGGCCGTAGACCCTCTCCAGCGCGTCGGAGATCTCGCCCACGGTCGCCTTCGCGCGGGCCGCGTCGATGGCCAGCGCGAGCAGGTTGCTGTCGTCGTCCGAGGGCCGGGCCGCGGCGGCGGACAGCCGATCGAGCGCGGCCTGGCAGGCGGCCGCGTCGCGTTCGGTGCGGAGCCGGCGCAGCTTGTCGACCTGCTGGGCACGCACCGCCCGGTTGTCGATCTTGAGCACGTCGATGTCGTCCTCGCCAGTGACGAGGTACTTGTTGACGCCGATGACGGGCTGGCGGCCGGAGTCGATCCGGGCCTGGGTGCGGGCCGCGGCCTCCTCGATGCGCATCTTGGGAATGCCTTCCTCGATGGCGCGGGCCATCCCGCCTGCTGCCTCGACCTCCTCGATGTGCGCCCAGGCGCGCCGGGCGAGCTCGTAGGTCAGCCGCTCCACGTAGGCGCTGCCGCCCCACGGGTCGATGACCCGGCAGGTGCCTGACTCCTGCTGCAGCAGCAGCTGGGTGTTGCGGGCGATCCTGGCGGAGAAGTCCGTCGGCAGGGCGAGCGCCTCGTCCAGGGCGTTGGTGTGCAGGGACTGCGTGTGGCCCTGGGTCGCGGCCATCGCCTCGATGCAGGTCCTGCCCACGTTGTTGAACACATCCTGCGCCGTCAGCGACCAGCCCGAGGTCTGGCAGTGCGCTCGCAGCGACAGTGACTTGGGACTCTTCGGCTCGAACTGCCTGACCAGCTTGGCCCACAGCAGCCGGCCCGCCCGGAGCTTCGCGACCTCCATGAAGAAGTTCATGCCGACCGCCCAGAAGAACGACAGCCGCGGCGCGAACGAGTCAATGTCAAGGCCCGATGCGAGGCCGGCTCGCAGGTACTCGACGCCGTCGGAGAGCGTGTAGGCAAGCTCCAGGTCGGCCGTCGCCCCTGCTTCCTGCATGTGATACCCGGAGATCGAGATCGAGTTGAACTTCGGCATCCGGCGGGAGGTGAAGCCGAAGATGTCGGAGATGATCCGCATCGACGGTGCGGGCGGGTAAATGTAGGTGTTGCGGACCATGAACTCCTTGAGGATGTCGTTCTGGATGGTCCCCGCCAGCTGCTCGCTGGCCACGCCCTGCTCCTCGGCGGCGACAACGAACAGGGCCAGGACCGGCAGCACGGCGCCGTTCATGGTCATGGACACGCTCATCTTGTCCAGCGGGATCCCGTCGAACAGCTGGCGCATGTCGTAGATCGAGTCGATCGCGACGCCGGCCATCCCGACATCGCCGGTCACCCGCGGGTGGTCACTGTCGTAGCCGCGGTGGGTGGGCAGGTCGAACGCGACGGACAGGCCCTTCTGCCCGCCGGCGAGGTTGCGGCGGTAGAACGCGTTGGATTCCTCGGCGGTGGAGAACCCGGCGTACTGGCGGATCGTCCAGGGCTGGTTCACGTACATCGTCGGATAGGGACCGCGCAGGTACGGGGGCAGGCCGGGGTACGTGGCCAGGAAGTCCAGGCCGTCCAGGTCCGCCGCGGTGTACAGCGGCTTGACGTCGATGCCTTCCGGGGTTGCCCAGTTCTCCTCGCTGGCGAGTGCGTCGCGCCAGCGCTTCTCGGCGTGCGGGCCGGGGTCGGGAGAGTCTCCGAGCCCGATCGCGGTGAAATCGGGGAGCTCCCAGCTCATCACACCACCCCCAGAGCGGCAAACATCCGGTCGCCGAAGGTCAGCACGTCCATGCCTTCCGCGATCACGTCCGCGGCCACCACGACAGTGGCCACCCCCTGGGTGCGGGCCTTGTCCACGGCCGCGCGCATCTCATCCGCGGTGGCGTCGGGGCTGCCGCACACGACAGTTACCTGGCTCGCGTCAGCGGTCGTGATACCGATCGGTGCCAGCAGGGCTCTCACCCGCTCCGCCTGGGCGAGGGTAGGCCGTGAGCTGTCCAGCAGCGCCAGGATGACGGCGGGCGGCGATCCGGTCAGCCGGGCATGGGCGTCCGCCCGGTCGCGGAACTCCTCGTGCCACTGGGCCCAGCGGATGCGGGGCAGCCCGCCGGCCTTGCCGGGCCGCGCCGAGGCGGGCCTGCTGCGCGTGGCGGTCCTGGGCGTGGCGGTCCTGGGCGCGGCGGGCCTGGGCGCGGCGGGCCTGGTGAGCAGAGTCTCGCCGACGAGCGGGAACTCGCTGACCCCGGTGATGGCCTCCCGCCTGCGGGCCAGCGCGTCCCGCCGGGCGTCGCGGCTGGTGGCTAGCTGGCCGGCGATGACCCCGTCGGCCAGGGCGGCACGCAGTCCGCCAGACCGCTCGATGTCCTGGAAGCAGGTCCAGGATGCGAGGGCTAGCTGCTCGGTGAGATCCTCGACGTACCATGAACCGCCGGCCGGGTCGATGACCCGGGCGATTTGGGACTCCTCGACGAGCAGCGCCTGGAGGTTGCGGGCGACCCGGCGGGCCAGCCGGTCGGGCTGGCCGATCGCCGCGTCGAAGGGGGCGATCGTGACCGCGTCGGCGCCGCCGGCGCCTGCCGCGAAACAGGCCAGGGTGGCGCGCAGGATGTTGTTCCACGGATCCCTGCGGGTCAGCATCGGCCAGGAACTCACGGCATGCTGCCACTGGCCCGTGCTTACGCCGCATTGCGCGGCGACCCGGGCCCAGGTTCGGCGGGCGGCGCGCAGCTTGGCGATCGTCGCGAACTGATCCGCCGTCGCGGCGTACCGGAACTCCAGCTGCCCGAACGCCGCGTCGGCGGACAGGCCCGCCGTGCGCATCGCCCGCAGGTATGCCACGCCCGCGGCGAGAGCGCAGCCGAGTTCCTGTGCGTCGGTGCCGCCGGCCTCGTGAAACGGCAGCGCATCGACGACGATCGCGCGGACTCCTGGAAAGCCTGCCGCGCAGCGCCCCGCCAGCGCGGCGGCGCCTTCCAGGCTGGCTTCCAGGCTGGCTTCCTGGCCCGTCTCGGTGCCGGTCCTGGCCAGCACGCCGAGCGGATCGGCGCCCAGGCAGCCCGCCAGCTCGGCGGCGGGCACGCCCTGGTGCGCGACATGCCGGAGGAATACGTCGGCCGCCTCGGTGAACCGCTCCCCCGCGTCGAGCACGACCGGGGCCAGGTCCAGGTAGACCTCGGCGAGCACCTCCGGCAGGGCCTCGACCGGGATCTGGCCCTCGCCCAGGCCCAGCCACAGTGAGCTGACCCCTCCCTCGAGGTCTTCCATGATCTGCTCGCGGGCCACCGCCGGATCCGGATGCTCGTGACGCTGCCGGACATCCCACCCGCCGCGATGACCCGCGGCGGTGCGGCCGCGCATGAACGGCGCCTGTCCCGGGTAACCGGGATCCGCGTGCGAGCCGGTGTCGGCGGTATAGAGCGGAGCTATCTCGAAGCCGTCTGCCGTGACCGTGCTGAGCTCGGATTCCGGGCAGTCGCTGACGCTGCTGAGCACCTTGGCGACCAGGTTCTGCCACTGCTGCCTGGTGGCCGCCGGGAACTCTCCGGCCAGCACCAGCTCGCCGGAATCGCCGGTTGTGATCGCGTCGCTCACTAGTCACCCCTGGGCACTCGGCATAACGGCAGGCAGGGCCCGGCTTTACTGGCATGTTACCTAATCGCCTGACGACTGGCTGCGCTCACACAGTGGGCTGGCGGGCGATGTCGCGTGGCTCGCGTCCGGCGAGCAGCCAGCTCACGGCCACCGCTATCAGCGGCATGCCGGCCAGGATCCACACCAGCTCGGCCACCGGGACGCTCTTTAGCTCGGAAAGCTGGTCCAGCTGACTGGTCCTGAAGAAGCTGATCGCCGCAAGGTAACCTCCGGCGGTTCCGACGACCGCTCCGGTCAGCGCGAGCGCGCCAGCAGTCACCGCGGTGAGCGTGCGGCGGGCGATGCCGCTCGCCCCGGTGGCGGTCAGCGTGCGCAGGTCGCTGGCGGTCTCGCTGCGGAGCAGGCCGATGCTCATCGCGAGGATGCCGAGCGCGAGCACCATCCCGAAGATCGTGGCGACGGCGGTGATCTGCGTGAACGACGGGATGTTGTTGATGGTCTCGATGCTTGCTCCAGCCGTGACCGCGGTCTGCCTGGCGTTGGTGATCTGGGTGACGGTCAGCCCGTCCGGCGCCTGGATCAGCCAGCCGGCCGTGGTCGCCGTGAAACTGTACTCCCGCATGGCATGCTCGGTGATCACCGTGTTCGGTGCCGACGTCCCGGAGGGGAGCCCGCCGGTCTCCTGGATCGGCGGGCTGGCCACGCAACTGCCCGGCAGGCAGGGGGTGTCCGGGGGAACCTTGCGGGTATTCCAGAGCTGCAGGTGCTGGGTCGTGGACAGGGCCGGGCGCATGGTGAGGAAGTCGGCGTCCGGATTAACCTGCGCCGGCGTGATCCCGAACGCGTTCAGCAGTTGCGGTGTCGCGACGTAGGTGCCGCCGGAAAAACCCCGTCCGGTTCCGCCGTACTGCAGGCTGCCGCTAGGCGTCTCCAGCGTGATCGTGTAACGGTCATCGAGCGAAGCGGCGATGCGGTGCGAGGCCGCTGCCGCCATGGCGAGCTGGCTCGCGGTCGGCGGTGGCCCGTTCGGGTTGTCGTGGCCGGGCGGATAGACGATGAGCTGGCTGGATGTCAGGTTGGGGCCTACGAAGTCGAGCGCGTCCCCGAACCGGGCGGCGGCAACCACGCTGACGATGGACGCGATCAGCACGCTGAGGCTGATCGCGGCGAGCGCCGGACCCGATCTGGCCCGGTAGCAGGCCAGATCGCGCAGCGCGAGCCGCGCCATGACCGGCATCCAGCGGCCGAGCCTGGCCAGCACCGCCAGGCAGGCCGGAGACAGCAGCACCACGGCCACCACAAGCGCGACGAATCCGGACAGGATCTCCTGCGGTTGCGTTTTGCTGTTCCCGGAGCCGCTGGTGCCGATGCCGGAGCCGGCCAGGCCGAGCAGGAAGAATGCCAGAGCCAGGAGCCCGAGCCCGAACGGGATCGCCAGGTGGCGCGTCGCCTTCGGCGCGGGCGGGCGCCCGGACAGCGCGGTCACGACCGGAACCCGGGCGATCGCCCTGGCGGGCCGCACGGCGGCGGCATAGGCCACCAGCACGGCGAGGACCACCGAGACCCAGACCACCGTCCACGGCAGCTGGAACATGCCGATCACGTGGTGGGCGCTGGCCTGCACGTACGGCCGGTAGGCGAGCCAGGCCGCCAGCCCGAGCGCGAAACCGGCCACTGCGCCTACAGCACCGGTGGCGATGCCGTTGGCTGTCACGACGAGGCGGATACTGGACTGCGTGGCGCCCTGAGCGGCGAGCATGCCGATCGAGCGGAGCCGACGCTGTGCCAGCACGGTGAACCCACCCGCCGCGACCATCGCGATGAGGAGCATGCCGAGCACGGCCGCCCCGAGCGAGATCGTCTCCGGGTTGAAGACGTTGCTCGCCGCCAGCGTCTGCGGGGTCGCCGCGGTCGGGCCGATATCCTGCGGCGAGACACCGGGTGCGTCGAACAGCACCGTGACCTGTGTCGGCGCGGTGACCTGGCCGGGCGCTACCAGAGCGAACTCGTCGAGCAGGTTCTGCGGGTTCTGCACGATACCGGTGACTTTCCTGCTGAGGCCGCCGACGGCCCAGGTGCTGCCGACCGCGAGATGGAAGTCCGAGGCAACCCCGCTGGTCACCGCTACCTGGCTGGCGCCGACAGGAAGGTGGCCGCTGATCAGGGATAGCATCGGCTGCCCGAACGGCCCGTGCGGATTCTGGGCGCGCAGGCTGTAGGTCTGGATCGAGCCGGGAACCGAGAGCGTCTGGTTCTCGATCACGTCGACCGCGCCGAAACGGCGAGAGATCGACGCGATCTCGGCGGCGACGCGCGAATCCGGTCCGGTGAACGTGGCGAGGTCCTGCGCGGTGCCGAAGGCAGCGGTCGCCGGGATGGGCGTGGTGGTCGCGACCGCCGAGCCCACGATCGTGGCGGCTACCGCGACGGTGATCAGCACCAGGATCAGCAGCTGCTGCCGCCACTCACGGCGCAGCAGCCGTATTCCCCAGCGGATGACCGCGCGGCGGGCGGGAACGCCCCCGTTCGACGCCCGCCGGGTGGCCGGCCGTGCTCGCGGCACCGCGCTCACTACGCGTCCCTCCTGCGGACGATGAACAGCGTGACCGCGATCAGCGCCGCGGCCAGCAGGAGGTAGATCCCCGTCTCGATGCCCTGGAACGGCCAGTAGCGGCTGGCGGGCTGATAAGTGGCGAATCCACGCCAGCCGTTGGCGTGCATGCAGGAAAACACGGCGGAGAGCGGAGAGCCAGACTTCGGCACCGGGCCCCCGTTTCCGGGAAGCAGCTTCTGGCAGGAGGCCGGCACCGCGGGCTCCAGCTCGCCCCATCCTGCCAGCACTACCTGGCCGGTCTTGCTGATTGCGCCCTGGCTGAACACCCAGGCCGCCCCCGGCGGCGTGAACGAGCCCGTCACGTTGTAGTAGGTCGTGACCGCGGCCAGGTAGTGCGGCCGGACAAGATCGCTGATCACCAGGCGCAGCGCGATGAACCCGCCGAGCGCGACGGCGATCGCGGGGAGGGTCCGGCGTGCCATGGTGCCCGCGGCGATGCCTAGCGCCATGGCGAACACCGCGTAGCCGACGGGGACGATGCCCTGGGTATCGAAATGGGGCGACTGGAACGCGTCCGCTTGCGACGCGTTAACCGGTCCGGACCACCAGGTGATCAAGGCGGCGATCGCGCCACCGCAAGCGGCGGCGGCGAGCAGCAGCCAGCCAGCCTTGACGGTCAGCCAGCGCGTCCGGGTGACGCTCTGCGTCCACGCGAAATCGCTGGTCCGGCTCTCAAGCTCGTGCGCCACGAGCGGGGCGCCCCACAGCATGCCGAGCACGGCCGGCACCAGCAGGCTGAGGTAGGGCAGGTCACTCACCACCCCGTTGACCAGCGGCGCCTGCTGCTGCAGGCACGCGCTGCTCCCCGAGCACGTGAGGAGAATGGAGTGCCAGTGCGAGGCGATCTGGAAGCCGTCCGCAAGTATCACCACGGCAGCCGCGGCGAGCAGCACGGCTGCGATCACGGCCTGGGCACGGTACTGGCGCCAGACAAGCAAAGTCATGAGTCTTCTCCAGCCATGTAAGCCAGCACCAGCTCTTCGAGAGTCATCTTGTGCTCCGCCAGCAGCGTGCCGGTGTCGCCGCAGAGCTGGACCCGGGACCCGGCCATCAGGATGATGTGGTCGCACACCCGCTCCAGGTCAGTGACCAGGTGCGAGGAAAGCACGACGGTGAGAAGGCCGGCGGCGTCCGCCACGGCCGAGGTCAGCGTGGCGAGGAAGTGCCGCCGCGCCAGGGGGTCCAGTGCCGCGAATGGCTCGTCAAGCAGCAGTACCCGCGGCCGCTTCGCCAGCGTCAGCGCTAGCGCAACCTGGGCGCGCTGACCGCCGGACAGCGTGCCCACACGCTGGTCGAGCGGAATCCGCAGTTCCGCGAGCCGGGTGCGCGCCAGCGGGGCGTCCCAGCGCGGGTTCAGGTGCGCCCCGATCCGGATGTGGTCCTCGGCGGTGAACCTCTGGTACAGCGGAATCTCCTGGGCGAGGAAGCCGATCTCGGCGAGAAACGCCGCGTTCTGCCGGGGCGCGCCGTCCAAAACCGAAGCCCTGCCGCAGGTCGGGCTGGTCAGCCCGGCGAGGATCCGCAGCAGTGTGGTCTTGCCCGCGCCGTTCGGCCCGGCCAGCGCGGAAACCCGGCCCTCGGGCACGGTGACCGTGCACTCGGTAAGCGCGCTTGCCCGCCGGTATCGCTTGGACAGTTCATGTGCCTGGATCGCGGTGCTCATGGCAGCCAGCGTCCCGGCTGACCGCGGCGGGCGCATCACGCGCCCGGGTGAGGGCGGGTACCTCGCTGGAGGGATACGCCGCAGGCAGCGCAGAGGTAGCGTGCAGATGTGCTGGACCGGGTGCGACACAGGGCGTGGGGGCTATCAGGACGGCTGATCGCGTCCTACATTCTCGTCACGCTCGCCGTCGTGGTGCTGACCGAGACGCTCGTGTTCGGCTTCCAGGTACCCCAGCTGCTGTACGGCACTGCGGTGCAGACCCAGCTGCAGGCACAGGTAGATGCCACCGCGAAGAGCTACGCCCAGCAGCTTTCCCGGTACGGTCCTGGCGGCGTGCCAGCCGGAACCGTGCTCGGCGATCCCGGCCAGCCGGCCCAGCCGGGCGCGGACCGGCCGGCCGGCGACGGCACGCTGGCCGTGCCGGCGATCACCGGCCCGGTCCAGGGCGGCCAGGCGGTCACCGCGGTCGTGGCGGTCTCCGCCGGCGGCACGGTCATCGCGTCCTCCGTGCCCTCCAGGTATCCGCCAGGACGGACGGCGGCCAGCGAGTTCCCTGCCCCGGTGGCCTGGGCATTGACGCTCGGCCAGGTCCTCAAGACCGGCATCGTGCCCACGGCGTACGGCAGCGTGCTGTGGTGGGTCCAGCCCGCCAGCGCACCGGGACAGGTCGCCTACGTCTACGTCCAGGCCCCCTGGTCACCCCCGGCATTCATCAGCCCCGCCCGCGCCTGGAGCGAGCTGGTTCAGCTAGGGGAGACCCGCGCGCTGCTGTGGGCCCCCCTCGCAGTCGCCGACGGCGACTACACGGTCACCCTCCCGGTCTCCGGCCGGGACGAAGTCGGCCGCCTTGAGGCGAACTTCACCACCATGACCGGGCAGCTCGGCTCCGCGCTGGCCGCCGAGCGCCAGCGAGCCACCGGCGACGCGCGTGCCGCCGAACGGGCCAGGATCGCGCGGGAGATCCACGACACGATCTCCCAGCACCTGTTCGCCCTGCGGATGATCACCGCCGGGATGCACAGGGCCGACCCCGGCAATCAGCAGGCGCACGCGATCGAGCGCATCAGCGAGGAAGCCCTCCGCGACATGCAGGTACTGCTGATCGAGCTGCACCCGGCCAGCCTGGACAGCACCGGGCTCGCCCCGGCCCTTCAGGAGATCTGCGCCGCCTACCACGACCGGCTCGGCGTCACCGTCGACTCCGCCCTGGACGACGTCACCGTCCCCGCACCCGTCGAGCACGCCCTGCTGCGCATCACCCAGGAGGCATGCACCAACGCCGTCAGGCACGGCAACGCCCCCCGGCTGGCCGTGTCCATGACCCGCCAGGACGGGCACGTCGAGCTCACCGTCCGCGACACCGGCACCGGCTTCGACCCGGCCGCCCCGCACCCCGGCTCCGGCCTGGCCCACATCAGGGACCGGGTCGCCGAGCTCGGCGGCACCGTGGACATCGACAGCGCACCCGGGCAGGGCACGGCACTCACCGTCCGGGTACCGATGCCGTGACAATCCGGGTGGTAATCGCCGATGACCATCGCATCGTCAGGGACGGCCTGTGCTACCTGCTCAGCCAGGAACCAGACATCGAAGTCGCCGGCGAAGCCGGAGACGGCCAGCAGACGCTAGCCGTCGTCGCCGCGACCCGCCCCGACGTGCTGCTGCTCGACCTGTACATGCCAGGACCGGACGGGCACGCCGTGCTCGCCGCCCTGCACGATACCCCGCACCGGCCCGCCGTCGTCGTGCTCACCTCCGCCGCCGGCGACGAGCACCTCATCCGCGCCATGCACGCCGGCGCGACCTCCTACCTGCTCAAGACCGCCTCCGCCGAGCACGTCATCACCGCCATCCGCGCCGCCGCAGCCGGCACCGCAAGCCTCAGCCCCGGACTGCTGACCCAGCTCACCCAGGCACTGCGCCGGCCACCGCCACCGGATCCGCTGCAGCCGCTCTCACCACGCGAACGCGACGTACTGCGGCTCATCGCCCGCGGCCACAGCAACCGGCAGATCGCCAGGGACCTGGCAATCGGCGAGCAGACCGTCAAGACCCACGTCCGCAGCATCCTCACCAAACTCAGCCTGCAAGACCGCATCCAGGCAGCGATCTTCGCCCTCCACCACCAAGCCGATAGCAGCTAGCACC
>Ga0209530_1000931_pt1 | contig 15554 bp, 8 predicted proteins | sample BlaSpr_A8_Ref_O1_FD_187987 | JGI IMG/M metagenome (GOLD analysis project Ga0209530, IMG submission 187987) | Forest soil microbial communities from Thunder Bay, Ontario, Canada - Black Spruce, Ontario site 2_A8_Ref_O1 (SPAdes) (version 2) | ecosystem: Environmental > Terrestrial > Soil > Boreal...
TTGCCGACTCTCAACCGGAGGGAGAAATCTAAAGGAGTCGAAAGTCAACGTTTAATGACTATGTCATCGATAGAGATAATAGTCATGTAACATGGCGTTCACATTAGCATTGCGGTTACTGGCCGTCAAGCAGTCTTTCGGTGGTTAGGCTTAGCTCGGCTTCTTCATTCAGCACATGAAGCCGGATCCTTCGCTCCCTTGCATCTCCCATATACTACCATGTCGATTAAAATAGTAGACAATTGTTGAGAAATTCAATAGGATTTCTTGAGCCCCTCAGCCGGTTCATGAAGCCGGCTAAGTTGCTTTGCGAGGAGAGCCCCCTTGGCATTATTGATTGACCGAACATTTCGTCATCTGTGGAGAGTCTACGATGTGCTCTCTCGCCGTACCCTAATCGAGCGGGAAATTACCATTTTCGACGACGACATTTTCATCACGTCCTACACTCGGTCCGGCACCACATGGATGCGTTTCCTACTGGGCAACTTCGTAAATCCTAATGAGCCCGTCAACTTCCTGAATGTTGAGCGCCTCGTTCCCGATATGTACAAGAATGCCGATTGGGTTTTGCGTCGTCTACCTCGTCCGCGCCTGATCAAAAGCCACGAAACCTTCGATGCCCGCTACCCTCGCGTCATATACATTGTTCGCGACCCGCGGGATGTCGCTATTTCCAACTATCACTGGGAGATGAAGATGCGCTCGATTTCGGAGGATCTTCCGATTGAAGAATGGGTTCCCGTCTGGATGGACGGCCGCTCTTGGCCGCGGGTCGGCTCCTGGGCCGATGGCGTCAGGAGCTGGCTGGCGACGCGACATGGGCACGATAATTTCCTCCTGCTGCGCTATGAGGATATTCACGAAAATCAGCCTCGCGAATTGGCGCGAGTAGCCCGGTTCCTCGGTCTCAATCCCGACTCGGAGCGCATCAATCAAGCCATCCAACGGAGCTCCGCTGTCAACCTGCGCAAAATGGAAGAAACTCAGGGCAAGAAATGGGTGGCGACGTCCCGCACTCGATCAGACAAGCCCTACATTCGCCAAGCCTCTTCCGGCGGGTGGCAGGATGTGCTTCCCGAACAGACCGTCACCTACATGGAAAGACGGTGGGGCTCGCTCATGAAACAACTTCGCTACGAACTCGTATCCGAACCCGAAAGGGAAGTTTCAGAAACTAAACATCGACCGCATGAAACGAGAATTTCAAGCAATTGCTTCTCGCACCAGATGGGCGTTTAGGAGTCGGTAACTGATGGAATCAGATTTCACTCAGAATCCGGATTACTAGTGCAGGGACAATTTCACAATCCACCGTCCATGAGTTCACTTCACTGGCGGGGACCGGCGCCCCGAGTGGGTAGCACTCTCGCAATCCGCTCCAGAATTCGGCTGCGTGCTCAGCGACCTTTCTGAACTTGCCACCTCTCTCGGCCTCGCCGTGTCAGATCTGTCGCTGCCGCCGCTGCCGGTGCAGGTGGTTTCGACCGGCGCCGCGCATCTGCTCGTACCCATTCGGGATCGGCTGGCAATCGAACGTGCCCGCCCCGATTTTCCTCGTCTCGCTCCGCTACTACGGTCCGTGGACGGAGAGGGCTGCTATCTCTACACTCTCGACACCGTCCGCCGCGGTTCGGCCGCCCACGCCCGCTTCTTCAACCCAACGCTCGGGATCCTCGAAGACGCAGCTACCGGAACCGCCGCGGGTCCTCTGGCCTGCCAACTCGTCAGACATGGAATCCTGCCTGACAGTGAGCCAATCCTGATTGAACAAGACTATTCGATGCGCCGGCCCAGTCTCATCCGCGTAGATGTGAAAGGAGAGGCAGTGCGAATCTCGGGAAGATGCGTCGTCTCGGGCGAGGGCAAGCTCCGGATCCACGGAGAGCCATCCCAGCCGTAAGTCGTATTCGAGGAAGTTGAAACTCACAGCATCCAAAATTCGGAGGCATCGTCCCCGGCTCATTCACCCCGGTTTTTGCCAAGCACTCGAAGTCTGTGCAGAACGATAAAGCAAAGCGAGAACTCAGGAGCTGAGGCCGTGGCCGCATCAAAACAGCTCGCACCAAACGTAGGCAAAGAGCCGTTTCGTCCCACGGAGTCGCTGCCCCAGACGCTCGCACCCTTCTATTATTAGCAAAGACACGGAATTATTAGCAAAGACACGGAATCCGCTGGTTAGTCCTCCCTGTTCCACCAATCCACTTACTGCGGACCGTTGGTATAGAGCTAGAGTAAGCAGATTGGAAGTCGCCGGTTCTGGCACTCACGAGGCGGCGGTCCTACCGCTACTCATATGGTGGAGACGATTCGACTTATCTTGTGATTCACCGATGTGAAGCTGAGATCGTAGATCCGCTCAATGCGTTGATCAGGTTCTGACCATTCGGGCTTCCCCATCCGGTGACCACGTCATAGCCAACCACGGCATTGAACGACTGCCCCTGACCATTGCTGTTATTGCCGCTGGTGATGTCATGAAAGTCATTGTTGTAGCTGGGGCTTTGACCGATCGAATAAATGGCAGGGTTCACGAAACCCAGGCTCGAGCTACCGCCAGACGACACCTGCTGGTTGATCAATGCCAGAAACGCGGCCCAACGCGGCGCAGCAAAGCTGGTGCCGCCGTAGTCTCCGGAACAGGCACCCTGGTCGCAGGTATAGTTGTCGGTGTTCGCCTCTGCCGCCACATCCGGCACGTTGCGTACGGTCGTCGAAGCCTGATTTGCCGAATTCGCCACGCCGACCTGCCAACTGGGAATCGCGAATCCGTCGTCCGCTGGGCCGCCGCTGCTATCCGCCCAGGCCGTTTCCGACTGCCAGGGCCCGCCCGCGCCGTTCGTAGTCAAATCCGTTCCCCCCACGGCCACCACGTAAACCGATTCCGCCGGATAACTGTTGTCGGTTGCGTTCGATCCCGTATACGCTCCGGCGTCACCCGAAGCCACGAAAAGATTCTGACCTTGCGCCGCGAATTCCTGGAATATCGGATCCAGCTGCGTGGTGTCATCCGGATTCCACCCCCACGAACAACTGAGTTGCTTCGCGACATTTTCCGTCGCCATCTGATTAAAGACATCCACGTCCCCAACACCAATTTGTGAATTCCCCGGAGCGATATAGACACGAATCTGGCTCAGTCCGGGAGCCATCGATGCCGCCTGTACGATGTCCAGAACCTGCTCGCCGTCATCACCGTCAGAGCCGGCAGTCGCGCCGTCGAGGAGAACATTGTTAATGGGAACGCTATTGGATTCGCCGGCGAAGCTCGCGGTGACATCGCTCGTGTTGTAACCATCAAACTCCAGCAGCCCAATTGCCTGTCCGCTGCCCGTGAGCGCAGTCCCGCCGTAATACGCGACGCGCATATCGTTTCCCAGGTACGCGCCTCCTGGTCCCGATCCGACGCTAGTTCGGCGAAAATTCGGTGGCGCTCTCTTGAATTTCGGCCGCGGAAACGAGAAGTTGTTCATCCCCGCGATGTGCGCCACGGTCACGCCCAGCTCGAGCGAGGGTTCACGATCTGGTGAGTAAAAAATCCGATTCTCGGTCGGATGCCGATAGTTGGTCATCGTCACGTGGAAAGCTTTGTTGATCTGGGAGACGGTCCCCTCCAGATGCACGAGCATCCGGTTCGCCGGTGCATTTGTCACCGTAAAACCTTTGGATCGGGCAAACTTCACCACAGCCTGGTAATCGCGCTTTGTCGGGGCGAATCGCTCCGTGAACTGGGTTACGGTCAGAAAATGCCGGTAGTCCGGATTGCTTCGGTCATACAGCCGTTGCAACAAACTTGTCAGCTCGTTTTGATTGCGCAGAGGAAGCATAATCGCCAGCCTCAGGTGCTGGTTGTTGGGCATAGAACCCACACGCGCGGCCCGGCCGCTGGCGACCGCAGGGCGGACATGATGATGCAAGACCTGAGCCGCTTTCTTGGCCTGAGAAGGGATTGAAAGCAAACATAGCGTCAACAAACAAACGAGGGCGGAGGCCTCCGCCCGAAAATGTCTACTCGCTCTCATGTTCTTGTGATCCTCTCAAGAGTGCAAAGTCGACGAGTGGGCACACTCACCAGATTGCGGCTGGGGCCAAAGATAACGGTATCTTAGCTCACGGGAATCGAGTTTCCAACTTGCCGTCAAATTTCAACTTTGCGTGTGAAGGAAGGAGCCGTCGGAGGCGGGGTCATGACCGAGAAGCCGGTCTCGCCGTTGAATGCTGAAGTAAAAGTATTCGATAGACTCCAGATCGTTCGCGGCCGGAATTCTTGGTGCTTGGGCTCGAAGTAGAGGCCGTGGACCGAGCGCGCCCAATGCCGGCTCGGATCGCTTCCGGCCTGCCGATCCAACCGAGAGTGATCGCGTTGTGGGCCCAATCACTAACGCATCCGCCCGCCATCGCCTGCAGGGCGATGACGCGAACTTCGCATAGCGGGCTGGACCCGTCTGCCTATCGCGTTAAATCGGGACTTGCGGATGCCAGTTGTATCGACCCCTGGTATGCATTTGCGAAGCGCACTTCGTGGGTGGTGCATGCGGCGGCTTCGTAGCCCAAAGGCACCGATCACCGTCTCCGGCGCAAACCGTTCACGATTGATTCACTGTCTAACCGTTTACTCCCAAGTGGTCGGCAAGCCTTCCTTTACAAGCTTGGGGAAGAGTTGCCCGTTATACTCCAGCCATGGAGGATTGGAGATTTGCCGCCAAAGAATTTAAGTTCGACGAGCCGACTTTCCCTTGCAAATAGCTGTAATCTGAGACCTGATTACTTGGGTGGGCCGCTGATCTGCTCACGGATTCGCGGGTATAGGGTCTAATAACTTAAGAGTTGACCGGTGAACACTGGATGATAATTCCTGAAAGGTTCGTCGCATCAGGTTTGTGAGGACGCTGACACTTGATAAAGTTTTGTCGATTGACTTTTTTTCTCTTTGCGCTGCGCAGCGCAGTCGTGCTGGCACAGACTTCAGTCTTCACTTCTCCTTTACCGACCGGGGTTCGCCTCGATGCGGTGGGCGATGCAGTCGAACTTGGCAGCATGCCGCTCAATGTAGTGCCTGCCCTTAGTGGTGACAAGGCCGTTGTGGTGCTCGGAGGCTGGCGCGAGCAAGGTATTCAAATCATTGATCTGAAGACCCGACGAGTGACGCAAACGCTATTTCAGGACGGCGCATTCTACGGTGCCGCTTTCTCACCAGACGGCAACACGCTATATGTCTCCGGCGGGAACAGCGATACGCTCTTCATTTACTCCTGGAGAGATGGCAATGCGACGCTCACGAATAAATTGGAACTAGCTGAGGCGAGAACGGCTGATGCTACGGGCACGAGCTATCCGGCTGGCATCGCGGTCGCGCCGAATGGCAAGTTCGTTTATGTCGCGGAGAACGTCGGCAATCGTCTAGCAGTTGTAGACATGCTGACGAGAGAGATCGTGCAGCGCTTTCCCACCGACAAATATCCCTACAGTGTCATTCTCGGCTCCGACAACCGTGTCTTCGTATCTGCCTGGGGCAGCACAACCATCTCCGACTTTCGTATCCTCGCTGACGGGACCCTTACCTATCTGGGGCGCATTGAAGTTGGCCGCCATCCCTCCGCATTGGAGGTCAGCGGCTCACGGCTTTATGTCGCACTTGCCGGTAGCGATCGGGTAGCAATCGTCGACGTCCGCTCTCGCAATGTGACCGGTTATTTTCACGACTCTGCACCTGGCGCCCCGCCGGAAGGCAGCACGCCGAACGCACTTGCGATCAGCGCCGATCGCAAGCGGCTCTTCATCGCCGAAGCCGACAATAACGCTGTCGCCATCTTTAATCTCGCCGACGGCAAGCTGCTCGGACGCATCCCAACCGATTGGTATCCAACCGCGATTGCGGAAGTCGGCTCAGAAATTTTGATCCTTTCGGGTAAAGGCCACGGCACGGACGCCAACCCAGACGGGCCCGTGCCGCTCACGAACTGGCCAAACGGGAAACCGTTGGCTTACACGCTCGGACAGTTGAATGGCAGCCTTCGATTGCTGCCATCAAGCATGACACCGGCCCAACTGTTCGCTTTCGCCCAGCGCGTCTCGGTAGCCAATAACTGGCAGCAGAAGCGCGTGACGCGACGCTATCCTCCGTTCAAGCATGTCATCTACATCATCAAAGAGAATCGCACCTACGATCAGATACTCGGCGACTTGAAGGATGGCGACGGAGATGCCAGCCTCGTCTACTTTCCCGATATCCTCACCACTCCGAATCACCACGCGCTTGGCCGACGCTTCGGACTATTCGACCGCTTCTTCGTAAATGCTGAGGTCAGCTCGCAGGGGCATATATGGTCCACTGCCGCATACGTGACCGACTATGGCGAGAAGACCGTACCTTCGGTGTACGCGGGCAAACGCGGCGACGTCGATGGTGAAGAGAGCGACGAGCCGGAGCGCGGTTTCCTGTGGACGCTCGCGAAGAAATCTGGCATCAGCTTCCGCGACTACGGAGAGATGGTCAAAGGGAACCCCGGCTGGCCGGTTACACAGCCCGACCTCGGCTCAGATATAAGTCCCGATTACATTCCCTTCGACCTGGTGACCCAAGATCAAAAACGCGCCGACGTATGGATTGCCGAGCTCCAGCGCTTTGTGCGCGACGGAAACATGCCGCAGCTCGAGCTCATGTGGTTACCAATGGACCACCTGACTGCGGCGCGTCCTGGTAAATGCACGCCCTACGCGTGCATGGCCGACAACGATCTCGCGCTCGGACGGATTGTGCAGGAGCTCTCGCGCAGCCCGTACTGGAAAGATACGGTGATCTTCGTGGTCGAAGATGATGCGCAGGCCGGACCCGATCACGTCGATTCTCACCGCGCACCGTTTTTTGCGATCTCGGCCTACAGTCGGCCAGGTACGGTACATCGCTTTATTAACACGACAGATGTTATCGCCGCAATCGAAGACATCCTTGGAATGGGACGGCTCTCGAAGTTCGATTACTTCAGCCGCTCACTCGCCGACGTCTTTGCGGCGACACCCGACCTAACGCCCTTCGATGCGCTTATACCCAAGCAGGATCTGAACGAGCAGAATCCGCAGAACACCGCCGCTGCACGCATGTCAGAAGGGTTAGACCTGAGCGCTCCTGATCGCGTGGACGACTGGGTATACAACCGCATCCTTTGGCGAATGGTGAAGGGCGATGTCCCCTATCCAGCCGCACGCAATTGGGCACCCCTCCATGCGCTCGAAGCGAGCCCTTGATGAAAATGTGAAGTGCATTGCTGATTGGCCTCAGCGTTCCCGATTGGTTGAGACCCGTGTCGCACACAGAACTAATTCCTCCGAGTCCAGACATGCTTATTGCCATTAACTCCCGAGTAGTCGGCCAACCGGAAGCAATCCGTTTCATCCGTCACGCGACCCGCTGGCGGCGATTCTTCCGCTGTTCCATCGCTGCCTCTAATTTCCGGTCCGCTCGCCCTGAATATCCTGCTGATACCCGGCGAGTATGTCCTTCGGCGTGATGTACCCGTTCGTTTGAACAACGACATCGGGAGCTCTTATCCTTCGTGTAACGTCCCTTGGCTTAGGAGGCGAGCTATGTCCCTGCTATCTGCTGTCGTTCTACTCTCCCTAGCCTTTTCGAAGCGAGCATTTGTGAACATCGCTCCGCAATGTGCATGATCTCTGTAGACTAGGTGGGCGTGAATGGAGATTGTAGTGGCGAGGCCGGGGGCTGCGGCAACCATCGGAGTGGCCACCGCATCTTCCTGTTGAACGCGGCCGTTCGGTTGAAACTCGCCAAGTGGGCGATTCGGTCTTCGACATACTGAAAGTCCTGTGATGGTTGGCGGAAGGAAGTCTGCATGTTGATTCGGGTCGGCTATGAATTAGTCTTTTACTGCCCGCAAGCGACGCCGATGATCCTCATGGTCAACGTCCACTACTCGCGCGCCTCGGATCTCGTCACGCCCGATTGCCTGACCACCGATCCGGAAACGCCAATCACGGCCTATCGGGACGGTTTCGGAAACTGGTGTACCCGGATTGTGGCACCCGTCGGGAGGATTTGCCTTAAAAGCACCGGGGTGGTTAGAGACTCGGCAGAGCCCGACGTGGTGACGACCTCCGCTGAACAGCACGTTTTACAAGATTTGCCAGAAGAGACTCTGGTCTTTCTGTTGGGCAGCCGGTACTGCGAGACCGATCTATTATCCTGGGAAGCGTGGTCGCGATTCGGTCAGACCATGCCGGGATGGTCGCGCGTCCAAGCGATCTGCGATTTCACCCACAACCATATCGCTTTCGATTATCAGAAAGCGCGCTCCACGCGAACAGCTTGGGAGGCGTTCAACGAGGGTGTGGGCGTCTGTCGAGACTACGCGCACCTGGCTATCGCGCTCTGCCGGTGCATGAATATTCCGGCGCGGTACTGCACCGGATATCTCGGCGACATGGGGACGCTGCCGCCTTACGGCGTGATGGACTTTGCAGCGTGGTTTGAAGTCTATCTCGGGGGCGCCTGGCACACGTTCGATGCTCGCAACAACGTGCCCAGGATTGGGCGAGTGCTGATCGCGCGAGGCCGCGACGCGGCCGATGTCGCCATCGCGACTACGTTTGGCCAAAATACTCTGGAGAGCTTTAAAGTCTGGACGGATGAAATCGCGGAAACTGTGCCGCAGCTCCGCCAGGCATGAACGGGATTAGAAACTCAGGCCGCTATTGGCACTGCCCACAACTAGGAATCGAGCGGCTCCATGTCAACGGCGACTCTGAGCGTATGAGATCCACCGCCTAGGATCAAGCCGCGCAGAGGACTTACGTCACCGTAGTCCCGGCCCCAGGCGAGGGTCACGTGGCCGTTCGAGGGGACAATGTTGTTCGTCGGATCCATGTCAAGCCAGCCGATTCCCGGACAATAAGCAGACACCCAAGCGTGGGATGCATCGGCGCCCACCAGTCTCGCCTGCCCGGGAGGTGGGTAGGTTCGAAGGTATCCGCTTACATAACGTGCCGCGAGATTGAGCGAGCGGAGGCAGGCGATTTGCAAGTGTGCGAAGTCTTGGCACACGCCCCGCCGTTTCTTGAAGACCTCTTCGGTTGGCGTCCGGACGTTGGTCACTTTCGAATCGAAGCGAAAGTCCTTGTGGATGCGTGTGGTCAGGTCCAGAAGCGCCTCCAGCATCGGCCGCCGGGGCGTAAACGACTGGAGCGCATAGGAGGCAAACTCCGGCCGAACCCGGATGCGCGGCGACTCAAATCCATACTGATAGGCTTCGAGCCCCGCTGGGCTGACATCGTGGGGAATCGATTGGGCTGCTTCTTCCCAAGGGAGCGGCAGCAGAGGCCAAGGCGTCGTACTCCCCTCCATGATCACTTTGCTCCGAGCCTCTACCACCAACTCTCGGTGCGGTTCTTGAATGGTGAAAAAGCAGAGACGGTTTCCAAAAAAGTCCACACGCTCGGTGCGCGTTGCCGGGCGTGGCTGGATATGCAGGTCGCTCTGCGCCAACTGGTGATGCGGCAAAGCACGCGGCTTCAGGCACGCCACGTGGGTTCCTACCGAGACGGGATGTTTGTACTTGTACGTGGTCCGGTGAACGATTTTATAGATCATTGTCCTAAGGAGATCATTGGCCTATGGTGATCGGCAACGTACGGGCGTGGCTAAAGTACCTGCTCGATAAGTTATTCGACCAGGAAGGCAACAATCCTTCCAATTCCAGGAGGAAGCTCGCCAGCCGGGAGAGCCCATTGGAAGCATTGGCCACCGCGGTGCCGGGCAATGGATACTTTAACTTTCGCAAATCGAAGCTACGTAACAATCCCAGCGCAGCACGCATCGCCTGTAAGTCAACCGGGACATGCCGGGGAAGCTTTTGATAGAGATCAGCGAGGTGGCTCAGTTGAAAGTCCAAAGAGCGCGGATTGGTCTCATCCGCGATGAGCACATCCATTACGGCTAAGGGCTGCAGGGTTGTGTAATACCGAGTCCGGTAGGTCATCGAGCTATCCGCAACCTCAAGCAGGCATTCCAAAAGCGACCAGTCCTGCTCCCTCAGAGGCGTACAGATCTCGCGCAGTTGCCTGGTCAGATAGATCGCGCGCTCGAGACGCCGGCCAGTGGTCATGAACACCCATCCCAATCCGCGGTTGATGTTTTCCCGCTCCATTCCGGAAAATGCAGAAAGCATTCCCAAACAATCGGTCAGCAACGCCGGATACTCGAGAAACGGAGTGCCCTGTCCGATCTGAATTGAGTCCCGCAGCCGGCCGATGAGGAACATCATATCCTCCGACAAGCGCTCGCGAATGTTGCCGCCAATCCGGAATACTTCCGCCAGAGTAGAAACCAGGCTGTCGGCCCGCTTGGCATCGGTGAACAGCGAGGTCATTTCCTGTTCAAATTCAATAGAGGTCGGCTGCCTGTGTTTAGACTTGGGCAACTTGCTGTGCCGCGACCCCAGGCACTTGTGCAGACGGATGAGGCAGACGAGTTCCGCCTCCTCAGCGCGCCGGACGCGAGGGATCATGGCGCGTAAGATACGAGCAATGTTTTCGGCTCGCTCGACATAGCGGCCCAGCCAGAAGGCATTGTCGGCGACACGGCTCGGCACAACCCGCGAGACACGGTGCAACTCCACGGGCTCATGCCGCGGGCGCAGCAGACTGAACGTATCGACGGGGCTGTCCCACAAGACCCATGCGTCCTTGCTGTGGCCGCCCCGCTGCATCGATACGACCGATCCTTCCGCTTCGGCAACCCGCACCAGTCCTCCCGGAATCGCAATCCACCCGCTGCCGGTATTGAGCACGTACGTGCGCAGCACCACGCTGCGCGAGTTGAGACATCCGTTGTCCCACACAGGCGCAGTGGACAAAGCGACCTGTTCCTGTGCTACATACTCGTGCGGGCGGGATCGCAATTGCTCGGCGAACCTGCCCTTCTCGGCTTGCGGGAGTTCGGCCCCGAACACCGGTTCCATACCGCGCGATGGAAACGCCGGTTTCACCACCACAGAGTCGAGATGATTGAGCACCCAATCGAGCGCGTACGTCTGCCCGCACCACCAGGTAGCGACGGATGGAAGTTTGAGCTTTTCGCCCAGCAATTGCGTGCAGAGGCCGGGAAGAAAGGGCATGATCGCGGCCGTCTCAATCAGACCGCTCCCCAGCGCGTTTGCCACCTTCACGTTGCCAGCGACGATAGCGTCGACGAGGCCGGACACGCCCAGGAGCGAATCGCCCCGCAGTTCGAGAGGATCGCAAAAGCTATCGTCCACCCGACGCAAAATCACATCGACCTTCTCCAATCCGTCGACGGTCTTGAGGTACACGCGGCGCTTGCGGACCGTCAGGTCCGCTCCCTGGACTAGAGTGAATCCCAGATAGCGCGCGATATAGGAGTGTTCGAAGTAAGTCTCGTTGAGCGGTCCGGGGGTAAGCAATACGATTCGCGGGTTGTCGCGGCCGGCGAGGTTGGTGAGTGCTTCGCGCTGCGCACGGAAAAATGAAGCGAGGCGCAATACGTTCGAGGTTCGGAACAGATCGGGTAGAACATCGGAGACGATGGTGCGGTTCTCGAGCGCATAGCCGCTTCCCGAAGGCGCTTGCGTGCGATCAGCCAGCACCCACCACTGCCCGTCGGGCGAACGGGCGAGATCAACGGCCAGCATATGCAGATAGCTGTGCTTGGGAACACGCACGCCCACGAGCGGCCGGAGAAATGCGGGGTTGGCGTAAAGAAGTGCGGCAGGAAAGTGGCCATGCACCACCAGATCCTGCGCCCCGTAGAGATCCTCGAGGAGCTGATTGAGCAACTGGGCGCGCTGAATGATGCCTGCTTCGATGAAGCGCCACTCGTCCGCCGGAATCAGTAGCGGAACGATATCGATCTGCCAAGCCCGACTTGCCCCGAGTGGATCGCCGTAAATGTTGTACGTGATCCCGTTCTCGCGAATGCGACGCTCGGCACGGGCCCAGCGTCTTCCCAGTTCCTCGGGGCCGATCGCTTGTAGCGATTCCATCAGGTGGGCCCAGTGCGGTCGAGGAGTTACGCCATCGGCGGATAACTCGTCATAGGCATTTCCATAGCGGAGCGGAGTTTGCTGTAGGTCCACGGTCACGGGACCATCCGTGACTTCTCAAAGGGGGTCTTTGGTCCGGGCGGCGGAAACCGCAGGTCCAGAGTCAAAGGAAAGATCGAGTTGATCTCTTCCTCCGGCGCCGCTATCAGTGCGGGCATAGGCACAGATTCTTGGAAGCGCAGCCGCCGGCGGTCCGCGGCCTCTGTTGCGTTCACGGGTCGGGCTGTGTAGGCGCGATCGTCGGGTGATTCCACATAGTAGACGCATCGGCCAATCGAACGCTTTTTCCAGGCATCAACAATGTCGAAGATCAGGGGCGAATGGACAGCAATTGTCGGATGCAGCTCCGCCGACAACTGGCGGGCGCGATACCGTACGCCCGCCACGATCTCCCCATATTTGTCAGTATTAGAGAGTGGGACCCTACGACCGTTGCACGCAACCACGTAGCGGGACTCCGTAGTGACCCCAGACAACTTCACCTGGATCCGCTCGAAGGACGAGTCCACGGTACGAGCCGTTCGGCCGGAAGTAGTTTCTTCCGCAAGCACGTTCCAAGGCTCCAGGGCGTCACATAGCTCTAGTTCGACTCCGTCTACAGCGATGGACCCGATCTTCGGAAAGCGAAAGTCGAACTGCGCAGCAAACCACTTCTCCTCGAATTTGTAGCCCGACACGTGCAAGCAGGCGAGAACATCGAAAAAGTCGCGCCTGACAAAGTGCGGCAACATAAAACGGTCATGAAGCGTAGTGCCCCAGCGGATGAGGCCGCCTTCGAATGGCCGTTTCCAGAACATGCACACCAACGCGCGGATGAGTAGCATCTCGATAAGACCCATTCTGACACTCGGAGACATTTCAAAGGCACGCAATTCGAGCAAGCCAAGGCGCAACCCGCGACCCTCCGGGGGATAAAGCTTGTCGATGCAGAACTCGGCACGATGCGAGTTTCCGGTGACGTCGACGAGCAGGTTGCGGAACAACCCGTCTACCGTGGTCGGCGGGCACTCGTTCGCAGGCAAATTACTAAAAGCGATCTCCAGTTCGTACAAGGCATCTATGCGCGCCTCGTCTATGCGCGGAGACTGGCTCGTCGGGCCGACATACATTCCGGAAAACAGATACGAGAGCGACGGATGGTTCTGCCAGAATGCTAGCATGCTGCGCAGCAGATCGGGACGACGCAGGAACGGGCTGTCCAACACGGTCGCTCCGCCGATCACAATATGGCTGCCGCCGCCGGTAGCGAGGTGGCTGCCGTTATAGGCGAATTTTTCAGCGGTCAACCGATTATGGCGCGCTTCCTCGAACAGCACTGTGTTGATCTTTTCGAGTTCGTCCCAATTGCTCGCGGGCGGCAAGTTCACTTCGAGAACGCCAGGATCGGGAGTGAGGCTGAATGATCGCAACCGCGGATCGGAAGGCGGGGGGTAGCCCTCCAGCCAAACCGGTGCGTGCAGATATTGACAGGTATCCTCGACGGCGGCCACTAGGTCGAGATAGTCCGCGAGCTTCGGAGCGTACGGCAGAAATACGTGCAGTCGGCCTTGCCGCGCCTCCACACACAGCGCTGGGCGGATCAGTTCCGGCGCAGTTTCGCCCGTGCTCGACAGAGCGGGCAGCGGATCGGCCACGGGATTTCTCTGGAAGAGATCCATCCGCCGGATCGGGCGTGATGGGAGCTTGATCCTATCTGCGAACGGCGCAGCCTCGTACTCGTATTCGAGCTCATCCGGCGCGACCCAGGGCATCGACTCGGTCGATATGCGGTAGCCGATGGGGGAATCGCCTGGCGACAATAACAGACATTCCGGGCGAGGGAACCACAACTGGCTCGACCAGCACAACTGGCCCGCCGGTTGACGGCGGCGAATCGGCAAAATGTAGCCGGCCGGCTCCTTTGATTCAGATTCGCCGTTGTAGACCGGCAGCACGTTTTCGACGCTCACCTGAAGGCGACGCGTGAGCGCTTCTATGAACTTGAAAGCATCGCCCGCTCCGAAACTGTCGTCCTGATCTTGGTGCGGGATTTCGCGAGCATCTTCGCGAGCGATGAGATCGATATTCTCCCAAACCGGGACGCCGTCGATGCGCCAGGAGCAGCTCAGCGCCCAACGCGGCAACGACTCGCCTGGATACCATTTGCCTTGTCCGTAGTGAAGCAATGCACCGGGCGCCACTTTCTCGCGGAGGCATTGGATGAGAGCCAAGCCCCGGGCTCGCTTCATTGGTCCCAAAGCATCGATGTTCCATTCCGGGCTGTCGGGCTCGTCGATGCCGACAAACGTAGGCTCACCGCCCATGGTGAGGCGCACATCCTGCGCTTCCAAATCCGCATCGACTCGATCCGCCACATGTTCGACCTGCAGCCAATCCTCTTCGGTGAAGGGCTTGGACGGCCGTGGTGCGTCATGCAAGCGGCGAACGAATATGGAGTAGCTGAAGTCCACGTTGGCCAGTTCGACCGTGCCCTCGATGGGCGCGGCCTGGGAAGCGTTCGGGGTGCAGACGAGCGGGATGTGACCCTCGCCGGCGAAAAGGCCTGACGTCGGATCCATCCCAATCCAGCCCGCACCGGGCAAAAACGCTTCCGCCCAGGCATGGAAATCCGCCGAGTCGGTTTGCGGACCGCTCGGATCGTCCGCCGCCAACTGAATCAGATACCCCGAGACGAAGCGCGACGCTATCCCCAAATGCCGGAGAATCTGCACCAGGAGCCAGGCAGAGTCACGGCAGGACCCCGAGGACTTTTCCAGGGTCTGCTCGCATGTCTGGATGCCCGGATCCAACCGCGTCACATAGTCAATTTCGCTTCGTACCCTCCGATTCAAATCCACTAAGAATCCGATCGTTCCTTGCTTCTCGCGGGAAAGCTTGCCGAGAAAAGCCTGGAATAGAGGGTCGGCCGGATCGACCCAACGATAGGGCTCGAGGTCCTTAGCCAGTTCCGGAACGTACTCGAAAGGATAGTTTTCAACCCCTGGTTCCAGAAAGAAATCGAACGGATTGAAGGGGGATAGCTCAGCGACCAGGTCCACCTCAACCACAAACTCGTTGGTCTTGTCCGGGAAAAGAAGACGCGCCAAATGATTGTTGTGGAGGTCGAACTGCCAGTTGAGAAGGTGTCCGGCGGGAGCAACGCGAAGCGAATAGCTGAGGACCGGCGTTCGACAGTGCGGTGCTGGACGCAACCGTATAATCTGTGGACCGACGGAGACCGCCTTGTCGTAACGGTACTGTGTCCTGTGATTGAGAGCAATCTGTGTGCTCATTCACCCTCATTCGGCCCACGCTGGAGTTTTATCGCTCGTAGTCATTTCGCTACAAACCCGTAAACGCGCCAAAGCTCGCGCTCTACACGCTCTCGCTCCTATCAAGCTATGGGAACTATATACATAACTCCCTAACCTGAGTCATGTGTAGATTTTGAGGGCTTACGCCCGCAGCGCTGATCCCCAGCGCAAGTATATTCCGACCCGC
>Ga0209530_1000933_pt1 | contig 15550 bp, 15 predicted proteins | sample BlaSpr_A8_Ref_O1_FD_187987 | JGI IMG/M metagenome (GOLD analysis project Ga0209530, IMG submission 187987) | Forest soil microbial communities from Thunder Bay, Ontario, Canada - Black Spruce, Ontario site 2_A8_Ref_O1 (SPAdes) (version 2) | ecosystem: Environmental > Terrestrial > Soil > Boreal...
GCGGCTATCAAGCCCAAAGCAATCGTCGCGCTGGGCGCAGTGGCGGCGAAAACGCTCTTGGCAATCAATGCACCCATGTCCGAGTTTCGCGGACGCTGGTTCGATTTCCGCGGCACCAAGCTTGCGGTTACTTATCATCCGGCGTTTCTGCTGCGCGATCCGCGTCAGAAGAAAGAGACTTGGAAAGATTTGCAGATGGTGATGAAGGAACTGGGAATGGCGATGCCCGCAAAGGGCGTCGAGTAACTCTTCGCAAACGAGCACGAGCGAGGACGCTCGCGCCTACACTTACAGCCGGAAGGGCGCGGTCAAGAGTCTCGCCGGCAACATTACAGCCGCCCACACAAGTTCCAAGACTCCGTGCACCGCGATCCCGATAATCCGAAACGGCAGTAGCACCAGCCACACGATCGGATAGAGCACCAACGCGAGCAGAGCGAGCGGCCAGCACAACACGAACAACAGGCACCAGAGGAGAAAAGTGAACACGGCAGACTCTCCTTGTCGTCTAGAGTAAATTACGAAGATTCTTGTGAAAAAGTTCCGAGCGAATTCAAGTTCTATATCTTGCCATCCGCCAAATGCTTATTGAGAAACGCCAGCGTTCGTAATCCGGCATCGCGCCAGACTTCGCCGGTGAAACCGTGGCCTGCTCCCGGGTAGATTTGTATCTCGTAGGCGATCTGCTTCTTCTCCAGAATCTTCTGCAAGTGGTAGGCTTCTTCGACTGGGACGGTCTTGTCCTGATCACCGTGCAGGATCAGTACGGGGCATAGGCGGCGGGTGAAGAATTTCATTTCTTTGGGCATGCCGCCAAAGAAATCGACCACGGCCTGAATGCGCGAGTCGATGGCAGAGGCAGACAATGCGAGGTACGCGCCAAGAGAAAATCCGAGCAGTCCGATACGTTCGGGATCGACTTGCGGCTGGCGGGCGACGAAGCTGGTCGCGTCCCACAAAGTTTTCATCCAGAAAGGGAAATGGCGAAAGATAGTTTGCAGGCCGTCGATCTCGGTGGTGCCCGTGCGATCAAAATAATGCAACACGTAAACCGCGAAGCCCTGCTCGGCCAGAAGGCTCGCAGGGTCGGCCATTGAAGCGTGTCCGCCTGCGGAGCCATGTAGTCCGATCACAGCGGGAAAGCGTTGGCCGTTCGCGGTCGGGAGAAAGCAATCAAGACAAATATCTTTGCCACCGCTTTCGAAGGAAACTTGGGATTGGGTGATGGGAAACATTGTTGCATTCGGCCATCGGTGGCTCACTTCAGCTTCACGCAAGTTGCGACCTTGCAACAGCAGGTCTCTCCACTGCGCTCGCTTTCGCTTCGCTTCGGTCGAGATGACAGAGTTTTATTTATGCTACGGGCTAGTCGCCGCGCGTTCCGCCCCGGCTAACTTCTCGAGCGATGCTTCGTACGGCGCCCGCGCGATCCCACGCTCGGTCACAATTGCGGTCACATATTTCGCCGGAGTCACGTCGAATGCGGGATTCTCAATGCCCACACCGTCGGGAGTCATTTGTTTGCCGGCGATGTGCGTGACTTCTTTTTCATTGCGCTGCTCGATAGGAATCTTGCTGCCGTCGGCTGCTTCGAAATCGATTGTCGAGAGAGGCGCTGCTACATAGAAGGGAATGTTGTGCTCTTTCGCGAGAACGGCAACGGAATAGGTTCCGATTTTGTTGGCGACATCACCGTTGGCGGCGATCCGATCCGCACCGACCACAATTGCTCCGATCTTGCCCTGCTTCATGATCGCTCCCGCCATGTTGTCGGAGATCACGGTCGTGGGAATGCCATCTTTCATCAGTTCCCATGCGGTCAGCCGCGACCCTTGCAAAAAAGGACGAGTTTCGTCGGCGTAGACATGAAGTTTCTTTCCCTGCTCGACTGCAGCGCGAAACACTCCGAGCGCGGTACCATAGCCGCACGTCGCTAGCGCCCCGGCGTTGCAATGAGTGAGCACGCTCCCGCTCGCGGGCATGAGGGTTGCTCCGAAGCGTCCCATAGCCTGATTGGCAGCGATATCTTCGGCGTGCATGCGCTGCGCTTCTTCCACAAGAGCTTGCTTGATTTGCGGCAGCGGGCGCACTCTGAGGATTTCGAACTTATCCCTCATGCGGCGGATGGCCCAGAAAAGATTTACCGCAGTGGGACGCGTTTTGCCGATCACTTCGCAAATCTGCTCAAAATCGCGCTTGAGTTCGCCGCCGTTTTCGGCGTTGGAGTTCTTCATGCCCAGCGCAATGCCCATGGCTGCGGCCACGCCAATGGCGGGCGCGCCGCGCACCACCATGTTGCGGATGGCGTCGGCCACCTGCTCGTAATTCTTACAGGTGACGTAGGTTTCTTCGGTGGGCAGCTTCGTTTGATCGATGAAGCGTACGCCCTTGTCAGTCCATTCCAGGGTTTGAATCATAAAATTGCGTGATTGAGTCATTGGGTGATTGAGACATTGAAAACCAATGAATCAATCACTCAATGACTCCATTCTTAAGTTCTGTGTACTTCGCAACGGTTCCGCGGCGTATTCGTTACCGCGGGTCTCCCGCACATTTCGCAACTTGCGGCGACTGCGAAGATCGGCAGAGATGTTTCGTCTTTCTGTTGTAAATGTTCGCTGCGCACGTCCGATGCGGTGAATATCGACACGAACGGGGCGGGCGCGGCGGCCTTCTGAACATTCGGACGGCCTTTGGCCTCCTCGCGCTCCACCAGGCACATCACACCGGCGATTTCAAATCCAAATTCACGCGCTACCTCGATGGCTTGAACCGTGGAAGCGCCCGTCGTGCAGACATCGTCCACGATCACGACCCGCGCCCCCTTTTCTCGAAATCCTTCGATCCGTTGTCCCGTGCCGTGCTGCTTTTCGGCTTTGCGGACGAGAAAGCCATGGATATCGCCGCTGGTCACAGCTACCGCGACCACAACCGGGTCGGCTCCCATGGTTAAACCGCCGATGGCCTGAGGCCGCCATCCGCGCTGCCGAATTTCCTCGAGAAACACCTGACCGGTGAGCTGCGAACCGCGAGCATCCAAAGTCGTGGTGCGACAATCGATGTAGTAGTCGCTGGTGCCGCCGGATGAAAGCTTGAATTCTCCCAGGCGAAAAGATTTCGTTGCCAGCAGGCGCAAAAGTTCCTGACGAGCGGAAGACATGGAAAATCTAAGATAGCATGAAGCGGGCGTCAGGCTTCGGGCGCCGGGCGCTGCACGAGCCATTATTGATTCAGCTTCTCCAGGTGGCGGAATCCGTCGGTTCCGATGAATGTTATGACTGTCAGCGTGGAATTATAGGCAACGTGAACCAGGAAACTCGCGGCTACGGAACGAGCGGCGACCCGCGTGATAGTGAGCACTACGCCAACGATAAATATGATAAGTATTGGTCCCCACGCGAATCCGAGTTGCATGGCGTGCAGAAGGCCAAACCCAAGCGCGGTGGTGAAAACTCCCATCCAAACGCCCAAACGCCTGGCCAATACTGGATAAAGAAATCCGCGAAAAAACAGCTCTTCCATGAACGGGCCGAAGCTGATGGCAAACAACGAAGTGAGATAAGCTTCCATGGGGCGGCTGAAGAACTGATCGACGGGCACCCTTTTGGGAATCGGCAGGAAATGGGAGACCCCACTGAGGACAACCAAAAGAAGCGCACCAAGGCCGATCAAGCCAGCTATTTCAACATATTTATGTTGCGGCCAATTCCATCCTATGGCTTTGAGAAAACTGACCTGATACCTTCCCTCTACCAGGGCCACCATGAAAATAAGCACCGCGATATAGGCGAGGAACTCAGAGATTAATGCCAGCACAGGCTTTTGTGCGAGGTCAACCCAGGGAAGTCCCCGATAGATGAGCCTTTGCGCGAGGGTGGCCATGACTGCGAGAAAGACAAAAGACGCGCCCAGGGTGAAGAACACAATTTGCAGCACATCCCATCCGCTCCAAACCGGATTCTCGGCAGGGATTTCGATGATGGGCGCTGGAGGTTCCGGGATGGGAAGGAATCCAGGGTCGGACCACGGATTTGGGGGTGAGGACACGCGAGTCAGAATTACAACTGAGACATTTTGAATTTACACGAAAAAGAAAAGCGATGCCGACTGCTCATTAGTTCGTCCCTGCTTACTCCGCGAGCTTTTTGCGATCCGCGCAGTAAAGCTTTAATCGCAGAGGGCGCCGAGAAGACCTCGCAGAGTACGCGGAGAACATCACCGACGATTCACGCCAGCAATTCCTGTGTCGGAGTCTTTCTTGATTTTCCGTTGAAGTACGTCGCCAGCGCCTGTCCGGTGTACGACTTCTTATTCCGCGCGACTTGCTCAGGCGTGCCTTGAGCGACGATTCGTCCGCCATCTTCTCCGCCTTCGGGACCGAGGTCGATAATCCAGTCGGCGTTGCGGATCACATCCAGATTATGCTCGATAATCACGATCATATTTCCCAGGTCGGTGAGGCGGTGCAGTACATCTAACAATTTCTTCACATCGTCGAAGTGCAAGCCAGTTGTGGGTTCGTCCAGCAGGTAGAGAGTTTTTCCGGTTTGACGTTTGCTCAGCTCGCGCGCCAGCTTAATGCGTTGCGCTTCGCCACCGGAGAGCGTCACCGCGGATTGACCCAGGTGAATGTATCCGAGGCCCACATCAACCAGCGTCTGCAATTTCTGCCTTACCTGAGGAATATTTTCGAGAATTGGCAATGCGTCTGAAGCGGGCATTTCAAGCAAGTCCGCGATGGAGTATCCCTTGTACTTCACGGCCAGAGTTTCCTGGTTGTAGCGGCGGCCGCCGCAGCCTTCGCAAAGCACGTAAACATCGGGCAGGAAACTCATTTCGATGCGACGCTGACCCTCGCCCTGACAGGCTTCGCAACGTCCGCCAGCCACATTGAACGAAAACCGGCCTGGCTTATAGCCTCGCTCCCTGGATTCGGGCAGCATGGCGTAGAGATCGCGAATCTGGGCAAAGACCCCTGTGTAAGTCGCGGGATTCGAGCGCGGCGTCCGACCGATCGGCAATTGATCGATACGGATGACTTTGTCGATGTTCTCCGCGCCTGAAATTGCTTTGTGAGCGCCGGCTTCTTCGCGTGAGCGGTAAAGAGTCTTCGCCAACGCGCGATAAAGAATGTCATTCACCAGCGTGGATTTGCCGGAGCCGGAAACTCCCGTCACCACGGTCATCACTCCGAGCGGAAAGGTGACATCAATGTTCTTCAAGTTGTTTTCGCGCGCGCCCAGAATCGCGATGCCGGCACCGTTTGTCTGCCGCCGCTCGGGCCGCATTTCGATCTGGGTTCGGCCCGAGATGTAGGCCCCGGTGAGCGAACCTGGTATTTCCATAATTTCTTCCGGCGTACCGTGCGCGACGAGTTCGCCTCCGTGCCGCCCAGCTCCCGGACCAAGATCGATGACGTAGTCAGCCCGCCGGATGGTTTCTTCATCGTGCTCAACCACGAGCACTGTGTTGCCGAGATCGCGGAGCTCTTCGAGCGCCTTTAGCAGTCGCGCGTTGTCGCGGTGATGCAGGCCGATGGACGGCTCGTCGAGCACGTACAGCACGCCTCTGAGCTTGGATCCGATCTGCGTCGCCAAGCGGATGCGCTGTCCCTCGCCTCCAGAAAGCGTGGCCGCAGAACGGTCGAGCGAGATGTATCCCAGGCCAACCGCATTCAGGAACTGCAGCCGTTCGACAATCTCATGCACCACGCGCCCTGCGATCGCAGCCTCTCGGCCGGTCAGTTGAATTTTCCTGGCCAGTTCCAGCGAACGAGAAATTGGAAGACTGGTAAAGTCGGCGATCGACAGACCGTTCACTTTCACTGCCAGACTTTCCGGACGCAGCCGTTGCCCGTGACACGCCGGGCATTCCGTAGCCGACATGTAGTCGAGAAGGAAATCGCGGTAGCCGTCAGATGTGGATTCTTCCAAAACTCGCTTTAGATAGCCGAGAATCCCGCTGAAACCGGTCTTGCCTGCTTTGCCGGCTTCGCCGAACAAGAGCAGGTTTTGCACCTTCTCCGGAAATTTCTCAAATGGAGTACTCAGATCCAAGCCATGCGCAGTGGCTGCGATTTGCAGCATATGGATCAGATTTTGGGACGACGAGCCCGGCCCCAATCCGCCGTCGAGCAATGGTTTCGACCAATCGACAATCACTTTCGCGGGATCGAAATCATAGCGGCTCCCGAGTCCGTGGCATTCGGGGCAAGCTCCGTAAGAGCTGTTAAACGAGAACGATCGCGGCTCCAGTTGAGGCACGCTGATGCCGCAATCCGGACAAGCCAACTTTTCCGAATAAAGCTGTTCGTCGCCGCCCACCACCGCAACTTGTACCAAACCCCCAGCCAGCTTCATCGCCAGTCCGACGGAAAGCTCAAGCCGATGCTCGATGCCTGGTTTCACCAGCAGACGATCGATGACCACCTCGATGGTGTGATTTTTCCGTTTATCCAGGGCGAGGTCGTCGTCGAGATTCACCAACTCGCCGTCCACGCGGGCACGGGTGAAGCCGTGCTGTACCAGCTTTTCCATCTCTTTTTTGAACTCGCCTTTGCGCCCGCGCACGATAGGCGCCAAAACCATCACTCGATCTTCGGGAGTAAGCGCCATGACTCGTTGCACGATCTGATCGGCCGTCTGGCGACTTATCGCGCGACCGCACTTCGGACAATGCGGCACGCCGATAGACGAGAACAAAAGACGAAGATAATCGTAAATCTCGGTGATCGTGCCTACGGTTGAACGAGGGCTTCGGCTGGTGGTCTTCTGCTCAATCGAGATTGCCGGACTCAACCCGTCGATGGCATCCACATCCGGGCGTTCCATCTGGTCAAGAAACTGGCGCGCGTATGCCGAGAGCGTCTCCACATAACGCCGCTGTCCCTCCGCATAGATAGTGTCGAAGGCCAGAGAAGATTTGCCCGATCCGCTTAAACCGGTGATGACGGTCAAGCTGTTGCGGGGAATTTCGACGTCGATGTTCTTGAGATTATGCTGGCGCGCCCCGCGCACCGAAATCTTGGTAATGGCCATAAACCGCGAAAGTAGTGCCCTTCAGTGACCTTCCGTAATGTGGACGGGTCCCCAGAGATGTTGGAAAGTGGAGGTGCGCAGCTCTACTCACGTATCTTATTTGCAAACACTGGCAAGCGTCAATGCAGGTAGATTCAGGGAGCGCGACATCAACGGAAAGCCGCAATTGTTCGGAAGGTAGGAAACTTGGGCAGTGTATCGAGTGTGTGCATTCTTTGTTTTACCGTGGTAACTGGACTGGCAGTCGGGATTTTATCCGCGTACGGCTCTGTCATCGGAATTCTTCGCACCTTTGCAAACCAGTCGCGACAACGCCCTTCTGAAAAACCTGTGCTTGCGCCGCAAGCCCGAACTGCCCACGCAGGCGGAAGCTAGCCTTACCCGCACAGGGTTCTGCTCTGGATAGTTCTCAACAAAACGGAATCGAGTTTAGAACGGCTAGCTAGTTGTGCGGCTGAACGGGGTCACCCGAACCCGGCTGGACTGGCGTTGCTCCGCCCGGGAAGGGTCGCATTCCTGGCGGCACCCCGGGCTGAATTCCCTGTTGCTGCTGCTGTTGCTGAAGCTGCTGTTGTTGCTGCTGCAGTTCCTGCAGGAGTTGTTCGGGCGTTTTCACGTTCTGTTGTCCATCTGGTTGTTGCTGGTCGTCAGCACCAGCCTGATCGTCGCCTTGGTCAGTTTGGTCGGCTTGATCGTCGGCCTGCGTGTCATCGGTCGCGTCGGCTGAATCATCCGTCGCGTCATCCGGTGCGTCCTCGCCCTGGACGACGACGGTATTGCTCCCGCCGCCCCCCGGCGCAGCCATCGGCATCATCGGACGGGTATACTCCATCCGTGGCGCAGCGGCCTGCTCCACGGGCGCAGCCGGAGCGCTATCGGCCGAGCTACCTGACTTGGCCATCAGAATCACTCGATCCAGAGCGGCAGAGTCCGTTGGAGACCCCAGAAGAAGATAATTGAAGTGCGAACCGTTAAGCAGCGATGCCAACACGTCGCGAGGCAGACCCGGACCGAAGTGCCCAACTACCCGCTCCGGCGCGGTGCCGGGGAGGTCGATGGTAGCGCCTGTCTGGGCTCGAACCGCTTTTAAGATATCGCCCAAGGTGGAATTTTGGGCTGAAATCGTCAGTTGGCCGCCTTGAAATGAAACTTGAGGAGGCGTAGCTGGCAACTGGGCTAGAGTCGGCGGAGGAGCTGCCGGTTGAGCCGCAGTCTGGTCGTCCGACGCCGATGGAGTGGATGTGGTTCGCCGCCGCTCGGCATAGCTGGAGCCGGCCAGCAGCAAACACGCGAGGCTCGTGACGAACAAAGACTTCGGCGTCAAAGATCCACCTGCTATGGGAACGTGTGCGGTGTCCGCTCTTGCGGGAATTCTTACCAGTCCCCTCTAACCCCCAGATTGTAGCACTGTAGAGACCAGCTAGCTATGTCTCTATGGCCTGCAATCTACTGCCGCGGCGCGTAGTAACCCCGGCGGGAGCGCACCTGAAGGTCTTTCTTGAGGGCCGTGATTTCAATTGGGCGATAACGACCATCCGCTTCAAAATCAGCGGGATGGTACGAAATTATGTATTGGCTCCTCAGCTCGTCTTCTATGGCAGAAAACGAGTTCTTTATGTCCTTCATTTTGAAGGGAAAGAAGGCACGTCCGCCGGTAGCGTCCGCGATGCGCTGCAGAACTTTGTCGCCGCGCAGCACCAGGCCGCTGTCATCGGTTGAAATGGCGTAAATGATGACTTCCGCCCGTTGGGCCATTTCAATCGCCTGCGCCTCGCTGAATTCGCTTTGATTGTCTTCGCCATCGCTCACCACGACGATGGCCCGTCGCGAAGGATGGTCTTCGTGATCCTTGATCAGGTTGTCATGACACGCCCGATAAATAGCGTCGTAAAGCGCGGTTCCTCCGCCATCCTGTAAGCGGTGCACGGCGGCCGAGAGCAATGCAGCATTATCGGTGAAGTTCTGCATCATCTTACTTTGCCCGTTGAAGCCCACCACGAAGGCTTTATCAAAATTCGGGCGCACGGTGTTTTGCAGAAAGGTTACGGCTGCATCCTGTTCGAAGTCGAAGCGGCCCCGGACGGACCCGCTGGTATCGATCAAAAGTCCCAGTTCGATAGGAAGGTCAGTCTCGCGGCGAAAATTGACTATGGATTGCGGCGGCTTGTGATCGTCGAGAATTGCGAAGTCTTTCTGATCCAGATTGCGCACGAACTTGCCATGTTTATCGGTCGCGATAAACAGCACGTTGACTTCGTCGACTCGCTTTTTGATGGTGACAACGGAATCATCAGGCTGACTGGCATCCAAAGTGGAAGGAGGGGTTGAGACCAACGCGTTGCTCGGCGCGAGATAGTTCACCTGCGCCCGCAGCGACAATCCAGCCACGGCCACAAACATCACCGCGAGCAAAAAATACTTCCCTGTGTACTTCATTCCACATCCAGTCCCGCTTACGACATTAGTCCTCTGTGCGGCCCGTTCCACCCAGCTTATTGGATGCACGCCAGGGGCCGAAGAACCCGCCAGAAGCCGCTTTTACTCAGTAGAACTCTAGGAGAGACTTTAGCAAATGCCAAGTTACAAAAGGAGCACTCAACGGGTCATAGGCGTTTTCAACTTAAGTGACCGCATCGCTGCCCGAGGGCTCTTACGGCGCGCGCTGGCAATCACAGGGTAGAATGGCTCCGCGAACCAAAAGGAGATTTCATAAAACGCCCGTTCATCAGGTTCCTCGTGTGCGCCCTCATGCTGACCGGCAATTGACGCCAATGAATTCGAAATCTGCCCCCCTGACCCGGTGCCCGTGGCCAAGCAACGATCTCTCCATCCGCTACCACGATGAAGAGTGGGGAACGCCAGCCCACGACGACAACATTCTCTTCGAGTTTCTCATCCTCGAAGGCGCACAAGCTGGCTTGAGCTGGGACACCATCCTCAAGAAACGCGAGAACTATCGCGCCGCATTCGACAACTTCGATCCCAAGAAGATTGCGCGCTATGACCGCCGCAAGATTCAGACCCTGATGAAGAACGCAGGCATCATCCGCAATCGACTGAAGATTGCCTCTGCTGTGCAGAATGCAGAAGCGTTTCTGAAAGTGCAACAGGATTTCGGATCATTCGACACCTACATCTGGCAGTTCACGGGCGGATCGCCGCGAGTAAATTCCTGGCGCTCTTCAAAACAGGTGCCAGCGAGCACGGCGGAGTCCGATGCTATGAGCAAGGATTTGAAGAAACGCGGATTCTCGTTCGTTGGCACCACGATCTGCTATGCCTTCATGCAGGCGGTGGGCATAGTGAACGACCATCTGACCAGCTGTTTCCGCTATTCTGAGCTACTTCCTACGCGGCCCTACTGAGTCGGGGGAACCGCACCGCTCTCCTCGTCGCCCAATGTCTCTCCACACGAGTCCGTCCCGTGGGTCTTGATGCATGGTCCATGCGGTATGAGCGCGATGTCGTCCAGACCAGGTACAGTGTTCAAGGTTGTTTGTGTCGCCGTGACGATTGCGTACTTGAAAATCGTACTTGTCGCCCCATTCACTCCCACAACGTAGAGATTACCGGAGCCGTCGCTCACAATTCCCGCCAGAACCGGGGCGACTGGAAAACTGATGACGCTGACAGTCGTCAAGTCAATGGACACTCTATAGATTATCTGTCCGGTGTTGGAGCTGGCGTACAACGCTCCGGTATGAGCATCGTAGGTGAGCCCGTCCGGCGTGGTCAGAGGAGTGTTGCTTGAGGTTTGATTGATGATCGCGCCGGCGGAACTGAACTGGACGATAGCATTCAGCTGATCGTCGCTGGCAAAAAGATTGCCATTCGTGTCATAGACCAGCCCTTCGATCTTATCTCCGCTATAAAAGGTCGTCAGCGCGCCGTTTGAAAGGATGATCCGGAAGATTTTGTTGACTCCCGTATCGCTCACCAGAATAGACTTGCAGCCCGGCTCTAACACGATATTGAAGGGAGAACTCAAACCCTTGGCCAAAGTCGCGTCGGTGTGGGTATAAGGATTGAAACTGTGAACCTCTCCTGCGCCGGCCAGAGCGTAGATAATCTGCTGGTAAGGCCCGAGAACAACTGCATCGGGATTCGCGCCGGTGTTTGCGATCGTGACCACCGTCTTGGGCGTTTGGATGTAGAGCAATCTTCCGCTGTTGACATCCACACCCACGATTTCGGTCGCGGAAAGTTGTCCAAGCAGCCCGGCGATCACGGCCAGCGTCCACGCGCTACGTATTAGAAGTCGAGTGACCAGATGACGAACTTGCATAAGGAGCTCTCCTTTTGCCTTTCAGGCAAGCCGGGATTCCCGGCGAGGACCAAGGACTGCGGGACCTCCGCAACCCGAGGGCTGTTTTGCGTTGAAGTGTGATAGAGGCGAAGCGCACCGGCGCGACGCGCGCCGACAGGTCTGCGACTGGGGGGAGGAAGTCACTTGCGGGCGAGTATGCGCCGCGAACGGCGAGAATTGCAGATTACGGAAGGACTTGTCCGGTTTTCAACCTGAACTCGATACGGGCGCGTCGTGAGTGGCAATCGAAATTCAAAAGAAATCGCCGACCCTGCTATTTTGCCACGTCGAAACCGTAGCTCCTTAATAGATCGCCGATGGCAGGCGTCTTGATGAACGCCAGGAACTGCCGCGCCGTCTCTTTATTTCTTGACGAGGCGAGAATGACGCATGCCTGTTCGATTGGCGGATACTCGCCCGCGGGAACTTCGACGTATCGACCTTTGTCTTTCATGTTGGGAGACAAAGCCAGCGCCAGGGCGACAATGCCCACGTCCGCCCCGCCTGAGACCACAAACGAAGCTGTCTGCGAAATGTTTTCACCCAGCACAAACTTGTCTTTCACTTTTTCGTAGATCTTGTCGTTTTGCATCGCAGCCACAGCCGCCTGCCCGTAGGGAGCATGTTCCGGGTTGGCGACCGCAATTTTCTTGATGGAAGGATCAAGCAGCGCCTGCATTCCGGAACTCAGATCGAGTTTCGAATCGTTTCTGACCCAGATCACAATCTTGCCCTTCGCGTAGGGGTAGTAACTTCCGGGCTCGGTCAATCCCGCAGCGTCCAATTTTTTCGCGTAGTCGAGATTCGCCGAAAAGAACACGTCGAACGGAGCGCCGTTCTGAATCTGCTGAAAAAAATTGCCCGACGAACCGTAAGTGAGCTTCACGGTTTTGCCGGTTTCTTTCTGGAATCGGGCAGCGACATCTTGCATGGCAAACTGAAGATCCGCTGCGGCCGCTACAGTGATTTCCTGAGCTATACATAGCTGTGAAATGCAGCTAACTGCCAGAACCGCGATCAGGCTCAGTCTTCGGACGTTCATGCGTTTCCTCCCAGCGTCTATAATGACTGCATGCCAATCTCAGCCAGAAACAAACTGCGTGGAAAAATCGAAGAAATTCAGCTCGGCGATATCATGGCGCATGTGGTCGTCAGGGTCGGCGACAACCTGATCGAGAGCGCCATCACGCGCCGCAGCGCCGACGAACTCAAACTCAAGAAGGGTGACACGGTCAGCGCCGTGGTCAAAGCCACCGAGGTCATGATCCAGAAAGATTAGCCCGGTTCACTGCACGTTTTCACTGCACATCTTCACTGCACATCTTCACTACTGGACGTCCATGATCTTGAGCGTTGTCACCTGCCGAACCCATCGCGCCATCCTTTTTTCATCGGGAATCACGATGCGGTAGGGCCCCTCTTTTTCATCCAGCGCTTTTCCATCTTTCAGGAAAGCCAGTACAACCTGTTTATCGGTGAAAGCGGGGTCGAGTTCGGGTAGGGCAATGACAACGTGATAATCGTCGGCCGCTCCGACCAGCAAACATGAAGCCAGCCGTTTTCCCTTTAGACTCGCTCCAAACTCAACTCCAGCTTTTTCCAACACGGCCTGAAGCGCGACCCCCTCAAATGTTGCAGTCGCGCCTGAGGCATTGATCGAGACCTTGACGTGCGGCAAGGCCTCGATTTCGGGACGGGTCAAAACAGTCGCTTTTCCGCCCCAAATTTGTACAGTCAGCTGCTGACTGAATGCCGGCCCAGCCTGCAACGGCAGAACGAACAGCAGGGCGAGAAAAGACAGGCGATGTTTGATCTCAGACACGGAGAATCATCACCTCGGTGGCCTTGATCAAAGCTGCGGCAGTCTGGCCCGGCTTCAACTGCATTTCGCGTGCTGAACGCGAAGTAATAATGGATGTGATTTGCTGGCCCCCAATCGAAATCGCAATTTCCGCCATCAGACCGCTAATGCGAACCGCATCGATTCGCCCCACCAACTGGTTCCGTCCACTGACCTGCCGGATCACCAGCTTGCGTTCTTTCTCGGTTCGGCCTCTGGTTCGGAAAAGCAGGCGGTCGACTTCGCTTTCCGGAATGCGGTGATGTCCTCCGGCCGTCCGGATGCTGCGAATCTTCTTCTTGTAAATCCATTGTTTGATCGTGGGAAAACTAATTCCCAGTTGTAAGGCCGCGTCACGCAGTTTTAGCAACTCTTCCGTCTTCCGTCCGGATTTGCCGTTCCTTTGCATGGGAACGAATCGTACCGTCAGCGCGGGGTGCGGTCAAGACGCTTGCGATCACACACTTTCTTCGCTCAGTATAACGTAAGTGACCATTCATACCGGATATAACTGCGTACTATTAGACATCATAAACATATTTGATATACACTTCTGCTTCTTTAACACAAGTGATAATCAGGAGGCGAAATGCGTCGCGCTAATTTGTTCATGCTTTTGTGGCTTGCGATGGCGGCGTTCCCCGCGTGGGCCCAAACGGGAGCAAGCCTTTCCGGCATGGTGACGGACCAAACCGGGGCAGCCCTTCGCGATGTCGCGGTGACAATCAAGAACGTCGACACAAGTGCAACCCGCACGATCATGACCGACGGCGCGGGACAGTATCAGGCGTCCGGCCTGCCTCCGGGGCGCTTCGAGATTCGCACGGCAAAACAAGGGTTCGGCGATGAAACGCGCACCGGAATCAGCTTGGCGGTTGGCGACAACGCGATGGTCGACATTCAGATGCACCGGAACACCCCCGACGTCTGCGCAAGCGGCCACGAGTTCGCCACCACCGATTGCACACTGACTTGGCACGGCATCACGGTGTACGGTGCGTATGACATCGGCGTCGGCTGGGTGAGCCACGGCTTACCGGAAAATGGTTATAACTACGAAGGCGCATCGCTAGTGAACCGAAACGGCTATGAACATCGATTCCTGATCGCACCGAACAATCTGCAGCAGACGGGTCTGGGCATCAGGGGTAAGGAAGAGTTTCTGCCTGGGTGGTCGGTTGTATTCAACGCTTCAACTGGTATTAATCCCCAGTCCGGCCTGCTCGCTAACGCGTCGGCCACTCAGACCATCAACAACGGCCTTCCCAGGAAAAGCTATTCGTACACCATTGACGGCGCGCGCGCCGGCCAACCTTTCAATGACGAAATCTATGCCGGTATATCGTCTAAACTTTTCGGCACGCTGACCTTTGGTCGTCAGCGCTCCCTTGGCACCGATGTGATGCTGCTTTACGATCCGGCGGGCGGCAGCTATGCCTTTTCGTACATCGGCTATAACGGCACGATGGCTGGCGGCGGCGACACCGAGGACAGCCGTTGGGATGACGCCTTGAAGTATCGCATCACTTATGGCCCTGTCCATTTCAGTGCGATGTATAAATTCGCCGATGGTTCTGGCGGCTGCTACTCGCCATCCACAGCCTGGACCGCCGCCACCTGTACGCCGGAATCGGCGCATAACAACGCCTATGGATTCAACCTCGGCGGAGACTACGGCAAGTTCTCAGCCGACGTCGTCTTCCAACAGTACAACCAGGCGATTAGTGTATTGAACCCTTTGTTGGGGCCTCAGAGTCTGTCAGCGCCATATCAGTCGACTACGAACAGCATCAATACAAATCCCATCAACGGCGACAATCTGATCGGAACCACGAACACTGTATATGGCATCGTGACCGACAACCGCGCCATTATGGCCACTGCGAAATATAAGTGGGATCCGTTCAAATTATTTGCCGGCTACGAATACATCTGGCAGAACAACCCGCACAACCCGTTAGGTGTCGGCGCCTCGGACCAGGGCGGCTATATCATGAGCGGGGTCGAAGACAACAATCTTGATTCTGAAAAGTTGGTGCAGATCTGGTGGACGGGCGGGAAGTACACCTACCGCAGCAAAACCGACTTCACTTTGGCCTGGTATCAACAGCGGCAGAACGACTTCCGTATTCCGCCGACTTGCTCGCCCTCAGCCGGTTTCCGCAGCTCCTGCGCGGGCACCCTCAACGAGGGGTCGTTCTATGTGGATCATCACTTCACCAAGCGTTTCGACGGTTTTGCCGGAATTGCATATTCCTACGTGGCCGGCGGTCTTGCCATCGCGATTCCTCATGGTCCCGGCGTCCCCTATTTCAGCAACAACAACTGTGCTCCAACAGTCGGTGGCCGTTTCGCCTTCTGAGGTGG
>Ga0209530_1000934_pt1 | contig 15549 bp, 9 predicted proteins | sample BlaSpr_A8_Ref_O1_FD_187987 | JGI IMG/M metagenome (GOLD analysis project Ga0209530, IMG submission 187987) | Forest soil microbial communities from Thunder Bay, Ontario, Canada - Black Spruce, Ontario site 2_A8_Ref_O1 (SPAdes) (version 2) | ecosystem: Environmental > Terrestrial > Soil > Boreal...
AATCAGGAGTTAGTCTTGGTCCATCGGAGGGATTAGGGACTGCGGCAGCCCGTTTGAGGCGTCGTCGGTCAATGAGTGAGCCTATGAGGAACCAGAAAGCTGGAATGCCGAATCCGTTAATGAAATAAAACATCCGCAATTGGTTCAAGTTTGTATTGCGAGTCAGAGCGGCGATGCCGCCCCAGGCCATAAATACAGGCAGATTCGACAGAAACAAGAATTTGAATTTCGGCGCCAACCTGCATTCCGCGAACGCATCATCCGACCGTTCGTCGCTCGGAATTCGTTGATGGGGCAATTCAAAACATCCAAAGAATTCAATGTGTGTGATCGCCTCCTTGTGATTTTCCCGCAGATTTCGCCGATGCTCTGAAACGGCCAATGAGGCGAAAAAGACCCCCTGCAATGTCGCCAGCACGATGGCCCACCTGAAACGCAAGAGAACTGAGTTCATTGGTTATAGACACCGCATTTTTTAAGAGACCTCAGGGCACGGAGGGTTTGTTCGCCAGAATAACAAGGTTGATGATGCCAGCGAGTCGAATCTGGTCAACAACGATTTCGACATTTCCGTTCTTAGCTCTGGAGTCTGCGAAAAGATAGACTTTCCGTTCGGAGCCACCGCGTATCGCCGTTCGGATCAGATCAGGAAGCTCTTCCAGTTTGGCTATGTTTAAACGAAAGTAGCAACGTCCATCCCTCGCCACCATAATACGTATGGCGTCCTCGCGTACGGCGCCCGGCTGCAACCTTGCGCTTTTAGCCTTGGGCAGATCCAACATCGACATACCACCCTGGGAAGGCGGGGTTAGCATAAAGATAAGAAGCAAAACAAAGAAAACCCCAACGAAGGGCATGAGATCAATCGCGGGATAAATGCTTGGCCTTCTCTTTGCGGCACGAAGCGCTGCCGCCCTTCTGGGTGACCACACGGATGACCTCATAGGTGATTCTTAGAACCGTCCTCAACTATTAGACCCCAACCCATTCCGAAGGTGCCGAAGAGCTTTGAGGAAGTTACCGAAGGGTACCTGCCAAGCGCCGAATGCGCATTCCCAATTCCTGGTAAGCCGGTTAACCGGACAAGTGCCGTACTGGAGCTTCACTTGTCCGGTTGAGCGCGTTATCAATCAAAGGGTGCGCTCCTCCATCGTTCTCGGCGGGTACGCTGGGTTATCTTGTTCGTATCTACCGATCACTTGACATATGGAGCAACGCCCACTTGGCATGCCAAGCTATGCCAGCGGACGAATGGCCGGCTACGGGAAGGCAGCCTTGGGAATGGCTACTCCTTGATGTCCAGAAATGTTAATTTTGATCGCGCGGTTCTCCCGCTGGAGGGTTTATTTTCCGGATTGCTGACCTGTGTGTTGCCTGTGGTCCTGAATGTGCTTCGCATTAACCCTATTCCATTCACCGGCGCTATTTTCGGAGCCGTAATATCGGCACACTTCTGGCGGTTTCGGGGTGTGCGGTCGGGTTGGAGGGTTTTAGGTTTCGTCGCAATATCGGCGGCAGCTTATCCAATCGCCGTCAATGCGACGATTAGCACTCCCGTGCATCTCGCAAGTCTCAATTTCTCAGGAAACGGCGCGGGTGATATAGACAGTAGTCAGTTTCTTACTGGTGGAATCCTCGGCGCTGCCATCCTATTCACGGGTTTCTTTTTCTTTCTCGCGCCCGCTACGCATTGGCCCCGCTTTCTAGCAAAGGCCTTCTCTTTTACTGTCTTCGGCGGCTTCCTGGGTGTGTTTGGCTGGGCGCTAGGCGGTTTTCTATCCGTCTCGTGGCGTGGCGTGCAGAATCAAAGCAAGGATTGGAATTTTTATTCGCTGTACCTGGTTTGGCAAGCTGGCATAGCTTTGCTGATCGGATTGCTTTTGCCGGCGCAGGAAGTATCCGACGCCCGATCTGTTGCGGAACTCGTTCGAAGTCGCCAGTCTGACCGAGCCTCTCTGAAGCTGTCCCCGAGTGCAAAGGCCTTATTGGTATTGGTTGTTGTCGGATTGAGCCTCTTCATAACGCGGACGGTCATAGTGGAGCGCGGCGCTCGCCGCTCTCTCGCACGGGAACGAGCAGCACAGGCACAAGCACTCGCCGAGCGCCCTTCCTTGAAGAATCTGCCAGCTATTGAAACGCTGCCGGCCGAAGAAGTGCTTGTCCTGAAAGCGATCGGCGCGCATCCCTGCGGAGGCGTGATCAATCGGGGAACGCCAATGAACGGAGTTATGGTTGAGGGTGGAGGCGGGATCTACCCGTACATCTTTTACCGTGTGAGCTACAAAAGATCAGAGTACGCGCAAGATTTCGAGGCCCCCTTCGCGTCTGTGACTGTCACGCTGTATCCAAATTCGGATTGGGCACGATACGACATGAAACAAATGCGAACCAGAAACTTCGCCGCCGCGAACTCACAAGCCAGCACGACGGTGACAAAGTATGGGGATAAGGTTCTCATGAACACCAGCATGCGAAACCCCGATGGGGGCGGCAATCTCTATTTTTCCTGGGTGAGCGGGAATCGGCTTGTCGTGGTAACTTTCAGTGATTCGGAAGATGATGAGTTCCTGAAAGAGTACCTCCACTTAAATCCAAGTTCGCTCTAGCTTTCACTTTTGCGGTCTGGATACTCCAGACTGGGCACTCCTTCGATGGTCGGGTAATGCCTCTGCGAATTTCGCGGCTAAGTCCTGATTAGTCGGATAATCGGACATGTCCGGTAAGTGCGTTAAACTGGCATTGAGACTCACGGCGGGACACCGGGCCTTCGTTAATTCGTATCGTTGACTTGCTGTTTTTGCCAACTTAAGATGTGGGCGGCGTGCCCAGCCCCGACTCACTGATAGGTCAGTCGATATCGCATTTCCGCATTGTCGAGAAACTCGGCGGTGGCGGAATGGGCGTGGTGTACAAAGCGGAAGACACCAAGCTCAGCCGCTTCGTGGCGCTGAAGTTCCTTCCTGACGAGGTCGCGAAAGATCCCCAGGCGCTTGCGCGTTTCGAACGCGAAGCCAAAGCCGCTTCGGCCCTGAATCATCCGAACATCTGCACCATCCACGAAATTGACGACCAGCACGGCGAAGTGTTCATCGCCATGGAATTTCTCGATGGTTCCACGCTGAAGCACCAGATCTCCGGCAAGCCGATGGAGCTGGACTTCGCGTTGACGCTGGCCGCGGAAATCGCCGACGCGCTGGACGCGGCGCACGCCGAAGGCATCGTTCACCGCGATATCAAGCCGGCGAATATTTTCGTCACCAAGCGCGGCCACGCGAAGATTCTCGATTTTGGCCTGGCCAAGGTGCAGACGAAATTGGGCGCCGATGGCGACGCAACGCGGACGCAGCAGGAGCTGGAGCTGAGCACGCCCGGCGCCGCGATGGGCACGCTGGCGTACATGTCTCCCGAGCAGGCGCGCGCGAAAGACCTCGACGGGCGGACGGACATTTTTTCGTTCGGCCTGGTGCTGTATGAAATGGTCACCGGGCAGCAGGGCTTTTCGGGAGGCAGCTCGGCGGAGATTTTCGATGAGATTCTGAATCGCGCGCCGATCGCTCCGGTGCGGCTCAATCCCGCCGTGCCGGCGGAACTCGAACGGATCATCAACAAGGCGCTCGAGAAAAATCGGGACCTGCGCTACCAGCACGCGTCTGAAATGCGCACCGATTTGCAGCGGCTGAAGCGCGACACGGATTCCGGCCGCGTCTCCACAACGGGCTCGGGAGCTGTCCCGGCTGCGCACCTTTCAGCGACGCAAGTGGCTCCGCAGCAGCCGGCGACGCAGATCGCCACGCCAATTAGCGAAGCTCCCGCGCCGAGCAACACACGATGGAAGGTTCTGGTCCCCGCAGCCGCGCTCGCACTGGTGGCAATCGCGGGGGCGGCGTGGCTGTACTACGCGCGCCACGCGCAAGCGAACCGGCTCACCGAGAAAGACACGATCGTGCTGGGCGACTTCACCAACACGACGGGCGATCCGGTTTTCGACGACACGCTGAAAACCGCGCTCACCGTCGCGCTGAACCAGTCGCCATTCCTGAACGTGCTTCCCGATAGTAAAGTCGCCGCGACGCTGAAGTTGATGACCCGCCCGAAGGATACGAAACTCACGCCGGACGTGGCGCGCGAAGTCTGCCAGCGCGCCGGAAGCAAAGCCTACATCGCCGGAACGATTGCGAGCCTGGGCAGCGAGTACGTGCTGGGATTGAAAGCTGTGAATTGCCAGACCGGCGATCCGCTGGCTGAAAAGCAGGTCACCGCGGCAACCAAAGAAAAAGTCCTCGATGCTCTCGGAGACGGCGCAACCAAACTGCGCAGCGATCTGGGCGAATCGCTGGCGACGGTGCAGAAGCTGGATGTTCCGTTGACGCAGGCCACGACTTCCTCGCTGGAAGCCCTGCAAGCCCATAGCCTTGCTGTAAAAACCAGCAACGAGAAAGGTTCTGCGGCGGCGGTGCCTTATGACCTCCGAGCCATCCAGCTCGATCCGAATTTCGCCCAGGCCTACAGCGCTTTGGGCGTCGGTTACTCCAATCAGTTTGAGCCCGCGCGGGCCAACGAGTACTACACCAAGGCCTTTGAGCTGAGGGAACACGCCAGCGAGAAAGAGAAACTGAGCATCGAGGGCGACTACTACACAAACGTCACCGGCGAGCTGGATAAGGCTGCACAGTCTGCGCAGGAATACATTGATAATTACCCGCGGAGCGCGGGCGCGCACGCCGATTTGGGCCAGTTATACGGTTTGAAGGGAGAGTTCGAGAAAGCTGCGGATGCTACGCGTGATGCTATTCGCCTTAGGCCGGCCGTCGATGAGTACGCCAACCTCGCCAACCTTGAAGTCGCGATGCAGCGGTTCGACGAGGCGCGGCAGCTCATCCACGATGCACCGGCGCAATACAGAGACTACGGAGGTCTGCACTCTGTTCTGTACGCTCTCGCATTATTGAAGTCCGACTCCGCAGCGATAGCCGAAGAGCAAAAGTGGTTCGCAGGGAATCCTGATTTTGAGAACAACGGGCTGGCCCTCGCAGCAGATGCCGAGGCCTACGCCGGGCGCGTGAGCAAGGCGCGCGAACTGACCAGGCGATCAGTGGAATCCGCAATCAAAGCAGACAGCAAGGAAAGCGGTGCCATCTGGCAAGCGAACGAAGCCGTGCAGCAAGCCGCATACGGAAGCAGCGCGGATGCGAAGCAGTCCGCGGCGGATGCGTTGAAGCTGGCGCCTGCGAGCCAGGGCGTGCAGCTGGAAACCGCGCTGGCGTACGCGATGGCCGGCGACGCGGCGCGAGCCGAATCGATGGCGCAGACGCTGGACAAGGCTCACCCGCTGAACACGCAGATCCAGTCGCTGTGGCTTCCGGCGATCCGCGCGCAGCTGGCGCTGAATAAAAAAGATCCCGCGGGCGCGCTGAGCGCGCTCGAACCGGTTACGTCGCCGCTGGAACTGGGGCAGATTCCGTTCCTGCTGAATATTTCCTGCATGTATCCCACGTACATTCGCGGGCAGGCGTACCTGGCGGCGGGGCAAGGCAAAGAGGCCGCCGCGGAGTTTCAGAAAATTCTCGATCACAGCGGCATCGTGTGGAGTTGCTGGACGGGCGCCCTGGCGCGGCTGGGCGTGGCGCGCGCAAACGCTCTCGAAGCGAAGAGCCTGCAAGGCGCCGATGCCGACGCGGCGCGCGCGCGAGCCCTCGCCGCCTACAAAGATTTTCTTACGCTGTGGAAAGACGCCGATCCCGACATCCCCATCCTCATCGCCGCCAAATCCGAGTACGCGAAGTTGCAATAGCAACAGCACGGTGTTCCAGTGAGTCGGAATCTTTGCCTCAGTGCCTGGTAAGTCGGATTACCGGACAAGTCCTTTCCTAGTACTCCACTTGTCCGGTTACGGCGTTAATCAGGCATGAGGAGCAGGGGACTCTTATTTAAGCAGATCCCCCGCAGCCGGATGCTAGAGGTAGACCGGGTGACCGACCAGAGCGAGAAGCAATAACATGGAAAGGGTCGCTGATTCGTAGTAATCGAGATCCTCGGAGACTTCGATAACGCCGGGGGCGAGTCGTCGGTACCGGATGTTCATCTCGCGAGCACCCGGTTCGCTACTGGCTCCTGAGAAGAATTTCTCTACCGCTGGACGAATATCCTTCTCGCCGGACAGGTATACAAACGAAGCGGTCTTTGACGTAGCCGGATTGAATTTGAATGTGAATCCGATGGCCTGCTTGTCCGCTACGGTCTGGGAATTCTCGCCCCAAAACGGAGAGCTCGGATCGGTTTTCATGCCTTCACGATCAAAATGACGGAGAGTCCAGAACTGGGCATGAGTGTCGGCGTATTCCCATTCGGGGAGCGTCGCGGGCAACGCGCGCGAGCCAGTTTTTCCGTCGATGCGGAGAAGGACTTCACGCAAATAGGCTTCGTTGGTTGCAACGATAGCGATATTCGGTTTTGGAAATGTCACGTAGGTAGTCCAATTGTCTTCTTCGAGTTTTTCCCGAAATACCGTTACTTGGTGTCCTTCGATTTTCTCGGTCTTAAAGATTTTCTTTGCGGCAGACTTTAGAAAGGCGTCGGTGTCGGTGGTGATGTCGTGATCGAAAATTGCCACGTCACATCCTTGGTAAAGCCCGATGCCGAGCCCTTGCGGTGTAGCGAAATTTCGACCGCCTTCGATGGCCAGAAGGACATTCGCGTGAAAGGACGATGGCCCAAAGGTCGATTTCTTCGAGCCAAACATTCCGAACAGCGAGAGCGGAAGAGATCGAAAACGGTCTTCAATTTCGGCGGCTTCGTTGCGCGGAGCAGTCGGCTGGGCGTCGCTGGCGCTACCGGTGTCGTCATCGTCCGTTTGCAGTTCGGGAAACGGGAAGGGACCGTTTGCGGCGACGACCGATTCGGTGTCTGCGGGAAGCCAGGAAAGAGCTTGCTCGACGAGCGGTGAAGGGGACTGGGCCGGACCCGTATAGGAAGCCTGAGACGTTGGTACCGGGGCAGGCGGCTCGTCCGGTTTTGCCGCGTCAGCTGGCGGAAGACTTCCCGGAGCTGGCAGCGAGTACAACTGAACGATTCCCCCGGATTTTACCGCGAGCAAAAGTCCGTCGGCCGAGAGCGCGAGGCCGCCCGCGCCGAAACGCGAGTCCCCCTCCGGCGAGAAGGAATCCGGCCCCCCGCTGGTATGGGGCGTGACGTCGAGGGTGAGGATCGGTGCGTCGCGATCGAGGCTGAAAACTCTGGCGCGGACGATGTCGGGATTATTATGTCGGGCCACGCCCCAGCGCATCGTCGGAATGGCGTAGCGTTGTCCATCGCGCGAACCAACAATGGGACCGTCAGACCGCTCGAGCCCGAGATCAAATTGTCGAAGAATCTTGCCGTCCAGAGAAACGGCGACCACATCGGATCTCGCGCCTCCAGCCATGGAGCGAGCGAGGGTATCGCGATTCAGGAAGACCGCATCGTTGGCGTTCGGAAGTGCAGTGAGCGGTCGCTGCACGACGTCAAGATTTTGGATCGAAGTCGACTCCTTGGTCAGGTCCGCCTCGTTGCGCCCGGACATGATGATCTGCTCGCCCCACAGTGCCTTTGGTCTTTGCATCGGCCCGGTGGTCCAGGCTTTGATGGTGGCGAGTTGGTCAGTATCCACCAGTTCGAATTTTGTGTTCCACAAACCGCCGGCCTGGGTCGTGCTCTCGAGCAATAGCGTGTCACCAGCAGGACTCGCCGTAATGTCGATGTAGTACCCGATTTTCCGATAAGTAATGCATTTAAAGGACGACGAGTAAAGTGCGAGGAAATTTCCATAGCGGACAATGTAACCTCCGGCCTTGGCAGCAAAGAAATTCGCCGGTGAGACGTACTTGGCGTTGCCGGGCATGATCCAGCTGAGCTTTTTGACGACTTCATGAGTCGTCAAATTGAAAAAGACCACGACTAAGTGATAAGGATCAGTGGGTAGAGGAGCACGGTCGGACGCTGCGCCGGGCGGGTCTTCGTGCACCACAAAATAGGCCGCCAGAGTGTTCGCGCCGGTGAACGCGACTCCTTGGTAGTACGTCGCGCCGCCCCAGTTATCGGCGTTGGATAGCTTGATTGGCGGACGCCCTTGGTAGCCGTATTGAGAGAGTTCAATCGTCCAGAGCGGTGGAGGATTGGCAGACACCGAGTGAACTTCGGAGCGAACGTGCGGCGTTGAGAGCGATAAAATTACGACCAGAATTACACCGGTGGCAATCGCGAACGGCGGGCACACCGGTTTCTTGAGGTTGCAAGTTCTCATAATTAGCTCTTATATAACAACTCGGTTTGGCAGGGAAGTTCAGGAAATCGATCCGAGACGCGGTCTCACATCCTCAGTTTCGGGACGTGCTAGCGGCTCTAAATCCCGATTAGTCGCGTAACTGGACATGTGGCATACCAGGACTCTCCCACTGGCATTATTCGGTCCTTTCCGACTACTACCCTGGGAAACGGCCTCCCGTTGGTCGTTATCTCGCGTATGGCCAGCAGGGACGGAACACGAATGCTTGGCTGCTCGAGAATTTCTGAGCTGCGTCGTTGGCGATGCTCAGTGGGAGGCGGCGGTTTGGCGCAGGAGGACGACGTCGCTGTCGTTGTGAGCGCGGAGCAGGCCGAGGGTTTTGTTGTCGGCGGACCAGTGGAAGTCTGGAATGCGATCGGTTTCAAACTCGGTGACGCGATGGCCGGGTGAGCCGTCCACAGGCGAGACCCACAGAGCGAACAAGCCCTTCTCGCGAATGTAGTAGCCGATTGTTTTCCCATCCTGGGTGTAACGAATCTCGCCGCCCGCACGCGGGTCGCGTGGAAGCACTTTCACCGGTTGCAACGTTTCGAAATCCAGAATCTTGATGACGATGGGGCCTCCCGTGGTGGGCTGCGTTTGGAAGGCGATATTCTTTCCGTCGGGAGATACATTGACGCAGCCGCAGGTGAGCAACGACTCCGAAAGTTGCGTCGAGGCGCCGCCGTCCACTGAGACTTTTTTCGCCAGAAATTTCCCCGAATCGTAGCCGGCGTAAACGAGCCATTTTCCATCAGGCGAGCACATGGCCGGCTCGTCGTCGGTGCCGGTGGTGATCTGCTTGAGGTTCCCGCCGCTGGAGTCCATGCGCCAGATATTTATCGAGCTGCTGCCTCCGCGAAACGCGGATGCAAACATGATGTAGCGTCCATGATCGCAGGAGATGGGGCCGAAGGAAGGGAAGTCGTCGTGAAGCAGCGGTGTGCGGTTGCTGCCGTCGGCGTTCATGCGGAAGATGCCATTCTCCTGTTCGACCAGCAAGGTGCCGTCGGGCGTCCAGGCAAACCAATTTGTGGGCGGGCGGCTGGCGATGGTGACCGGCTTTCCGGCTTCTTTGCCGTCGTACGGCGCGGTTTGCAGCGTTCCGACGTATTGCGATTGCACGGTTGCAATCGTTTTTCCGTCGGCCGAGAGGCTTACGATCGGATAGGAATTGGTGTCATTGGTAACCGGGCGATAAACGCCTTGGGGGTACGAGACGATTCCGATCTGGGCGCGATTGAAATTTGATTCACGCCCGCTGGCCGTCACCACGATGCCGCTTTGATCCGGCAGCCACTGGGCGCTGCCCCAAAACATCTCCGATTGCTTGAAGGTCTGTTTCTCTCCGGTGGACGCGTCAAAAATATCGAGCGCGGACAACGCGGCCTGGTTGGCAAGAAGCTCCGGCGCCACGATCCATTTCCCGTCGGGAGACCAGGAAGGCGAGCGCAAGCGGGTATTTTGCTTGGACAGCAGCTTTTCATTCGAGCCGTCGGCGTTAGCGATCATCAGGTCGCCTTCGCCTTCATTGGGCTTCTGCCGGATGAATACGATGCGCGCGCGGTTCGGCGAAAAGCTGATGTTGCTATAGATATCGTGAACGATGCGCTCCGGGCTGCCGCCCAGCACCGGCGCGCGGTACAAACTGGACACGTCTTTCTCAGCTGGTTCGTCCCTGATGAAATAGATCGAATTACCGTCGGGAGAAAAGCTCACGCCCCAGTAGCGGTCCTCCGATGGCGGAACGATCTGCGTGTTGCTCTTGGTGGGAACGTTGCGCAACCACAGGCTCTGCTGGCCGTTCTCGCGCTGCACGTTCAGGATGTAGTTTCCGTCGGGTGATATCGCCGCGAGCGACGCTTTGCCGGTCTCCGTGACCGGGGTAATTATAAAACTTTCGAAGGCCGTGGATTTTTTGCGCGAAAGAAATGAATAGACGCCGAACGCTGCCGCAGCGATCAAGGCGAGCACGATTACGGAGGTGAGTACCAATCCTAATTTGTGCTGGCCCGCCACTTGGCGCACGGAGGAGCTGGACGCAGTTTGCACGGAGGCCGAAGAGCTGGCTGCCGCCATTGCGGGAGTGGAGGCCGACGAAAGCGGGAGCACGACGCTGCCGGACGATTGCGTCGGGCTGCTGGACGAAATTCGTCCCGAAGAGTCGGTTTCGCGGCGCAGGCGTTTCAGGTCCGCACGAATTTCAGCGGCGACCTGGTAACGCATCTCGCGGTCTTTTTCGAGAGCCTTCTGCAAAATTTCTTCGAGCTTCGGGGGGATATCCGGATTGATGCGAATCGCCGGCGCCGGCACGCGATTTAAGATGGCTTCAAAGGTGACTCCGGTAGTCTCGCCGCGAAAGGGCATTGCACCGGTGGCCATTTCGTACAACACCGTGCCGAACGAAAAAAGATCGCTGCGGGCGTCGAGCTCTTTGCCGCGAACCTGCTCGGGCGACATGTAGGCGACGGTGCCCACGGCGGTGCCGGGGCTAGTAAACATGTCCTGCGAATCGCCTGCGGTGTGCGTCATCGAGCCCACCGTCTCACCGACACGCGCGCTTCCCGCGTGCGACGGCAACAATTTCGCCAAACCGAAATCGAGAATTTTTGCGTGGCCGCGGCGCGTTACGAAAAGATTGGCGGGCTTGATGTCGCGATGGATGATTCCCTGGGAGTGCGCGGCGTCCAGCGCATCGGCGATTTCGATGCCGATGTCGAGCAGGCGGTCCATTTCCAGCGGACGGCCGTTCATGGTGCGCTTCAGCGTGGCGCCGTCGAGAAATTCCATGGCGATGAAGGCTTTGCCGTTTTCTTCGCCGATATCGTAGATGGTGCAGATGCTCGGATGATTCAGCGCGGAGGCGGCTTGGGCTTCGCGTTGGAAACGTCCCAGAGCCTGCTGGTCGCGCGCAACTTCCGCGGGCAAAAATTTCAGCGCCACGAAGCGGTGTAGGCGCGTGTCTTCCGCTTTGTAAACCACGCCCATGCCGCCGCCACCGAGGCTTTCCACGATGCGGTAATGGGAGATGGTTTGGCCGATCAGGGAAGAGTTGTCAGGCATGTGCGCGCGATTTTAGTTTGGAGGTGGCTGCAAGTCAACGGCGCTGGGGTTAGAGCGGCGAGCGTCGCAAGTGCGGCACGCGCCCGCCTGGAGTTTGATGGACGACGGTTTTGGCGGCGCGAGAATGCCCGGGAGGATATACTCGCGGCGTGAGCGCTGCTATTTATCTTGGTACGTCTGCTTTCACCGCCGCCGGGTGGGACACTGCGTTTTATCCGGCGGGAATGAAGGCGGCGGATTACCTGAGCTACTACGCCACGAAATTTGGGGCGGTCGAGATTGATTCCACTTTTTATGCCGCGCCTGCGGCTGCCACGGTCACTCGCTGGAGAGATAGAACGCCGGAGGGATTCATCATCGCAGCGAAGGTACCGCAAGCGATCACGCACGAAAAATGCCTGCTGGAATGCGATGAAGAGTTTGCGCAATTCGTCGAAACCATGAGCCTGCTGGGTGACCGCCTGGGGCCGCTGCTGCTTCAGTTTCCGTACTTCAAAGGCGAGGCATTCCAGAGCGGGGTGCAATTTCTGGCGCGGCTGAAGGCATTTTTCAGAAAGCTGCCGAAGGACAAGAAGTTTGCCATCGAGATACGAAACAAATCGTGGATTAAGCCGCAATTTCTGGACCTGCTTCGAGAGCATAACGTCGCGTTCGTGCTGCAAGACCAATCCTGGATGCCGCGCGCAGCCGAGCTGTTCGAGAAATACGATCCGGTGACGGCGGACTTTACTTACATACGCTGGTTGGGCGATCGCAAGGGAATTGAGATGCTGACGAAAGTCTGGGACAAGACCATCATTGACCGCAGCAGCGAAATGCAGGAGTGGGTGAAATATTGCAGGCAGATTCAGCGACGCGGAGTGACTATCTACGCGTTTGCAAACAATCACTACGCCGGGCACGGGCCGGGCACAGTGGCGTTGTTCAAGCAACTCTACGGGATTGCAGATAGCGTCAGCGCGGCCGTTGTCGCCAGGCAAGCAGAACTTTTCGCCGGCCAGAAAGAAGGGAATGCGGAGTAAGGTCCAGGGCCGAATCAATCGCACGACGGAAGATTGAAACACTCGCCAAGTCAAAACCCGCACCCTTTGCCAACCCCGCAAAGAGTGCGGCACCCGAAAAAGCAGGCGTTCAGCGCGGAAGAGTCGGCTTTCCGGCCCAGGGTTAAAAGAGCCGGCGAGACGCCCTTCGACTGCGCTCAGGACAAGCCGGCGCTACGAAAACCGAAGGGTCGGCCACCCGCGTCATTCCCTCCGTGTTAATATGGCGGCCAAAGTGGGGAAGCAAGGCGGCGGGGCAGGAGGATAAGGATGGCGGGAACGGAATCCGTGCCGGTGACGCTGGGAGCTTCGGTCCCAAGTTCCGCGGCAGCGGTGCCGGCCGCGACGGTTACTTCGCGGCACTCTGCGCTCGTTCGCGTCACTCACTGGATCGCCACGCTGTGCTTTTTTGCTCTGCTTGTAAGCGGAATTGAAATTGTGATCTCTCACCCGCGCTTTTATTGGGGCGAAGCGGGGAATGTATTAACCAAACCGTTGTTTCAACTGCATATCCCTTCCTCCAGGTCAAAGGTGCAGACCGGTTACGGCTACGTGCTGCCGGACCAGAACGGCTGGAGCCGGTATCTCCATTTCCAGGCGGCCTGGATTGTGGTACTGACCGGCTTACTGTACGTAATCTCCTTTTTGTTCACCGGGCATTTGCGGAGAGACTTGCTGCCGGGCAAGGGCGATCTTTCGTGGCGGGCGTTTTCGAGCGCAATCGCTAAACATGCGCGCTTCGAGCGGCCGAGCGCGGAGGAAGCTTGGTCGTATAACGTGCTGCAGCGGCTCAGCTACTTGTTCGTGATCTTCGTTTTGTTTCCCTTGGTAATTTGGACGGGCTTGGCAATGTCTCCCGGCTTTGTATCCGCGTTTCCGGCGACGGTTACTGTGTTCGGCGGGCAGCAATCCGCGCGCACGATTCACTTCTTCGTTACGCTGGCTCTGGTGCTGTTTCTGGTGGTCCACGTGGTGATGATTTGTGTGGCCGGATTCAGGAGCCGCATGCGGGCGATGATCACGGGCCGGGCCGACGGTAAAAATATGGAGCGCACATGACCGACATTTCACGCCGCAAACTGATCTTGGGCGGACTCGCAACCGCGGCGGGCGTGTCGGCGCTGGGCGTGGCCGCGCGCCTCGCACAAAAGTATGGACTGGTCCCGCCCGATCACGGCGGTATCTACGGACTCGGCGAAACGCTGACCTACGCTTCGCAACGGCTGCTGACGCGGCACTCGTTGGCCCGTGAGTTTTCTCGCAGCCAGATTTCAAATCCTCCGTTCGCGAACGAAATCGCACCGCTGAACGATGCATACAAACGCCTGCAGGCCGGAGGATTCGCGGACTGGCGCCTCACCGTGGACGGCATGGTTGACCGGCCCGCTTCGTTTTCGCTCGACCAGCTGAAGAGCTACCCGCGTCGGAGCCAGATCACTCATCTGGCGTGTGAAGAGGGCTGGTCGTACATCGCCGAGTGGATCGGCGTGCCACTCTCTTACGTTCTGGATGCCGTGGGAGTCAAGCCGCAAGCAAGATACGTGGCCTACTTCTCGATTGAGCCCGATTGGTGGGACAGCGTTGACATGGCCGATGCATTGCATCCGCAGACTTTTCTCGCCTATGGAATGAACGGCAATGAACTTCCCGTGGGCAACGGCGGGCCGCTTCGCATGCGCGTCCCGCGCCATCTCGGGTACAAGAGCGTGAAATTCGTTACGCACCTCACGGTCACCGACAGTATGAAAGGCTTCGGCCAGGGCCTAGGCTCCGCGGCTCCGGAAGGCGGCTACTCCTGGTACGCCGGCATCTGACCCGCCCGGGCCACCCGTCAACGAAGAATTCAAGAGCGCAAAGTCAAAACCCGAATCTGTCTGCACGAACCGCTGAAAAGATTCGGCACCCCGCGAGCTTCGACGGTGGTTGGGCAAAATCTGGCCCGCGCGAAGGAATTGCCCTCCCGCCAGCGACAGGGATCATCCACACAAGCGTCCTCGCCCTCGGCACTTTCTGCATAGGTACGGTCCTTGCTCGCTCCACTAGAGAATAGGTATCGATCATCTCCTTGGGTGCCAGAATCCCGAATAAATCAACATAAAAACAAACGTAGCCGTCGCTGATATCCAGAAACCTGCAATGGGCAATAGGGACCAGCCCTTATTGGGCGCAAGCTCCTTATAGAGCCGGAGAATGCGTCGCAGTTCCGGCGAGTAATACTTGACGGGAATACCCGTGCTCGCAACTCTTGCTTTCATCAGCCAGAACAGAGCGTTCGCAAGTATGCAACCTATAAAAAAACCTGCGACAAGTGGGTTGACGTCGCTCATAAAACCCCGCCAGATGATCACATTGAAGCCCGTTGATGTCTAGGGTGGGCCGGCGCGCACTGGGGAAACCCGATGGCTCATTGACAAAATCTCAGAGGCAAAAAACGGCGAAGATCCTTCCTGCGTCAGGGTAGACCTGAGCTGCATGAAAAGAGATATGATGGCGGGCCGTGACACTGAAGACGGAATCCGAGGCGGGGGCGCGCAGGCGGGCGGTGCGCGACATCTTGATTTACGGGGTGTGCGGCGGCTTGTTGATTGCGGTGCTGAAGCTGACGGAGTACCGCTTCCTGGTGGTCGAGCATTCGGTGGAAATTTACGGCGGGTTGATCGCGGCGCTGTTTGCGGGGCTGGGGATTTGGCTGGGGCTGACGCTGACGCGGAAGAAGCCGGAGGTGATCATTAAGGAAGTTGAGGTGCCGGCCGGCGGGCCGTTCGTGGTGGACCAGGCGCGCGTGAGCAAGCTCGGCATCACGCCGCGCGAGCTGGAGATTCTGGGGCTGATCGCCGGGGGGTTGAGCAATCGAGAGATTGCGGCGCGGTTGTTCGTCAGCGAGAACACGGTGAAGACCCACTCGAGCCGCGTTTTCGATAAACTTGGCGCGAAACGCAGAACGCAAGCGGTGCAATTGGGCAAAGAATTCGGGTTGATACCGTGAATGGCGCGGGCTAAGTGACTAAGCGTTTCGACCCCAGAGTGAAAAGAGCCGGCGGGGACGCCGGCGCTACGAAAACCGGGGGATTGGCTACCCACTTAGCTCACTCCAAAGCATGATTTGTGACCTTGCGGGGCAAAATCACCCGAAAGGATGACGACAAT
>Ga0209530_1000937_pt1 | contig 15505 bp, 14 predicted proteins | sample BlaSpr_A8_Ref_O1_FD_187987 | JGI IMG/M metagenome (GOLD analysis project Ga0209530, IMG submission 187987) | Forest soil microbial communities from Thunder Bay, Ontario, Canada - Black Spruce, Ontario site 2_A8_Ref_O1 (SPAdes) (version 2) | ecosystem: Environmental > Terrestrial > Soil > Boreal...
CCGCGGTGGTGTCGATCAATTTCCCCGGCTGCGGTGCGACAACGGTTGAGGGTTGCAGAAGTTCGATTATTTGTGGCCTCCCGGATGCGTCGCCGAAACGAACCAGCGAAAGCGCGGCGTTTCCTCGCACCATGAGCGACGGATCGGCGAGCATCTTCAGAAGAGCTTCATGGAATCCCGCACCGGAGGTGTCCTGCCCCATCACCCACGCGTCGGTATTGCGTACCTCTTCGACCGGATACGAAGCGAGGCGTACAGCTTGCGCGTACCACTGCGTTACGCTCGGATCGTGCCGAGTCATTCGCTCGCCGATTTGCACCAGCGCGTGCTGAATGTGCCGCGGATGCTTCTGGTCTTGCAAATATTCAGTCAGTTGCTTTTCGGAAAGTTGGCGGCCGAACCAGGTGCTCCACCAGAACAGAAACGGCATCAGTACGATTAACCAACCGGTAAACAGAAACAGCAGCCGGTTGCGCGTAGACATGCGCGGCTTCGCTGGACGTGCGGGGATGTCGTTTGCCTCGGTCGAACTTTGCGGAGTTGCGTTGGGCAGGGAGGACATCGACGATTAAGATTACCCCACCACATCCGCGTCGAGCACGCGGTCCTGTTCAAGATAGTGGGAGACTGCGTATTGCGCTAGAAGCGGCGTCTGCAGCCGGATTTCAGCGCCGATCCATTCTCCTTTGTTGTGCGGCGCGTCGAGCGGATGATTGCAGCGTCCGCCGCTACCAAATTGAGGCCCAAAATCCGCGCTCTGGATCTGATCGAAGGGCTGAATTGCGCGCCAAGCTTCGTCGCCCACAGTGCCCGAGACATCGATCTTTAATCTGACGACAGCCATAAACTTATTTCACCACAGGGTCACATGTCACAGAGAACAAAAAGAACTTCCCTGCGACTCTGTGTCTCTGTGGTAAAAGCTTTTTCATGCAGCGAACAAATGATAAAGCATGAAATAAACAATCACGCCGGTGACGGAAACGTACATCCACAAGGGATAAGTCCAGCGCGCGATGGCGCGGTGGCTTTCAAAGCGGCCACGCAAGCCGCGGATCAGCGTGATAATCACCATGGGTAAGATCACGATTGCGAGAATGGTGTGCGAGGTCAAAATGGTAAAGTACACGGGGCGCGACCATCCCTGACCCTGGAAATGCTTCGACGGCGAGTGCGCATAGTAATAAAGGCAGTAATGATAGTAAAGATAACAAGTCAAAAAAAGTGCAGAAGTCACTACTGCGGCGATCATCGTGGCGCGATGCGCAGCCATTCGCCCATGCTTGATGAAATTGCGACCAACCAGCAGCAGGACTGCGTTGGTGCCATTCAGGGTGGCATTGATCTGGGGGAAAGCAGTATATTGCGGCAGAATCTGCATTATGCGGCAGGCCTCGTAGTGCGGCGATTTACTCGGAAAAAGCATAGCCCAAACAGGAAAAGCGTGAACGCTGTAAGCATGGCGATCGAAGCCGGCAGCGGTAACACAGTCGGACTTTCCGGATACAGCAGAGAGCGCAGGGCTTCGACGCCGTAGGTCAACGGATTCAGCCGCATCACCAACCGCAGCCAGCCCGAAGCTCCCGCCAACGGGAACAGTGCGCCCGAGAGCAGCCATAGCGGGATCAGAAAAAGATTAATGATGGCGTGGAAAGCCTGTGTGGAATCCATGGGCCATGCTATCGCGAATCCCAGAGAAGTAAGAGCAAACGAAACCAGGAAAACTACGAATACGACCAGCAGAAAATCGATCACTCCCATGTGTACGCCGACAAAAGGGGCGAAGGCCAGGAAGATCAAGCCCTGAATGGCGGCCAACGTGGTTCCGCCCAGCACCTTGCCAAGCACGATCGCAGAACGGGGCACAGGCGCGACCATAACCGATAGAAGGAATCCTTCTTTGCGATCTTCGATCAACGACATCATGGCGAAAATTGAGGTGAACAATACGATCATGATCAGAGCGCCGGGATAAAAATAATCAAGATAGTGCTGCTGCCCCGGGGCATTGCCTGAGCGGAACGAAGTGCCAAAGCCTGATCCGATGACCAGCCAGAACAGCAACGGCGAGGCGATCACACCAACCACCCGCGAACGCTGGCGATAGAAGCGAACAATTTCCCGCCACCAAAGGGTGAACGCGGGCAACATCACTCCGCTGGAAATTGGGGCAACCTGCGCTGTCAAAGTTGCAGTTTGTGTGACCACATCAACTCATTTTCTGCGCCGACGGCGCCGCGGATTTCTTGAGTCTTCCGCGAATCTCTAAGTAAGTATTCAGGAAGAGAATACCGGAAAGCGTGAGCAGGATCAGGGTCATGAAGAGCCCGTCGACCGTGGTTATGCTTGCTTTCAGAATAATCCAGGCCACTCCTATAAGTGGCACAGTCCCTAGTATGATCGAAAGCACCAGCATCATGGGCTTGCTAGCTCCTTCTTTTATTTTCCTGCTTCGGCCTCGTCGTCCGTCCAGAACCGATGGCCGGTGCGGTGAATGAAAACGTCTTCCAGCGTTGGCTTGCTCACAGAGATGGCATCAATCTCGCCGGGGAAAGCTTCGACCACATCGGTAATGAAGCGGTGGCCGTTCTCGCGTTCGATGCGTACCTGCCCGTGAAGAACCTGCGCGTCCAGATGAAAGCGCGCGCGAATTCTTTCCGCGAGCGACTCGGGGTCTTTCGCATCCAGCAGGATCACATCTCCGCCGATTTCGTGCTTAAGCTCATCCGGTGTACCCAACGCGACCACCTTCCCCTGGTTCAAAATGGCGAGACGATCGCAGCGCTCGGCCTCTTCCATAAGGTGAGTGGTTACAATCACGGTCACTCGTTCTTCATCTCGCAAAATCGCAAGATACTGCCAAAGATCGCGCCGCGCTCCGGGATCGAGTCCGGTCGTGGGTTCATCGAGCAAGAGGACCGAGGGGTGATGAAGCAGGCCCTTGGCCAATTCCAGACGGCGCTGCATTCCTCCGGAAAAAGTTTCAGCTTTCTCGTTGGCTCGATCTGCAAGACCGACACGGCTGAGCATTTCTGTAATGCGCGATTTCAGCGACGCGCCGTGCAAGCCGTAAAGATGCCCTTGATGCCAGAGATTCTCGGCAGCCGTAAGCTTCACATCAATGCTTTGCGCCTGGAAGACGACGCCGATGTGGCGGCGCAGACCATTAGGGTCGCGGGCAACGTCGAATCCCATGATTTCGGCACGTCCGCCAACTGGAATCATCAGAGTGGACAGGATGCGAAATAGCGTCGTCTTACCACTGCCATTTGGTCCCAGCAATCCGAAAAGTTCGGCCGGACGCACATCGAAGGAGACACCATTCAGCGCGGCCCGATCGCCATAACGATGGACGACATCGCGCACGGAAATAACGGCAGGTTCCACACCGAGGTCGGTTTCAAAGCCAGCAACAGCAAATGGAGTTTTAGAAGCCACAGACCATTCTACGATGAGAAAGCCATCCGGCGGGACTAAGCAGCGACCGGTTTTCGAGTTCGGCTCGGGACTCGCTGCTCAAACGAAACCGGGATCTGCCGCCATACTTGAATCGCGAGAATAACGGCCGCTGCCAAAAGCAGCGCGCCAACAGCCACGTGAGCCACGGTTGAAATCACCATTGGAAGCTCTGGTTGGACCGCATCTCGGCCCCAGGCCACGCGCGTCACAAATGCTATGAAGCCAAGGCAAAGTTGCACGATCATCAGGGAAACCAGAATGATCGCGGGCCGCCGCACCGCTTCAATCTTCGAGAATTGTGATAAGGCGCGGATCGCGGTCCATGTGAGCACGAAAGCGACAACTGCAGCGTTTGCGACATGCGGCCACCAACTCATGCCATGATGGCGAAACATGGCGCCCAGAATCAATTGAACGTAGAGTACGAAAATCGACAGCCACGTGAGCGTAACCAGGCTGGGCCGGCGGTTGTCGACCTCAATTTGCGGGACTTCTTCTACCCACCTCCGCCCGGTGAACATAGCGATACTCACGGCGATGCAGAAGAACGTCTGTGCCACGGCGGCGTGCGCCGACGAGACCCATGGCGGCTGAAACAACAGGACAGTGAGCCCGCCGAGGATTGCCTGCGTGATCACTGTTCCGAGGGCGGCGACGCCGAGCCACTTCATCCAGCGTCGGCGATCCGCAAACCACGTCCATGCGGCGATGGATATCGTCAGTAATACGATCGACCCGGCGATCGCGCGATGACTCCATTCATACTTGATCCCTCCACGCAACGGCGGAACGCTGAAGGAGCCGAAAGATGTAGGCCAGTCAGGAATGGAGAGCCCGGCGTCGTTGCTCGTGACCAGCGCGCCAGCGATGATCAGCAGAAAAGTCGCGAACGCCACGAACACAGCGAAGCGATGGTGCGCACGATTGTACGGTGTGGCGAGAGATTTCAGATGATTACTCCTTAGACTCGATATAAAACTGCCGAGGTTCGCTCGGAGGGACAGCCGACCGCGGCCGTCCCCACGCAAGCTTACTGTGCCTTGAATGTTGCATCCACGGTCTTGCTGTCTTTCGCTCCCAGTGTAACTTTTTGATCCTGCTCGCCCAACTTCTCCTGCACGAATGCAATGGTGTAATCGCCCGGCGGGAGGCCCTTGATTTCATACTTGCCATCCGGACCCGTGACCGCATAAAACGGGCTCTTTACAACGTTGACATACATCCGCATCCAGGGATGCTGATTGCATTTCACCGGCAGCATGAGTTCTTCACGGTCGAAGGTCTTCTCGATCGGAGCGGCTGCAGCCGGTTGAGACTCGTTCCACTCGCGATTGGATTGTGGCGTGGGATGAACATTGTGCGTGGTCTGGTCATTATTTTTGATTTCAATGTTCTGACCGGCCATCACTCCCAGAATATGAGGGTGATATTTGCAGCCCCGCTGGTCGAGCGTGACGGAGCCTTTGGGCACCTCAAATGTCCGGTCACCCAGACCGTCTTTCACATAGACAAAAACATTCGCCACATCGCCGGCATCGACAACGACAGTCTCAGATGCGTTCGTGCCCTTGCAAGCGGAATCCTGACTCATGTCGATCTCTATCGGCTTGGGGCCTGCGCCGTCGAATTTCACAGTGCCGCTGACAGAAGCTACCGTGTCGGGATCGATTGGACTGGCCGCTGGTACTGCGGGTTGCGCCATCGAAGACGGTGCGGAAGCCGGGGCGTCATTGGTTTCCTCTTTCTTGCTGCAGCCTACGAGGAGCCATAGGCCGAGATTGAAAAGGCCAAACATTGCTGCGGCTGCTTTCTTACTCATGATCTCGCGTTTGCGTGGAATCTCGAATACGTTCTCAAAGCTGAATTCAGGTTACGCCCGATTTATAAAACCCAACATTTTACCGCGAACCTCCGCTGTTTGCCGCGCGAGACGGCGAGGCAGCTTGCCTGGATTTCGCTGGTGGCTGGTTTGCAGCGGCTTTTTTTCCAATTGAAGCAGCCACGTGTCTTTGCTCGTCCGGCGTCAGTTGGAAAATATAATCCACCAACAGCTTGGACTGGTCTCCCTCATAACCTTGGAACGACGAAGGCGTCGGGCCAGCGAAAACCCAGTGATCGTTCTCGCGACGGAACAATCCCGACGGCATCGACGTGCCTGGGCTGATCGCTTGTGGGTCCAGCACCCAGCGCTGCGCCCAGTCTGGTTTCAAACGTTCCTTGGCTAGCAGAAAGTTCGGCGCAGTGGCGATCTTGTCGTGCGCCGGATCGCCCGTTGCGTGGCATTTCAAGCAAGGCGCTGCTGTACTCGAAAACAGACTGCGAGCCATGTCCGTTTCCTTCGTGGTCAACACCGGCACCTGCTCCGGAATGTACGGCATGGCCTGCTGCGAGAGTGCTTGGAAGAATCGCACCAGCTTGCGCAATTCGTTGTCCGAGAAAGAGAACGTGGGCATGCGCACTTTCAGGTACGGTCGCACGCCATTGCGATTTGTGTCGGTCGTGCTCAACGAAGGATTGGACAAAAATCGGCGCAGCCATTCCGGATCGACACGCGCACCCTCAGTAAAGAGCTTCGGAGGCAACTGTTCCGGGTTCTCGCGGTATTGCGGCAGGCCCATAAGAATTGTTTTCTGCCCCGGGATGAATTGATGACATCCCATGCAGTTATATTTCTTGACCACCCACCAGCCTTCCTGAATATCACGGCGCGCATCGCCGGGGCGGTATTGGTACTGGACGGGCAGGGAACTCTCTTCGCTTCCCAACAGGAATGTGGTGAGGGCGCGAATCTGCTCTGAAGTTAAGTGCAGATTAGGCATGCGCAGGGCTTCGGTCTCGGACTTTATTTTGCCCTTGTCAAAAATATTCGGCTCGGCGAGTTTGTGCTCAAAGAAGCCCTTGTGGTCGTACCATGTTCCGGTTGCCGCACCCTCGGGGAGACGAGCCAGGTCTTCCGGATTTGTAATCGGTTCCGCGTTTTTGCCGCCGCGCTGCGCCGTTTCGGTGAATAGAGCGAAGTCCAAACGCTCAATGGGCTTGCTGCCTTCGAAGGTCAGCTCAGTACCAATGCGGCCTTCATCCTCCATACCAGAAATTTCGTGGCATCCAGAGCAACCGTAGTGACGAATCCACTTCTTGCCTTCTTCTTTCAACGCGGGATCATCCATAAAGGAAGCTTCGGCGTAGGCAGACGGCTCCTGTTTCTTTTGCGTCATCAGGTACGACGCGATGTCCTGCGCGTCTTCTGGAGCGAGCCGCAGGCTGGGCATCACAGTCATGTTCTGCACTTGCAGTTCGTGTCCGTCGTTCGGACATTGGCTGTGCTCCAAATCAAACACATAGGGCAAGCCCTTTTTGGCGTAATCCTCTGGACCGATATCCTTCTTTTCGTACGGACAATACGGGCGCGTGCGCTGGCGGGCATTGTGAATCCAGCGCACCAGGTAATCGTAGTTGGCCTTTTCGCCCTCGCGTGACAGATTCGCTGCAAACGTGCCGCCCTGCATTTGGTCGCCTTCGCCGATGGAATGGCAAGCCAGGCAGCCGCGGGTCTCGAAAAGTTCTTTGCCGTGGTCGGCGTTTCCAGGATTTTGTTTCGGCAGCGGATCGATCAGCGCCGATTGCCACAAATACGCCGAAATCGTTTGGATCTGATGATCCGTCAGGCGGAAGTTAGGCATCTTCGTCGTCGGACGAAAATCAGTCGGCTTTTTCAGCCACACCGGAATCCAATTTTTGTTCAGCTTGAGCCGGATGTCCTTCAAGTTCGGCCCAACCTTTTTCATGTCCTGCATCGTGCTGTGCATCTGAAAATCGAGCTGCTGAATTTCTCCGTCGGCCTTGCTGTTGGCAACGTTGAGTGCGGTGGCGTCATCATTCAGCTGATTGGCTTCCTCGTTGGTCTCGGCCGCGTCGGCTTGCTTCATCAGGTACGCCGCTTGCTTGAAGTTCTCCTTTTTCTGCTGCTCCAATTGCTTGATGTGCTGGCTGAAGGTATTCAGATCCTCCGGTTCCTTGTCGTAGCCCTCGTATCGATGGCAACCCATGCAGCCTTTTTGGCGGAACAAATCTTTGCCTTCGCTGATGGTCCACCCCGCATTGCCACTGACCAGAACCATATCGGCGGCATGGCAGGTCTGGCATCCGGCTTCGACATTTTGCTTGGGAAACAGTGGCCAGAGCCAGTGCTCATAGTTGCCGTGCGCCTTTTCGACACTCGTCGTTGCGCGGCCATTTCCTTGATGGCAAGGCGAACAACCGAACACGTCAGGATCGTGGATTTTCAACAGCCCCGGTGATGGATGACTGACGAACGCTTGAGCATATTCGTCGGGCTTCTTTTCGCCTTTCGCAGTCATGACTGCAGGCGTGATTTTCAGCGGCTCACGAATGCCCATATGACAGGACTCGCAACGGTCCACAATATTGGCGTCCGCTACGTTGACCTGCACGATCTTCGGGTCCCACTCTTTTGTTTTTCTCTGCAAGCCCTCGATCTGGGTCGGCGTGAGATCGACCATGTGATCGGCAACATAAGTTGTCATCGCGGTGCCGGCCGCCGTCACAGGCTTGATCACCTCGCCCAGTTTCGCATTCAGCCTGGTGCGCTGGTCCTTGAGGTCGTTGTATTTTTCTTCCAGTTGGCGGAAGTCGTATTTTTCTTTGTGGCCGTCGGGAAACTCGACGGTCCAAAGCTTTTTCTTATATTCCTCCAATTCATTTTTCTTGCTCTGTTTGCCCGACGAACTGTTCTCAGTCTCGATCTGATAGGTCAACGCATTGGCATAAGCCCGTTTGTCGGTGAAGACATTCTGCACTGCGAGGATTTGCGCACTGAGACTCGTAATCTGTTTCTGAAGGTCGTCGCGCTGAGACTTGGTCGCCGCGTCAACTTGCTTGTAAGCCTGCTCCAGTTGCAGATACTCAGGGTCGGTCTCGACGGATTTCACCGATTTGTCGGAAGCCGGTTCAGCCTTTGCCAGAAAAGCACTATAGCGGTGCTTCCATTCATTCTGGAAAGTCTTCCATGGACGCTGCCCATAAGCTTCATCCCACAGAGCCCAAAACAGTGTCGCCATCAGCAAGACCATCGAAACGACGTAATACATCGCGTACGACTTCGTGACTACCGGATCTTGCTCGGGGATTGGTTGTTCAGGCACCAGATTCTCCCTTTAGTCGTTGGTCGTCCGTCGTTGGTCGTCCGTCGTCGGCATCTGTCGCCAGGATTGCGATCTCCAAGCCAATGACCAATGACCGACGACCATCACACGTTGAACCACGGCGTTATCCATACGTACTTGATATTGAACGCAAGCCGCAAAAGCATTTTCAGCGGCAGTCCGACCATGGTCAGCCAGAAAAACATCATGATCGAATATTGCAGCAAGCTCATGCGCTGATAATCTTTCGGGTTGTAACGCCGAAAGAGCGCATGGACCAAAAATCCGCCGGCAAGGTAATAACCTCCGACCACGATTGCCCCAAAGATGACTTTGCCGAGGTTCGATGTAATTCCGAAAAGATCGGGCAAGTCACGATTCACCTCGTAGATAAGCCGATTGTGATCCCAGGTTTGCCCCGGCCAGAACCATTGCCAGCCAGGCCCGCGAATGAATGTTCCAATAATGATCATCGCGACCCAGAGAATCACGAAGCCGAACAGGAACGTCCCAATGGCAAATTTGCGCTGCTTCCAGGTGTAATACCCGCTCCCCAGCGGATTGGTGTCGATATAGGGAATCACCATCAGACCGACGATGATGAGGGTCGGCATAACCACGCCCGCGATCCAGGGATCGAAGTACACCAACATTTCTTGCAGGCCGAGGAAGTACCACGGCGCTTTTGCTGGATTCATGGTCAGGTTGGGATTCGATGGCTCTTCCAGCGGCGCGCTCAGCGTGATCGACCAGACCATCAAAATGATGGTGACGATAATCGCGGCAAGGAATTCGATTCTGAGAAGAAATGGCCAGACGTGAATTTCTTTTTGCCAGCCCGGCCGGAAGGGCCACGTTTTGCGATGATGAGTTTTCGCCATCGCGGGATTGGTTTCAAGCTCGCCGATCAGTTCGTCGTTGGCCTTCGCCTGTTTCCACGCTAGATAAATGTAGAAAATTAAAAGCGGGATCAAGCCCACAATAGGCACGTTGTCCGGCGCAGAACAGATCTCCCAAAGTTGTCGCCAATCCATAAAGTGCTCCTAGCCAGGGAGACATTGCAAGCAATGTCTCTACCGCAAGTCTTGTCTACTGTAGAGACGTAGCTTGTTACGTCTGGCCTAGCTGCTACGGCGTGGTTTGTCGGCTTCCGCGGTCAGCATCACTGGCGCTGGACCGGAAATGCCGCCATCTTTTCTTACTCGCCAGAAATGCACGATCATCAAAACCGAAGCCACGATGGGAATGCCGATGCAATGCCAGATGTAGGAACGCAGCAGCGCATTCGCATCCACGATCGATCCGCCCAGCAGACCAAAGCGCACATCGTTATACGGCGTCATCCCCAGCATTTTTCCGAAGGGGCCTTCATGGCCCAGGAGCGGCGTGGCACGCGCCATGTTCGTTCCTACTGTCACTGCCCAGAATCCGAGCTGATCGTCGGGAAGCAGATAACCGGTGAAGGAAAGCAGTAGCGTGAACACGAGCAAGAGAACGCCGATATTCCAGTTGAACTCACGCGGCTTTTTATAGGAGCCGGTCAGAAAAACCCGGAACATGTGCAGCCAGACCGCGATCACCATCAAGTGCGCGGCCCAGCGATGCATGTTGCGCAACAGCTTGCCGAAGGGGACATCGTGCTCAAGATAGAGAACGTCGCGAAAAGCCTGCACTTTGCTGGGATGGTAATAAAACATCAGCAGGACGCCGGTGAACGTGAGCACGATAAATAAGTAGAACGTGATTCCGCCCATGCCCCAGGTGTAGCTGTAGCGCACGGCGTCGCGATTAATCTTGGCCGGATGCAGATGTAGGAAAACGTTGGACAGCACGCCCAGCGCGCGATTGCGAGGGGTGTCGTCGTGCTTGTGGCGGAAGATTGAAGTGTAGACCTGAGTCTTGGTCGGATCTTTCAGGCCTTCAATCTGCTCTTTAGCTTTGGCCGGCATGTCCGTCTTCAGCGACTGGACATCTTCTTTCACTCCAGCCTTCACCCGTTCGAGCAGGCCTACTCGGTTGCCGTTTTTGCCGTTTCCATTCTCTTCAGGCATCGGTTCCTCTTAACTTCATCCCTGTCTACAAACCGCGGGCGAAGGCGCCCGCGCCACAAAATCTATGCGCGTAGAAATGCTCCGTCGTCGTTAAACTGACTGGGCTGCCCCTTAGGCCATTGATAAAGCTTCGCAACATCTACCAGAATTTGACCGTCGGGCGCGACTTCCACTTTGGCTCGATCCATGGGGCGCGGCGCCGGACCTTCGAAATTAATTCCTTCGCTGTCGTATCCGCTGCCGTGGCATGGACACTTGAATTTGTTCTCGCTCGGCTTCCAGTCTGGAGTGCAGCCTAGATGCGTGCAACGCGCGTAGATCACGAAAATGCGATCGGGTGTCCGGTCTACCCAAATGCGGTATTTCTGCTGAAACTTTGTATCGACTCCCAGACCGTACTCCTCGGGATAGCCAATTTTGAAACTGGTCGCGGGTTCGAATAAAGTACGCGGCAGAAAGAACCGGAAGAATGCCAGGAACCAGGCCACCAGGAACGCGGCGACCGCGCTCCAAACTAATCGTCGGCGTTGCTGATTGACCTCATTGTCCTCCGGGCCGATCGACGCGATGCCTCCGGCCTTCGCCGCTCTTGAAGTTCCGACAGCGGGGGATCCGACATAGCTTGTAGATTCGCCACTGCGCGATACAGAGGAGGCCGCTGAAGCAGTCACGGCTGCGGCTGCAGCCCGTGGAGCAGCAGGAGTCGGAGCCGCCGCCGCTGGAGCCGCGGCAGGTGCGGCTGGCTCTCCGAGCAGCGCGGCAATTTCGGAATCGTTCAGCGTGGGCAGACCTTTGCGACCACGTCTCGCCTGCTCGGCCGCAATTGTCGACTTGCTCCACTTCCGACCCTCGGCAACCCACTTCGCAACGTCCTCGCTGATGGGTCCGGAGGCAACTACGGGTGCGGGATTCGAAGCAGCAGCGGGAGCCGGCGCAGCGGCGACAGGCTCTCCCAGCAGAGCTGCGATTTCGACGTCGTTGAGCGCCGGCAAATTTTTGCGCCCGCGTCGGGCTTGTTCCGCGGCAATGGTTGACTTACTCCACTTCCGACCCTCGGCAACCCACTTCGCGACGTCCTCGCTAAGCCCAGCACTGGAAGTTGCGGCTGAAACTACAGCAGGCGGCGGTGGGGCGGGAACTGGACTTGCTGCAACGGGCGCCGATCCGCCGTTCCCACTTTCCCACGCCATCGGCTGGCCGGCCTTCAGGGCTTCGATATCGGCGTCGCTGAGCAACGGCAGACCCTTGCGCTGGCGGTAGGCCTGTTCCATTGCGATGACCGAATTATTGAGCGCATTCCGCGGCCACGGCGGAAGATGCCCGAGAACACCAGCATTGGCGGATTCGTCTGCCATCCGACCTCACCCCTTTTTGTACTTGGCCCCGGTTCTATTCTAATTCCGTTAGCAGTCAGTCTCCAGCGGCAGTAAGCGAACCGACTCTGCGCCCGTTGCCTAAATCGACTCCGATCGCGGTGCCGACCAAATCAGCCAATGCCGCAATGAATGTCGGCGAATCGTTCAATCCCGATGTCATCTCGAAACACTTGATCCCAAGTTTGGCAGCTTCCGTGCGAGCCTCGAGATCGATCTCTCCCAGCGTCTCCACATGATCTGAGACAAACGAAATGGGGACGATGCAAACTTCACTTCTTTTTTCCGCTGCAAGCGCGCGCAAGGCCGCGTGCAACGACGGCTGCAGCCACCTGCTAGCCCCGACTTTGCTCTGGTAGCAGAGGCGGTAACCGTTCGTCCATCCCCCACGCTGCATGAGCAATTCGACAGTCTCTTCAATTTGCCGTTGATAAGGGTCGCCCTTTTGGATTATCGCGAGCGGAACGCTGTGCGCACTGAAAACGATTTCCGGTCTCTCAGGATCAGCGAATCGCGCCAGAGCCTCGTCAATCTTCTCGACCAGTGCTTGCAAGTAAAGCTCGTGCCGATAGAAAGCCTCAATCGATTGCGCCGGAATATCTTGTTGGAACAGCCGTTGCCACTCGTTAAGGCTGCTGCCCGTGGTCGAGCTGGAATACTGGGGATAAAGAGGAAGCAACACCACTTCGTCGCATTTCGCCGCTCGAAGTTGTTCGATAGCTTGTGCGGTGAACGGATGCCAATAACGCATGGCGACAAAGCAACGCACGTCCAAACCGGATTCTCCAAGCTTCAACTGCAACGCCCGGGCCTGCTGCTCGGTGAATCGACGGATGGGCGAGCCTCCGCCAATAGTTGCGTAGTGATGTTGGACCTTCCTGGCGCGAGTGCTGGAAATCAGCTTGGCTAGCGGCTTTCGACCGATGCGGGCAAACGGGAAGTCAATAATATCGGGATCGCAAAACAGATTAAAAAGGAAAGGCTCAATCGCTTCCAGCGTGTCCGGTCCGCCTAGCTGGAAGAGCACCACACCAATACGCCGCGTTGTGTAAGCCATTCCCCCGTGTACCTTGGAACGGACGATGTTACTCAATCAAGGGAAGTTCGTCAACGCAGAACTGAAGTCTCGCATCCGGGATGTGCGAAAAAGCGATCAGTGGAGAGCAAATTCTAGGCGTGCGAGGAGTCAGCTTGAGTCCCGGCGCCCGACTGCATCGCCTCAATGATAAAGTCGGCGAACTCGGAAGTGCTGGCTTTTCCACCTACATCGCGTGTCAGTTTGTCGCGGGTGCGATAAACATTTTCCAGCGCGTTGCGGATCTTGAGCGCGGCTTCGTGCTCCCCGAGATGGCGCAGCATCAGCAGGGAAGAACGCAAAAGGGCGGTGGGATTCGCCAGGTTCTTGCCGGCAATATCCGGCGCCGAACCGTGTACCGCCTCGAAAATGGCACAGTGATCGCCGAGGTTCGCGCTGGGGACGAATCCCAATCCGCCCACGAACGCCGCGCACAGATCAGAAATAATGTCTCCGTAAAGGTTCTCCATCACCAGCATGTCGTACTGGTAAGGATTCATGACCAACTGCATGCAAGTGTTGTCGACGATGTGTTCGCCGTAGGTGATCTCGGGATAATCCTTGGCAACGGTGCGGGCGCAACGAAGGAACAGGCCATCCGAGAGCTTCATGATATTGGCCTTGTGAATGGCATGAATCTTTTTGCGATTGTTGTTGCGCGCGTACTCGAAAGCAAAACGCGCAATACGCGTGGAAGCTTTCTCGGTGATAATTTTCAGACTCTCGACTACGCCGGGAACAACTTCGTGCTCGAGGCCGGAGTAAAGGCTTTCCGTGTTTTCGCGAACGATAATGAGATCCACGTCGGGATAGCGCGTGGGAATGTGCGGCAAATTGCGAATCGGCCGGAAGTTCGCATACAGCTCGAACTTCTGACGCAGTGCGACGTTGATGCTGGGAAAGCCACCGCCAATCGGAGTCGTCACTGGCCCTTTCAGCCCGACGTGCGTGCGCTCGATCGATTCCGTCAGTTCCTTCGGAATATATTCTTTGAACTTCTCAAACGCTTCCGCCCCGGCCATGAACGTTTCCCACTCAAACTTCACGCCGGTAGCTTCGAGAATGCGCACCGTCGCTTGGGTGACCTCGGGGCCGATGCCGTCGCCGGGTATAAGGGTAATTTTGTGCGTCATATTGCTAAGATCAACTATCGTCAAAAGTCAGAAAAACTGTAGAGACGTTGCTTGCAACGTCCCCGGTTCGGGACCGTGACACTACAGAAACGTAGCTGAGCTGCGTTTCTACAGTGCATTAATTCTTGGCCACCGGCTTGCCGCGAACTTCCGGTTCTTTGGTCTTTAGCAGGTCTTTCAGCTCAGTCATGAATTCCTGCACATCTTTGAAGTCCAGGTAGACCGACGCAAATCGCACATACGCCACTTTGTCGTACCGGCGCAGACGGTTCATGATCAGCTCGCCCAGTTCGCTGGTCTTGCGTTCGCGCTCCGCCGACTCGATTACGAAACCCTCAGCCTCATTTACTATCTGTTCCAGCTTGCCGATGGGCACGGGTCGTTTTTCGCACGCCCTCAGCAGTCCATTCAACACTTTCTGGCGATCGAATTTCTCGCGTCGTCCATCTTTCTTGACCACCATGTAAGGGATTTCGTCGATGCGCTCATATGTGGTGAAGCGCTTGCCGCATTTCAGGCACTCGCGGCGGCGGCGGATGGAATCGGCTTCCTTACTTTCGCGCGAATCCACCACTTTGTCATTTGCGAACCCGCAAAAAGGACACTTCATGGCGCTTGGAACATGAACGAAACTGATTGTAGCAGGGACGAGAACGCATCAGGCCACTGGAGGCGAGGGCGAAAGCTCAGCCCGAGCCTCTTCCTGCTCGGTCTCTTCCGCGACCTTGCGCAACGACAGCCTCTCGCGGTGAGCCAGCAGCAATCCGGCGGGAACCACCGAGACGAACGTGACCACCCAAAGCAGAATCCCGCAACTCGCCGCCAGTTCGTGCGACGCGTTGAAGATGTGTTGTAGCGCGGAAATGGTCGCCAGTTGCGATCCTCCACCAACTCCCGGCAACTGAACCAGCGATCCCAACATGCTTGAGCCCATCAACAACAGAACTTTGGATACGGTCATGTGCTCAAGCGCGGGACCGTAGGCATGAGTGACCTCGCGGTATGCCAGCGCGATGATCCACCACATCAATACCGACACGCCGGTCAATTGTAGAAATGCAAGCGGACTGTGGATAGTGTCCAATCCCCCCCGGAATTCACGTACCTTCTGCGCTATGCGATGCCCTAAGTTCGCGGCCAGGTGAGCGAAACGAGCTTCGATCCAAACCGCGACCGCTTCTCCGAATTTGGCGATTAAGAAAGCCCCCAGCGCCAATCCAGCCACGAGGACGACCAGCAGAAAACCGCCGAC
>Ga0209530_1000938_pt1 | contig 15505 bp, 11 predicted proteins | sample BlaSpr_A8_Ref_O1_FD_187987 | JGI IMG/M metagenome (GOLD analysis project Ga0209530, IMG submission 187987) | Forest soil microbial communities from Thunder Bay, Ontario, Canada - Black Spruce, Ontario site 2_A8_Ref_O1 (SPAdes) (version 2) | ecosystem: Environmental > Terrestrial > Soil > Boreal...
ATTTTTGAGCGGCTCTTTGTCCGAAAGCAGGCGCAGGACGAAAATCACAAACGCCATGGCTACCAACGCTTCGACGATCATGAAAAGGAAGCCATAGATAGTCGAAAACCAAAGCGGTTCGATGGACATTACCCAATCGATCGCGGAATAGGTGACCGCGATTCCCCACAGAATCAAGCCAGGCGCGCTGAATGCTTCCAGAATGGAGGCGAGGCGTGTGTTGCCGGTAGCATCCTGCTCGGCCGACCACTTGTTCAGGAAATAGACGATGGTGAGCCAGATGGCGAAATAGATTACCGACCTAAGGACGAAGAAATTCTTGGTGAGGTACATCACTTTGAAATGCAGGTTCGGATCCGTGGGCTTGTCAGTCGCCCATTGCGCCCACGGATATAGTTTGTTTATCCCGAGCAACACTGGGATGAACAAAGCCGTCATCACCAGGCACGTTCTGGTGCCCGCCTCCAGCAGACGCCTAATGGGATAACCCCACCAGCCGCCGGTGAGGTGATGCATCATCAACAGCGCCATGCACCCAAGAGGAATTGAGAACCAGTAGATGTAGGAAAACAGGTAGGACTGGAAAGCTCGTTGCGCAGATTCCGGGCTGCGCAGTCCGAAAAACGCGCACAGTAAGAGAGCGAACGCTCCCAGCAGCAACATGTTTCGTTGCATGCGGTCAACCCGCGGCTCAAATTTTTCCAGCGCGTTCGTCATGGTTGCCCTGCCGCGTGTCCCGGGACGTTACCGGCATTTTGTTCCGTCAACTTCGAACGTTCATTTTCCGGCACATCCTGCATGGTGGCGTGCTGGCTTAGCTGAAGCGCGCGAATGTACGCTGCTATCCGCCAGCGATCTTCCGGCTCTACACGTGAAGCGTAGCTGTACATGGAGCCAAAGCCGTTGGTGATGACTTCAAAATAATGTCCGGCGGGAGCTTTCCGCAAGCTTTCAAGGTGAAACGAGGGCGGAGGTGGGAAGCCGCGCTGCACGATCATGCCTTGCCCGCTGCCAGTGTAATCGTGGCAAGGAGTGCAGTAAATGTTGTAGCGTTCGCGGCCACGCTCCAAATCCTCGCGCGTCATGGGGAACGGAAATTTGTCCGCAACCACGCCGTTCTCCTTGCCGGTGTAAAGTAATTCATCAGTGTGGAGCTGCCCGCGCGCTACGGTGCCGGGGACTACCGGCCGTTCGGAGCGGCCATCATCGAAGAAGGTGCTGGGTTCGTCGGGAAGATATTTCGGCTGAATGTGCATGTCGAGCCGGCAACCAGCCAGCAGCATGGCAATGCCGCCGAGGCAAGCCAGCATTCTCCTGCGCGGCCATATGCGGCCGATACTCGCGCTAGCCTCCCGTTCCTCGTCGTAATGGAAATTAAACTTCAATCTCGAACACTCCGTGTGGATGCAAGCTCTCCAAAAAGTCTTTCGTTCTAACCAAATCGAATTTCTTGTCGCGCGCCTTCACGCAAAGGAAGAAACGGTCTTTCGATGCGAGCGCGAACCTTGCGACGTTGAAAACGGGATGATAGGGCGTGGGCAGGCCGTTCATCGCCAGCATGCCGAAAACCGCTGAAAGAGCCGCGCCGAGAATGGTCAGTTCGAAAGTAATCGGGATGAAGGCTGGCCAACTGTTGAACGGCTTGCCTCCAATATTCAGCGGATAACTGATTACGTTCGCGTAGTAGCACATGAAAAAGCCGGACAACCCGCCAAGCAATCCGCCGGTGAAAACGACGGCGGGCAGGCTGGTGCGCTCGAACCCGACCGCTTCAGCCATGCCTTCAACCGGCATGGGGGTGAACGCATCGATGCTCTTGTAGCCGGCGTCGTGCGTGGTTTGCGCCGCTACGAGAAGCTGTTCAGGCGTCTCGAATTCCGCCAGCAGTCCGTAAATAGCTTTGCGCTTCATGTGCTATTCGTGAATCTCCGGGTTGGGATTTCGCACGCGCGCCAGGTAGGTGGTGCGCGGTTTGGTATTCAACTCCCCCACCAAACTATAATTCCGCGATTGCGCTTTGAGCTTTGCGACGCGGCTGTTCGGGTCGTTGATATTGCCGAAAACGATGGCGTCCGCAGGGCACGCGCCCTGGCAAGCGGTTACGATCTCGCCGTCATGGACCGGCCGGTTTTCTTCCTCGGAGCGGATTTTCGCGGCATTGATTCGCTGCACGCAGTAAGTGCATTTTTCCATCACGCCGCGGCTGCGCACGGTCACGTTAGGATTGCGCACGCCGTAAAGGCTGGGCGTCTGCCAGTCGGAGAACAGAAAAAAGTTAAATCTGCGCACTTTGTAGGGACAGTTGTTGGAGCAATAACGGGTTCCGACGCAGCGGTTGTAAGTCATCTCGTTCAGGCCTTCCGGACTGTGCGTGGTAGCTCCAACCGGACATACGACTTCGCAAGGCGCGTTTTCGCACTGCATGCACGGCATTGGCTCGTAATACATTTCGGGGTTTTCAAGTCCGCCGCGGAAATAGGTGTCAACGCGGATCCAATGCATCGCGCGTCCGGCCATCACCTGTTCCTTGCCTACCACGGCGATATTATTTTCAGACTGGCAAGCAACCACGCAGGCGTTGCACCCGACGCACTTATTCAGGTCAATGGACATGCCCCAGGCGTAGCCTTCATATTTGAAGCCGGGATAAAGCGTAAGGCCGCGAGTGGCTTCTTCGTTCGGATCTCTGGCGAAGTTTGGATTGGCGCGAAACTCTTCCAGGGTGGCTACTTGTATCAGATCGCGATGGAAAGCGGCGTCGCTCGCTTCTTCTGAGCCGCGACCTTGATGGTCGATAATGTATTGATGTTGCGTCACCGCAAAATAATATTGCTTGCCGGTTTTTTCCACGCGCAGCCCTGTAGCTGACCATGGCGACGCGGATGTGCGGATGAAATTTGCGTTGAAGCCTGGACCGGTGCCCACCTTCCCGGCTCTGCGCCTGCCGTACCCCAAATGCAGCGTGATGGAATTCTCCGCGTGGCCCGGCACAATCATGATCCCGGCCTTGGTTTCCCGACCGTTTAGCTGAAGCTTCACATAGTCGCCCGCCGTGACGTTTAAGTGCTGCGCTGTTGCCGCCCCGATCATGGCTGCGTTGTCCCAGGTCAGCCGGGTATTGGGTTTGGGAAGCTCTTGCAGCCATCCATTATTCGCGAAACGTCCGTCGAAAATTGCGGGGTCAGGGCGGAAGGAAATTTCCAAGTCTGGAGAAGATGCAGCGGTCGCAGGAGCTTGCGGAGCTGCCGGCTTTGCAAAATCCGATCGCGCGCTGACGCTTATCGCCGGCAGCGCCGTACCAGCGATGATTCCATCGTGTAAGGAACGCTCCCAGAAATCCTCGAATGCCTTTTCTTTCTCGGGTCGCTGCCCGGCCCAGTAATCGCGCACGATGTCGTGGTTCGATTTGCCGGGATCGCTTCCCAGCAGGGCGGTGATCTCGTACGCCGAGTGGCAGCCTTCATAAAGCGGGGCAATCAGCGGCTGAATAATTCCGATAGTGCCGTCGTAGGCTCGCGCATCGCCCCAGGATTCGAGGTAGTGGGTCGCGGGGACATGCCACTGGCAAAGCTCGCCGGTTTCGTCGTAGTACAACCCCGAATGTATGCGCAGCTTGACGTTGAGCAGGGCCGGGCCAAAATCGAAATCGGCAGGGGCGTCGTACACAGGATTGCCGCCGAGAATCAGAAGGGCGTCAACTTTTCCGGCCTTCATATCGTTCACAAGGGTGCCCAGCGATTCGATTCCATCAACCGGGTCCGCGTCGAGTGGATCCGTGTAGTACACGGTTTTCCCCACGTTGCCTAGCGCGGCATTCATCGCGTGCGCCAATGCGTGCACGTAAGCCGGCTGCTCGTCTCCGGCAATTACCAGGGAGGAGCCGCGATGCTGCTGTAGATCCTTCGCTACAGCGCGTGTCCATTCCGCCGAGATTCCTTGCGCCGTGGCGCTTGCACCATTTGCCGATCCAATTCCCAGTTCGGAAGCAAGGCGAGCCGCAAACTCTGGAACTTCGCTCGCGCGCACCGGTTTGCGATGATCTGCCATTGCGCCTGTACTGGTGGGCATGCACTCGACGACATAAAGCCGATTCGGATTCGATGACGGCGATTCCATTGAGCGCCGTGAAGAAAAATCGCGCGCGTAGCGCACGTGTCCAGCGCCGGTTGTAAGGAAGTCCGCGTCCAGAGAGACAATTACGTCCGCTTTGTCGAATTTGTAGACTGGATTGACAGGCTTGCCGAAGGCCAGTTTTGCTCCGGCGCGCACATTGTCGCGCCCGCACTGTTCATACTGATGCCACTTTGCCTGCGGAAATTGTGTAATGATGGCGCGAATCTGCGCAGTGAGCGAAGGTGAAGTAACCGTTTCGGTCAGAATTCGCAGTCCGGATCCTTTCGGTGATTGTTGCCCACGGACGTCGGCCATGGCTACCCCGAATGTGCTCCAATCGCTGATGCGGCCTTCGTGTATGACTGTTTGAGACCGGTCGGGATCGTAAAGCGTCAAAACCGAGGCTTGCGTGAAGACGTCCGTGCCACCCAGACTGCCGGGATGCTCGGGATTGCCTTCGATTTTCGTGGGCCGCCCCATATTGCTCTCGACTAATAATCCCGCGGCCGCGCCCGCAAGCTGCATCGAGGTCGCATAAAAAAGCGGCCTTCCGGGAATAATTTCTTCCGGCGGCCTTACATACGGAACGATTTTTTCGGTGGGCAGTTTAGTGCAGGCGCTAAGACCGGCGAGCGCTGCGGAAGCGGCCGCGAGCTTCAGGACATCTCGACGGTCGATTCCTTCAGGATTCTTAGCGGTATCGTGCGGAAATTCATGTTCGAGGAATTCTCGATATTCTTTCGTTTCCGACAATTCCTCGAGGCTCTGCCAGAAGTGTTTCTGCCCGGCTTGCGCGAGCTTCGCGCGCACAGCGGCGAGATCGATTGAATTCGGGTCCGGTGTGTTTGGGTTTGAGCTCATAGTATTTTTCGTTCAGCTTTCATCGGTGACACACGGAACAATTTTGCAGACTCTGGATTTTGTATTCCTTCACCAGCTGCCGCCCCAGTTCCATTTGGTTGGATGGCACTACGTAATTCGGATTGAAAACTTGAGATTTCGGCCGAACGTATTTCTCCGGCTGCCGGTGGCAATTGAGGCACCAGGACATGTACAGCGTGCCCTCGCGGTAGGTCAGCGGCATTTCCGCAATCTGGCCGTGGCAAGTGGTGCAGCCGATTCCTTTGCTTACGTGGATACTGTGATCGAAATATACGAAATCGGGTAACGCGTTTACTCGCGTCCAGGAAATGGATTTATCGGTGCGATAGCTCGAGCGGACAGGTTCGAGCATGGCGGAATTCGTCCAAATCTGCGAATGGCAGGTCATGCAAGTTTGCGTCGGCGGAACTCCCGCGAATGCTGATTTCTCGACCGAGGTATGGCAGTAGCGGCAGTCAATTCCCAGTTCGCCCGCGTGATGCTTGTGGCTGAAGGGAACTGGTTGTTCGCGAGACACGTGGACATCGGTGTACCAGGGCGACAGTTCGACGCCGTAGAGCACGGCGCCGAGCAGAGCAACGATGAACACGCCGCCGTAGATGCTCAGGCGCGAGAGAACATTCGTGCTGGTATGAAAAATTTGCGACATTACATCGAGCCTTCAAACCTGCTATTTAGGCTGCCCTTCTTCATTTGTTTCTTCGACCAAAGAGCGCATCTCGACGATGGAAATCATCGGCAGGAAGCGGATGAAAAGGTAGAACAACGTCAGGAACAGCCCGATGGTCCCGACGTAGGTGGCCCAGTCCCAGCGCGTCGGCATGTACGTGCCCCAAGCCGAAGGAATGTAATCGCGATGCAGGCTGACGACAACAATCACAAAACGCTCCAGCCACATGCCTACGTTTACGATCAGCGCCACGACGAACAGAATCGGGACGCTGTTGCGCACCCGGCGTGACCACAGCACTTGCGGAATTACGATGTTGCAAGCGATTAGGAGCCAATAGAAAAAGGCATAGGGCCCGGTCATACGGTTCATGATCATGTAGCGGTCGTACTGGTTTCCGCTGTAGAAGGCTATGAACGTCTCCATCATGTAGCCGTAGGCGACGATGACGCCGGTGGCGAGCATCACCTTGGCCATGTTGTCCAGATGGCGCATGGTGACGAGATCTTCCAAGTGGTAAAACTTTCGAATCGGAATCGCCAGGGTAATGACCATCGCGAATCCTGAATAAATTGCGCCGGCCACGAAGTAGGGCGGGAAGATCGTGCTATGCCATCCCGGAACGATGGCTACCGAGAAGTCGAAGCTCACCACCGTATGCACGGACACGACCAGCGGCGTTGCCAACCCCGCTAGAAGCAAGGACGCCGTTTCATAGCGCGACCAATGAACGGCGGAGCCGCGCCAGCCCATCGCTAGCACGCCATAAATGATTCGCGCCGCGCGATTTTTTGCACGATCGCGAAGAGTGGCCAAATCCGGAACCATTCCTACGAACCAGAAAAGAAGAGATACCGTAGCGTACGTGGACACGGCAAAGACGTCCCAAACCAGCGGGCTGCGGAACTGCGGCCACAACCACATAGCATTCGGATAGGGCATCAGGTAGAAAAACAGCCACGGGCGCCCCATATGCAGCAGGGGGAACATGCCGGCGCAAGCTACGGCGAAAATGGTCATCGCTTCGGCGAAGCGGTTAATTGACGTGCGCCACTTCTGATGCAGGAGGAGAAGGATGGCGGAGATTAGCGTTCCGGCATGCCCGATACCAATCCACCAAACGAAATTTACGATGGCGAATCCCCAGGCAATCGGGATTCGAATTCCCCAAATTCCTACGCCTTTTACCAATAAATAGGTAACAGCTACGTTTAACAACATCAGGAGGGCGAAGGCTATTGCGAAACCGAACATCCAGCCCTTCGTCGTGCCGCGGCCCAGCACAATCGAGCTGATCTTCTCGGTAACGGACGAAAGCGTATGGCCCGGCTCCAGGACAGGAGCCTGGCTCGCTTCGTTTATGTTCTGAGAGCCCTCAGGATCCACGAAGTAACCTCGGAATCAGAAATACGATGCCAGTGAACTGCCGGAAGGGGCATCAAATTTTACAGTCGTCGCATCGATGTCCCCCCAGACCCAGTGCCGGTCCGAAGCGTTTGATATACAAAGAGTGCTATCGAATTCTTACGTCTTTATGAATGATCTTGCTTTTTCACGTTATGGACCATTTAGGACTGCATAGCATAAGACCGGAAAACGCTGTGCGCAAGTTGAAAGCCAAAAAATATCGGCTCGCCAAGACGACGGAAGATATCTATTTGCAGGACGAACAGAACCTCAGTTTGTTTGACAAAGCAGCGTGAGATGCGGATCGATCAGAAGATGCGTGGGCCGAATGTGGGAAATGAAATGGAAGCGAGTGGCGGGACCTGTAGTAATTACAATTCCGAGGCGATCCGGCCTTGTTCCTGGTCGCGCTACATACAGCGGCACGGGGGCGGTAAATAGGTCGTCGACTTCGTCCTGCTCCAGCCGTCCGGTAACAAGAAATTCGTTTCCGTGGGGCTTCACTTCGAATTTCACGGAGTAGTGAGGAATTCCTGTTTCGCGAACCCATTCGTCGAAGAACCAATCCATTCGGCGGGTACCCTCCAAGTCCATCGCCGGAGTCATCTGGCGTTCCACCTCTCGCTGGAAATCTTCGGCGGTAAGCGCTCGAAACCGATATTTCGTGAGAATGGCCTGAAGAAGGTCGCGGAACCGCGTATCGCCATCCTTTGCGGCTGGATCGTGCAGCATCTCGTGGAGCATGTGAATCACCCAGGTTCCTTTCCCGTAGATGATTGTGCGGTACGCATCCGGCATCTTCGACGATCGCAGTCGAGGACCCAGGCTTAACGGTCCGGCTTCATCCGTGGACTCATTCGATCCTGGAACCTTGGCAACAAGGTTTTCGCGATAACGCTCCAGCCAAGCAGGCAGGTAATGGCTGGAAGGCTTCCGAGCATCCAAATAGAGGAGCGCAAGGTAGTTGGCCATTCCTTCCTGGATCCATGCGTCCCGATAAGTCGCCGAACCTACAACGTTTCCCCACCATTGATGCGCGACTTCGTGAAAAGGCAATAAGGCGCTGGCCTCGCGTTGTTCCCATTCTCTTAATCCCGCACTCTCCTGTGCCTGAGCCGGTAAAAACGCGAGAGTCGAGAGATATACCAGGCCGGGCCAACCCTGGCCGAACGAGCCCGGGATTTGCGCAACGTCGAGGTGATCGAAGGGGAATTCCCCATTTAACTTTTCATAGAAGTGAATCGAGTCAAGAACTCCTTTTCCGAGCTGCTTCAGCACCGCCGCGGGACTGGGCAAAGGCGGTTCGACCGCCAAGGTATCGGGACGAATTCCGGAGTTTGGATCGCTAAGGGAAGGGGGGTGACGAGGCTGCGCGTGCTCGCGTAGGCGGGAAGCGATGGCGTCTTCGAGTTCCTTGTTGGCATACAGTTGAATTTTCGGTTGTTCGGCGGCCCTCTCCATCTTGTATTCGCCCAAGTTGAACCCTACTACGCAAAAAGGGACTTCCGATCGCCAATGCCCGGTGATCGAGTCTCCGTCGTCATGTGACTCGATCTTCGTTCCAGTGGCAACCAGCGTAAAGCGCTTAGGCCAGCGAAAGGTCAAATCGAAGGGCACGAATCGCCCGTTGCTTGCTACATGGGCGTACCAATTTTCGCGCTCGCCGACGAATTCCACTCCGTTTCCGGCGTCCGTAATCACGTTTCCGCGGTAGGAAATCTGGAATCGAAATTCTTGGCCGTCTTGCGCAGGCGCGGCTAGGGCGACGAAAATTGCATCATCTCCCCGCCGAAGAATGTCGCGGCGTTCCAAGTCCTTATTCTGAAAGAAAACGAGAGGCGCTCCATCTTCAGAACGGATTTCTTCCACTACCAAATTGCGAGAAAGTTCCAGTTGAACGAATCGATCCCCGGCGCGCGCAGTTTTCAGCCGCACGGTTGTCTTGCCTTCGAGCGAAAGATCGTTTGCGATCGTTGAATCAATGCGATATTCGACGGGGAGGAAGGGCTCCATCGGGATGGCCGGAGCATCTTGGGCCCGAAAAGAGGCCCAAACATCGTAAAACGAAGCACCATCGGTTGCCCGCGCTTGCCCAATAAAGACTTGCTCGTCCCGCCGCCGATCGACCAGCACATCGAATGCGCCGGTGGAATTGCCGTCGAGCATTGCGTAGAAGAAGGGCAGCGGGTTGTTCGATAACAGATCCTGCATGATTCGAAGCGCTTGCGTCGGCGCGAGAGCTCCAACGACCGCGTTCCAGCTCTCGGCAAACCGCGTGTCAACAGCTTCCGGAGTGCCCGCTGATTTCAACTGTTGTTGGAGCTCAACGGCGGTCTCGTCCGTGAATCGGATATAGGCGCGAGAAAAAGTCTGATCGAGAATGGGCACGCCGAGAAATTGAGAGAGGGAGCGCCGCTCGCCGGGATCCCTAGGGGTCGCAAGTACGCGGCCGCGGCCGGCGAATACTGCGCCAGTCACGCGGCCTCCGATGGCCGGAAGAAACGCCAGCTTGCCCTCGGATAATGTGATGCTAATGACGTCGCGCTTCACGTTCAGGTCGTGAACGTCATACACGTGCTCTCCATCCGGCCGCAGCTCGTTCAGCGCTCGGTATAGCGCGCCGGGATCATCAGGCAGCGAACTTGTCGCGACACGATCATGTGCGTCACCGCACAACGGAAACGGGGCGACAATAAGACAAGCAAGCAGCAGGAGAAAGCCGGGCGAAACTCGCATTCTCGGTCGCATTAAATCGACTGTACAACTTAGGGCATGAAGCAGCAAGCAATGGCGAGCTAAAGTGAAATCGCTTGGTAAAATCGGAGTGTGCGTCGAACAGCGCTTATCGGACTGTTATTTATGCTCGCCGCTTCGTCCGCGTCGGCCGACACGATTGTCCTGAAGAACGGCCGCCGGATTGTGGCTTCGAATGTCACCGAAGACGGCGACCACATCACCTACGAAACCCCGGCCGGCCAGATGTCCATCCCGAAATCCATCGTTGAGCGCATCGACCGAGACAATCTTGGATACTCCTCCGCCGCCGGCACGCCATCCGTTCCGCCGATCTCGGTGGCCGCGGTGGACCCAGCGCGCGGGTATGAGGATGTTGCGCACCTTACCGTGCACGACAATGCCATCGATTTTGGCTACATCGCGCAGCTGGAAGGTTCTGCGCGGAGCGGCGGAGCGACCGCAGTCGAAAAACTCGCAGCCTCGCACTACGCGGCCGCACAATTTCTAGTCAGCAAGGGCGACACGGACGCCGCGATCGATCACTATCGCCAGGCTCTTTCGTTCGCTCCGGACAATCTTGGCCTGCTGCTGAACCTCTCTGCTCTTTATCTGCGGGAAAGCCAATTCACCACCGCTCTCGAGCCGCTAGAACATGCACGCCGCCTCACACCCGATTCCTCTCCGGGTGCGGCGGATATCGCGAAACTTACCGGCTGGGCTTATTACGGAGCAAATAAAATGGATAGGGCGGTGGAGGAATGGACGCGAGCCGAACGTTTGCATCCAGATCCCGAGGTCGAACATGCTTTGGAAAAGGCCGAGCGGGATAAATCCGAAGAGGAAAGTTATCGGGAAGGTGAAACTGCGCATTTCGCTCTGAAGTACAACGGCAGCGCAACACCGGATCTGGCTCAGGGAATCTTACACGCTCTGGAAGATGATTTTCGCGACCTGGAGTCGCAACTTGATTACACGCCTCCCGAACAAATTGGCGTAATCCTTTACACCGAGCAGTCCTTTGCGGATATCACCCGCGCGCCGAGCTGGGCCGGCGCCATCAACGACGGGCGCATACGAATTCCTGTTCAGGGACTCACCAGCGTAACCCCGGAACTCGCCCATGTGTTGAAGCACGAACTGACGCACAGTTTTATCGGGCAGAAATCGCATGGCCGGGCGCCGACTTGGCTTCAGGAAGGAGTGGCGCAATACATGGAAGGGCGCCGCAGCAGCGCATCGGCCGGAGCATTGCTGGATGCCGCGAATCAGGGAGCGGTGCCCACTCTCGGAATGCTGGAAGGTTCATGGCTGGCGCTGCCCGGGAATTCAGCGTCAATGGCATACGCTTGGTCACTTGCTGCTGTTGAATCCATCATTCAGGCAGGGGGAGTGAGCGATATCAGCCATTTGCTGGACCATATTGCCGCTGCACCCTCGACAGAAGATGCTCTGCGCGATACGTTGCACGAGAATTACGCTGACCTTCAACAGCAGACCATCACATATCTGCGCCACGAAGACGTCCGCTGAATCCGATCGACTAATTCGCCAGAGTAGTTCGAAACATCGTGCAGCTACAGCGAGGCTAGCAGTCCGGCGATCAACGCCGCTCGCTGCGGTAGCGCGCGAATCACCACGTGCTCGCGCGGGTTATGGGGGCTATCGCCAACAGCTCCGAGGCCATCCAGCGTTGGCACGCCGAGCGCCGCGGTAAGGTTCCCGTCAGAAGCGCCTCCCGTTGCAGCTTCACCGAGCGGCAATCCCAGTTCGCGCATTAGTGATTGCGCCTGACGAAACAAGGCGCGCGTTGCTGCAGTACGCTCCAGCGGTGGGCGACTTCTTTCCCCGCGAATCTCCACACGCGCTCCCTTTAGGATTGGACGCGCGTGGCGGAGTTGCCGCTGGAGGTCTGCTGCGTCGGCCATTCGCGAGTAGCGAATATCCAGTTGCGCCCGCGCATGGGCTGGAATCACATTTGAAACCGTCCCGCCGGCGACAACGGTCGCCTGTACCGTGATTCCGCGCTGTGGATCGTTCAACTTCATCATCCGTTGAATCTGCAGAGCAAGCTCGTGCACCGCATTGACACCTTTTTCCGGATCGACACCCGCGTGCGCCGAGCGTCCTGTTACCACAATCTCCGCGCCGCCTACACCTTTGCGCGCCGTCTTCAATCTTCCATCGGGGCCAAATGACGGCTCTAGAACAAGGACGGCATCGCTACGCCGCGCTTCGCGTTCAATGGCCCGTCGCGAACTTTCGCTCCCGATTTCCTCGTCTGAATTCCAAAAAAATACGAGCCGCTTGTTCGGTTTGATTCCAGTAGCCTTCAGCGCATCCACGGCGAAAAGGGCTAAAACGAGCCCACCCTTCATATCGAATGTTCCGGGTCCCCAAGCCCGGCCGCCAGAAACGCGAAACGGCATTTTCGCCAGAGTGCCGAGCGGATACACCGTGTCCATGTGGCCGAGAACCATGAGCTGTCGCCGAGCCGGGCGCCCTGGTCGGAGCCATACCTCAGCTCGCACGTGATTGCCGCGCGAGGAATTGCGAAGGATGCGAACCTTGGCGCCCCGTCGGCGCCACTCTCGGGCGACTATTGCGGCAAAGCGATCCACCGCAGCTTTATTGTGGCTCGGAGACTCGCACCGCACAAAATCGCCGAGCAGCCGCACCATGTCCTTCTCGCGATTCTTCAATTCGCGGAGAATTTTTAGCATTGCGCCGGCCGGCAGAGTCGTTTCGCGATGGTCCATTACGCGGGTATGCTAGCAGCAGCGCCGGAACGCAGCAACGAGCATTCCAGAGCGATTCAAAAGCGCTCCTGTTTCGTATAGAATCGTCGGATTGCGCGATGGGGAAACATGCGGCTGTAACCTGCGCGTGGAAATAAAACAGAAATTTGAGGGCAACGATGATCCTCGACAGTAACGGGATCCAGAAGATTCTCCCACATCGCTATCCATTTTTGCTGGTCGATACGATTGAAGAAATGGAACGATGGAAACGGATTGTGGGAATAAAGAACGTTACCATCAATGAAAGCTTCTTTCAGGGCCATTTCCCCGGCCAGCCCATCATGCCCGGCGTTCTGATCATAGAATCCATGGCGCAGACGGGGGGCGTATTGCTACTGCAAGAGGTGAAAGACCGGGAAAAGAAGCTGCTTTATTTCGTGGCAATTGATAACGCCCGCTTTCGCCGGCCGGTCGTCCCCGGCGATCAACTGCGCGTGGAAGTAGATGTTCTCGCTTGGCGCGGCACATTCTGCAAGCTGGCAGGCAAAGCTTCCGTGAATGGGGAACTCGCTGCCGAGGCCACGCTGATGTGCAAAATGGTGGACATCGAAACAGAACTAAATCCGGCTGCGAATCCCGGTGATAAGCCTCAATGAGCGAAATTGATGCGCGGGCCGACGTTTCCCCCTCCTCGCGGATCGGAAGTGGCGCAAAAATCGGCGCCTTCGCGGTAGTTGGTGTGGAAGTCGAGTTGGGTGACGGCTGTATCCTCGACCACCATGCCGTGGTGCAAGGACCGGCGCGGCTTGGCCGCGGAAACCACGTTTACCCCTTTTCCGTTATCGGCGGCGATCCCCAGGATCTGACCTATAAAGGCGAGCGTGTGGCGCTGGAAATCGGGGACGCCAACGAATTTCGCGAGTTCTCCACGGTAAACCGTGGCACGGTGAAGGGTGGCGGCGTCACGCGAATCGGCAGCCATAACCTGATCATGTCCTACGCACATATCGGACACGATTGCTCGGTAGGCGATCACACCATATTTGTGAACGGCGGAACACTCGCGGGCCATGTGACCGTGGAGGACTACGCCACGGTGGGCGCGTTCTGTCCGGTGCAGCAATTTTGCCGCATCGGAAGACATTCTTACATTGGGGCGCATACCGTGATTACTCAGGACGTTCCACCATTTTCAAAGGTGGTCTCACCGCGCGATAGCAAATGCTATGGCGTGAATGCCATCGGTCTTGAGCGCCAGGGTTTTTCTCCCGAGCGCATTGAAGCTATCGAAAAGGCTTATCGCCTGCTGCTGCGCTCGAAGTTGAACACGTCGCAGGCTGTTGAGAAAATGCGTGAAACCCTGTCCGGCTCCGAGGACGTCTTAACACTAATCCGGTTTATCGAATCGGCCGAGCACGGCCTGATCAAATAGGACGCCGTGGCCGCACCTGAAAAAAAAGTTACATCTGGCTGGGGCCTGATTGCAGGTAACGGAGATTTTCCTTTCCTGGTGCTGGAAGGCGCCCGCAGCCGCGGTATTGAAATGGCCGTGGTCGCTATTCGCGAGGAAGCTTCCCCGGAGCTGGAGCGTGTGGCGAAACGCCTGCACTGGGTGAGCCTGGGCGAGCTTAGCCGTACAATTGAGCTATTGCATCAAGAAGGCGTGAAGCGCGCCGTGATGGCCGGGCAGGTGAAACACAATAAAATCTTCAGCGCCATCCGGCCCGACTGGCGCCTTGCGAAATTGCTATTTTCTCTGCCGGCAAAGAATACGGACTCGCTGATAGGCGCCATTGCCGGCGTGCTGGGCGAAGAAGGCATCGAACTCGTAAATTCTACAAAATTTCTGGGGCCGCTTCTGCCGGAGGCGGGGGTTTTGACGAAGCGCGCTCCGAATGAGTCGGAAGCCGCTGATATCGCCTACGGACACAAAGTCGCCCGGCAGATTGCAGGACTCGACCTGGGGCAAATGGTGGTCGTGCGCGATCGCGCTTGCGTTGCAATAGAGGCTATGGAAGGCACGGATGAGACAATCGAACGTGCAGCGCGCATTACAGGCGGGCAAAAGCTGGTGGTGGTGAAGGTAAGCAAGCCGCTGCAAGATATGCGGTTTGACGTTCCGGTGGTCGGGCTCAAAACGATTGAGGTAATGCGGAAGGCGAATGCCACGGCGCTGGCCATTGATGCCGGCCGCACGCTCTTGTTCGATCGCGACGATCTGATTCGAGCCGCAGACGATGCAGGAATTGCAATTGAGGCATTCGCGACAGAAGTAGATTCGGCAAGCTCGCCGGAAAAGCAGCCGCCGAAAAGGAAATTGTGACTGACAAGCCCATTCGCGTTGCTGTCGTCGGTGCCGGGGAGTTCGGCCGGAACCACGTCCGCGTATGGCGCGAACTTCCTGGCGCGGAGCTTGTTGGTGTGGTTGATGCAAATGCCGCACGCGCGGGAAGCGTTGCCGCTGAATTCGGTACGCGCATAATCCGGGATATTTCATCGCTGAGGGCAGAAGGCGTGCAGGCCGTCAGCCTGGCGGTCCCGACGAAGGAGCACGCTCGCATCGGTTGCCAACTTTTGGACGGCGGCCTGGACGTATTGGTCGAAAAACCCATGGCGGCGTCCCTTAGCGAAGCGGACAAATTGATTGCATCTGCCGCGCGAGGGCGTCGCATCCTGCAAGTGGGTCATGTAGAACGCTTCAATCCTGCCATCACGGCGGTGCAAAAGATTGTTTCGCGCCCGATGTTTTTTGAGGTACATCGATTGGGAATTTTCACCCCGCGCAGCCTGGATATCGATGTAGTTTACGACGTGATGATTCACGATCTCGACATTCTTCTCTCGCTGGTGAACTCGCCGGTCGTGGATTTGAAGGCGGTTGGAATTCCGGTGATGACCGACAAAGTGGACATTGCACAAGCCCGCATCGAATTTGAAAGCGGCACGGTCGCGAATCTTA
>Ga0209530_1000939_pt1 | contig 15499 bp, 14 predicted proteins | sample BlaSpr_A8_Ref_O1_FD_187987 | JGI IMG/M metagenome (GOLD analysis project Ga0209530, IMG submission 187987) | Forest soil microbial communities from Thunder Bay, Ontario, Canada - Black Spruce, Ontario site 2_A8_Ref_O1 (SPAdes) (version 2) | ecosystem: Environmental > Terrestrial > Soil > Boreal...
CGCGACTATGCCGACCTTTTGCACCTCAACACTGCCACTGGCCTGCACCATCGCAAGCACTGTCGGCATATTTCGAGGGTCGGCATAAGACATAACCTATGTGTCGACGTGGTCGGGATGGGTCTACGTCGCGTTCGTCACCGACGCGTACGCCCGGCGCATCCTTGGCTGGCGCACCTCGACCTCGATGACCACGCAACTGGTCCTGGATGCCGTCGAGCACGCGATCTGGACCAGGGGCCGCCACGGCGTCGCCGATCTGGGCGGGGTGATTCATCACACCGACGCCGGCAGTCAATATACTTCGGTGCGGTTCTCTGAGCACCTGGCCGAGGCTGGCATCTCGGCTTCGGTTGGCAGCGTTGGGGATTCGTTCGATAATGCGCTCGCCGAGACGATCGACGGTTTGTACAAGACCGAGCTGATCAAACACCGGGGCCCGTGGCGGACCGTCGAGCAGGTCGAGTATGCCACCGCCGAATGGGTCGATTGGTTCAATCACCGACGGCTCTACGAGTACTGCGGAGACGTTCCGCCAGCAGAATTGGAGAACGCCTACTACCGTCAAACCCAGTCCCGCGCATCTCATACAAGTCGGTGGTTCAGTGAGTGGAAACCCAAGCTATGGCCTTGGGGGTCGCGTGTTTCATGATGCTGCAGTGCTGGACGATGAGGAGATGGCTGCGCCTACTGGTCCGAGCCTCGCATCAGCCCGCCTCGACTGCGGCGGGCGCGAGCGCGGGGCTATCTAGGTAGTAGCCGTGTCGTCTGACTTCGGTCACGCCTCATGAATCGACCCAGGGAGCGAAGTTGATGACGGATCGCCGGAGTGTGCCAGCATTCGATCCAGTCGAAGATCGCGAGGAAACCGCAACCGATTCGCCGGAGAAGGCGGTCATTCGGCAGTTCTTTGCGCGATGGTCGGCACGTGACCTCGATGGCGCGTTCCAGCTAACTGACCCGGAAGGCGAGTGGTGGCACCTCGCGTTCGGTCAGAAGATCCCCATCGCCGAGTGGGCGGAGCGGGTGCGCCGCAATCAGAGTCTCTGCAGCGATCCGGCCGTTTTCACGCTGGGCACCATGACCCAAGAGGGTGACCGCGTCTCGGTCCTTGCCACCATGACATCGACGTTCCTCGATGGGCGGACGTACTGGAACCAGTTTCACTACCTCATCAAGGTTCGTGATGGCCGCATCGTCTGGGGCCGCGAGTTCTCAGACCCGCGGCGTTCCGATGAAGCATTCAGTGGCCGAAGCGGAGCGTTCTGGCGTCAGTGATCTGCCCCCCTTGGGCCGGGCGCAGGCAGACCTTCGCCCGTCCAGGGGCCCCCTCCCTGGGCCCGGCCCCTGGAATTGGACGAGACCGCAACCCGCTGGCCGTTGGCTGGTTGGGTTCGGTGAGTGGGACCGTTGGGTGGACCGATGGTTGGGGGCGCGGGTAAGCGTTTGGGTTGGGTTCGCGGTGGTTGGCGGTCCGGGTTTTGCGGGTTCGGCGATGGTGACGGGAGTGTGGCGATGATGCAGGGGCAGTGCCCGGTGGGCGGTTTGGAGGGTGGGTACAACCCGTTTGTTGCGCCGCAGCTGGAGGATCCGTATCCGGTGTGGGCGCGGGCTCGCGAGGGGCAGCCGGTGTTCCGCAGCGATGTGCTGGGGGCGTGGGTGGTGACGCGGTATGACGATGTGGTGGGGGTGCTGCGCGATCCGGTGATGTTCGGGCAGAACTCGGGGCGGAAGATGTTCGCGCAGGCGTGCCCGGAGGCGGACCGGATCCTGGCTGAGCTGCCGCCGCTGAGCGAGGTGGTGTCGTCGGCGTCGGACGGCGCGACGCATAAGAAGCTGCGGCGGTATCTGCAGGATGCGTTCCTGCCGCGGCGGGCCGCGGTCCTGGAGCCGCGGCTTCGCGGGATCTGCAGTGACCTGATCAACGGGTTCGAGGGGGATGGCCGGGGTGATCTGTACGAGGTTTTCGCGTACCCGTACCCGTTCCTGGCGATCTGCGATCTGGTGGGGCTGCCGGAGGAGTACCACGAGCAGGTGACGCGGTGGGCGGATTCGCAGGCGAAGCTGCGGTACGGGAACCTGTCGCCGCAGGAGCAGGTCGTGCTGGCGGGGGACCTGCGGGATTTCTACGCGTTCAACGGGGCGTTCGTGCGGTGGCGTCGGGCTGAGCCGGGTGATGACCTGCTGTCGTGGATTATCCAGGACAGTGACGCGAGCGAGGATCCGCTGTCGGAGGCGCAGCTGGCGTATCAGATCCAGGTTCTGCTGTCGTCGGGTCACGAGACGTCGACGAGTTTCGTGATGATGGTGATGGCGCGGCTGCTGCGGGACCGGGCGCGGTGGGCGTCGCTGGCGGCGGATCCGGGTTCGGCCAAGGCGGTAGTGCAGGAGCTGCTGCGGCTGGACGGGCCGGTTCAGTCGGTGTGGCGCCGGGCGCGGGCGGGCGCGGTGATCGGCGGGGTCGAGATCCCGGAGGGCGATTTGGTCTCGCTGGTGATCGGCTCGGCGAACGCCGATGCGGCGGCGTTCGCGTCGCCGTTGGACTTCGAGCCGGGGCGGGCGAACGCGAACCGGCACGTGGGGTTCGGGCGGGGGGTGCACAGCTGCGTGGGGGCGCCGTTCGCGCTGCTGGTGGCCGAGATCGAGATCGAGTCGCTGGCGGCCCGGCTGCCGAAGCTGCGTCTTGCCGCCGATCCCGGGCTGGTCTACGAGCCGAGCGCGAACATGCGGAAGCCACAGCAGCTCAACGTCGAATGGACATAACCGACCGGCGCCCCTGGGTTCTGGGTCTCGTGCAGTGCCCGACGTACGCCGCGACAAGCGGCCGGTACCGAGTGTGAGTGATCTCCGCCTGGATGGCGGCCTTTCCCGAGGAGGAAAGAATGCACGGTGGGTCCGAACCAACCACGATCGCTGGCCAGCTCGCTGCGTTTACCCACGGCTTTAGTTTGAAGACGGCGCCTCCGGAAGTGGTGAAGAGCGCTCAGCTTGTCTTGCTCGACTCGCTTGGGTGCGCGCTGGGCGCTCTCGGCTGCGATGCGGCGACGATCCTGGAGGAGTCGATTGAGGACTTCGGCGGGGGTAACCCCGAGGCCACGCTCTTCGGAAGCGGCCTGCGCACGAACGTCTTGAATGCGGTCATTGTCAACGGGACGCTCGTGCGCTACCTCGATGCCAGCGATGCCTACATCGTGCTCGCGCCGCGCGGGGGTTCTGCCGGGGCGCATCCCAGTGATGCGGTGGCGATGGTTCTGGCGCTGGCGGAGCGCCAGGGGATTTCCGGTCCGGGGGTCCTCGAGGCGATCGTCCTCGCTTATCAGCTGTACGGGGGATTGTCGCACTACGAGATGGTGCCCCTGGCCTGGAAGGGCTGGACGATGGAGGCCAAGGGCCCGCTCGTCACCCCGCTGATCGCCGGCAGGCTGCTCGGCCTGCGGGAAGACCAGCTGGAGCAGGCGGTGGCTATTTCCGGTACGCACGGCTTTCCGCTGGGAATCCTCGACTCGGAAGGCGAGGAATACGGGATGACGAAGAGCATTCGCTTTCCCCGTATCGCCCAGCAGGGGATCCTCGCCGCGTATCAGGCGGGCCGGGGCTTCACCGGGACCCGCCGTGTGATCGAGGGCAACAACGGGTGGAAAGACGTCATCATGCAGGGCGAGTACGACCTTGAGAACCTGGATGTCGATCCCGGCACGATCGGCTGGGTGGTCTCCAACGCGTTCATCAAGACCTTTACCGCCGAGGGAACGCAGCAAGGCCATCTGAACGCGACGTGGGACCTGATCACCAAGCACGACATCCGCCCGGAGGATGTCGAGCGTGTCGACCTGCTGGCGACCACGCGGACCGTGACGCACTGCGGCGGCCCTGAGAAGATGGATCCGCATACGAAGGAGCTCGCTGATCACAGCGCGTACTACGTGACCGCGGCCATGATCGTGGACCGGGCGCTCGGGCCTGCCCAGTACCTCCGCACGAGCATGGAGAATCCGGAGATCCGGGCGCTTATGGAACGCGTGTCAATCGAACCGGATCCCGAGCTTGACCCGACTGCCGTCGGGGGAGCCAGCACGATCACCTTGCGCTCGGGGCAGGTCTACACCGCGCGCGTCGAGTACTCGCGGGGCCATCCGCGCAATCCCATGAGCTACGACGATGAGGTAGAGAAGTTCATGGCACTCGCGATACCAGTCGTCGGAGAAGCTCAGGCGCGCCGAGTCGAACGCGCGGTGACCGACCTCGCCGCGCAGCCGAATGTCGGCGACCTTATGGATGCGATGACGGTCAGCTGACCAGTGCCCATCGACTGCTCTTGAAGAGACCAGAGCCCCAGGAGACCGCGGGTGCCGGGGGCGGAGCCGCAGCGCGTGCTCCTCTTAGCGTCCACTGCGGCAATTCCTAATACATGCTATTCAGCGCGCTCTGGGAGACGGCGCTGCGCGTCGCCAGCACTGTGCTCAGTGACGACGTGCTGGACCAGATCGACGAGATCGTACCGCCCGGGACCACCCTCAACCCGTCCGAGAGCAACAGCCCCGCCCCGCAAGCGAGGGCGCGGCGCCGCTGAACCTGCTGCTGACCTGGACGCGTCTCCCGTCGGCTGTCCCAGCCCGCGTTCAAGGCCGCCGGGGCACAGCGGCTGGCGAGGTGGCTAGCCACGGCTGACGCGCCGCGCAGCGGAGCACGGACGACCACGGACGGCGGGGGTAGGGGCGCGCGCCGACAATTGGTCGATCAGTCTCTCACCCAGCGTCTGTACTCCGGCCATTCATGCGACTGCTTGCTGTATACCTCGTCGTCGGGCCAGCGCTTGGAACGGGGAAAATCATTGAGTGACCTCCATGATTTGGCCGGCTCCTCGGAGGCCCAGTCAAGGACTACCCGCCTAGATTCGATTAGCCATCGACCACTGACCTTTCTGACCACGTCTAGGTAACGGCCCATGACCTGAACATAGACGAGGTCACCGTCGATCTCCTTTACCTCCGGGCACAGGAAATACGTCTCGCAATGCGCTTGATCTCCGTCTAGGTCTATGACCGACTGCCCTAGGACGTGGGTTGTGGCGATATTTGCGTTCGAATGACGAAGAGGCCGCTCCGCAAACTCCTTGCCAGTTCCCAAAAACTGGCCATGACTATCCACTGACTCCTCGAGGTAGCAGTCCGCAATGCCACCGTCGTCAGCCCGGTCGGCGGCACGACTCCAGCGGGCAAACAGCTCGCGGATCCGCTCCTTCTCGACCAGCGGCATCAACTCCGACAGGTCGACCTCACTGCTGTCCATTGGACCTCCTAGTTTCGCAGGATGGTTCCGCTCCATTCGCATTTTCGTGCGCAGGGCGGGACGAGGATACAGATGCTTCCTCGTACGGGCCGGTGCCTCAAACTTTCTGTTCCTGGACGCGGTTGAAGGACCGCGTCCGAAACTCCTGGTATTCAGCTACGACCCTCGGCACTATGGACGGCGCGGTCGATGAAATCGCGGTCCAGTGTTCCCGAATTGTTTCGAGCGTGAAGTCGTCCGGCGTTGTCTGATACCCCTCGCCGATGCCTACGAATGCCGTCCCCATGCGCGCGGAGCTGCACGTGAAGAAGGACCCTGATTCGGCGCAGTCCTCGTGGACCAGCCAGCACGCACCGGGTGAGACCAGCGATGCGCTGAGGTCGATCGGCGGCTTCACGACCTTAGTTGAGACTTGACCTCTCGTGCGCCCGCCGGGCAGCAGGCCGTTGACGTTGATTCCCGTGCCGGTTGCCTCTACGGCCATGTTCCGCGTCAAGCCAGCCAATGCGGACTTCGCCGTATCGTAGGCCGCCATTTCGGGGATACCGAAAACGACGCCGTTGGTTGAGCAAACATTAAGAATTCGCCCGTACCCCTGGTTCAGCATGTAGCCCCACGCGGCGCGTGCCACGTTGAACGACCCGATCACATGAACCTCGAAGACCTTCGAAAACGTCTCAGGAGTAAGATCGCGGAAGGGAACCAGCACAACGATTCCGGCATTGTTGATGACAATGTCGATCCGGCCCCACTCGGCGACAGCTTCTTCCACCATTTCCGTAACCTCAGCCGAATTCGTGACGTCGGCTCGGTTCGCAATTGCCGACCCTCCGGCAGCCACGATCTCATCGACAACCGACTGGGCCGGATCGGCGATCGAGCCTGAATCGACAGGGCTGTTGGCGTAGCGGTCACTGTCCGCAGAAACTCCGATGTCGTTGACGACAACCGAGGCCCCCCTGGCGGCAAGGAGCATTGCGAACTCCCGGCCCAGCCCTCGCCCTCCCCCCGTAACAATCGCCACCCGGCCGGCGAACGAAACATCTTCCATCGCATTTCCCTTTCGGCTGCTAATACTTGAATGTTTCCGATTTTGAGGCCTGGCATCCTTCGGGTTCGCCGCGTGTGCGGGCTGGCACCCTCACAAGCGTGTTGGGCGTAAAGCATGGCGGCAGCGACGACGAGCGAGGCCGCGAATGCCAACATGCGGCCCCGACCGTTGGCGAACGCGTCTAGGCCAATCGGCTCATACGGCTGCCGGTTGCGACGGGTCAAACTTCAGGTGCAATTCTTTGAATCCGCAACCTACTGCTGAAACAGCACGACGCGCGGCATCGGGTCCATCGAGTCGAGGGTTCCAAAGTCGCGTGAGTACTGCTTCCACTGTCAGTCGACCTTCGAGACGGGCAAGCGGTGCGCCAAGACAGAAATGCGCGCCATGACCAAACGCGACCTGCCTATTGAGGGATCCGCGCAGGGGGTTGAACTCGGACGGCGCCTCAAACTTCTGGCTATCTCGATTCGCGGCACCCCACATCAGAAGCACCTTTGCGCCGGCCGGGATCGTTACCCCGGCGACCTTGTGATCCACAGTGCAAGTTCGGGGCAAAAATTGGAGGGGCGAGTCCATCCTAAGGCATTCCTCAACGAGATTCCGAACGCCTGATCGATCGGCGATGAGGCGTACCCGTTCTTGCACGTTCGTCGCTAGGCGATACATCAGGTTCTCGAGCATCAGTGTGGTCGTCTCGTTGCCGGCTGTGAGGAGCGACGCAGCAACTCCCACCAACTCCACCTGGTTCAGACGAGGAAGGTCGGAGTCGGATGGTGGGTTCACAATAAGGCTCAGCGCGTCCTCGCTCGGATTTTCCCGACGGTCCGATATCTGATCGCTCAGAAAGGTGAACGCCTCACCGTAGGTGTGACCAAGTTCGTCTAGGTGTTCCTTGGCGTCGAGATCGTCATAGCCACTTTGGAGAAATGCCAGTGCGCCCGTCCACTGCTTGTACTTCTTAATCCCATCAAGCGGGAATCCCAAAAGCTGAGAAATTATGATCATCGGGAGTGGCAGCGCGAAGTCCGCCACAAACTCCACGACTCCAGCACTCTCAAAGCCGGTAATTAGCCTTTCAATATGGTCCCGAATAAGCGTTTCATATGAAGCAATGCGACTAGGTGTGAAAGCCTGCATCGCCAACGCCCGAATTGGACCATGTTCGGGAGCGTCATATTTAGGCACGGTGCGGATGTAGGGAAAGTGTTTCCCGTCGACGTTTATCCCATCAGATGCAGGCATGTAATTGGAGAACACTTGCGGGCATTTTGCTGCACCGACGACGTCCTCGTAACGTGTAAGAAGGTAGTCGTTTCGGCCCGGAAGTTTGTAGACGCCCGAACCAGACTGTGTCTCTTCGAAGAACGGGTACGGGTCGAGACAGTATTCTCTGGAGCCAAACTGATACTGATCACCCATAAATGCCTCCAATTGCGTTGGATGTCGAGTGCCACCACGCGGGCCCCCGTCGCGGGCGGCCATCAGGCCCGTGGCGCACCCGATCCCGCTCGCGCCACCGGTGTGGTCGCGTTCACCCGGCCGGCGAGGGGCACGTGCGCGCCGGCACCGGCCGGTGTAGGGCTGGGTGCGTTCATCTTCTCTTCTTTGCTCGTTCGTGCGTTCAGAGCGCCCGCAGCTGCTCAGGTCCCGAGCGTCTCCGGGCTGAACAGCTGCTCGACCTCCAGCTTGGAGGTGATCAGGCCCTGCTGCAGGGTGTACTCGAGGAACTTCGACAAGGTCGCCTCGTTGGACTTGATGCCGTAAGGCCACCAGTCGGGCCCGAACAGCGCGTCGGATTCCTCCACGTGCGCCTCGAGCATCGGCAACGCCACGGTCAACGTATTGAGGTTGACGCGCAGATCTTCGATGGCCAGGCGCTTGGACTCGGCGAAGGCCTCGTAGAGGTCGGTTACGATGGCCGGGTTCGCCTCGTAGGCGTCACGGCGCACCACGAGGATGTGCATGATCGGGAAGATGCCGGTGTCGCGGTAGTACTGCCGCTGGGCCTCCCAGTGGTTGGGCAGCAGCCGGCGGAACGGGCCGTCGTACACGTCGCGGACGTCAGGCGGGCGCCCGAGCACGACGTCCAGTTCGCCGTCGGCGAGCATCCTCCACGTCGAGCCGTCCTCCACCCTGGTGAGGTCCAGGCTGTTGCGCAGCCGCGCCTCCACCTCAGGGGCGACGACGGGGTTGCGGGCGGTGAACCAGTGGATGCTCTCGGGCGTGACGCCGGCTTCGGCGAACAGCCCGCGGATCCACACCGTCAGCGTCTGCGCGTACTCCTCGAGGCCGATCCGCAAACCGGCCAGCTGCGAGAAGTCCTCCAGCGGTGAGTCCTTGCGAACGAACACGTTGCCGTGCCGGAACGACCGCGAGAGGTAGACGGGCACGCCGACGAACTTGCCTGCCCCCTGGCTGACGACCGCCGTGTGGAAGCCCAAGGACATCTCCCCCGCGACCACGGTCGGGTCCTGGTCGACCCGCTTGAACGTGTCGACCGGGTTCGCCGGCACCTCGAAGCGGGCCGGCCGACCGCCGATCAGCACGCGCCCGTCCTCGAGCGCGCTGGTGCGGTCGTAGTGCCGCATCAGCAGGATCAGCGGCTCGGAGTCCCGGCCGTTCACAGTGCGACCCGGTTGAGGAAGTCGATCATCAGCGAGTTCACCTCGTCGGGCTTCTCCCACTGCGGCCAGTGGGCAGCACCGTTGAGGAGGTGGAACTCCTTCTGCGGGATCGCGTCGATGGCGTACTGCACCGCTTCGAAGCTCTTGCCCGGGTTGTGGTCGGTCCAGACCAGCAGCACCGGGCACTTCAGCGCGTCGAGACTGTAGCTGTAGTAGTCGACGTCGCCCACCGAGGCACGGTTCTGCTCCAGCACCGTGCACATCAAGTCCACCATGTGGTCGACCATGCCGGGCTGCGAGTAGATCTTGTATCGGATGTCGACCAGCTCGTCGGTTATCGACGCAGGATCAAGCACCAGCCACTCCAGCCGGCGGCGGATCGTCTCGCGGGAGAACTCCTGCGCGAGGCGTCGCGTCCGTGCCTCGATGTCGTCGAGCTGCTTAAGCCCAGGGGCGTCGGGGCGCGCTAGGATCCCTGTGTTGAGCGCCAGCGCCGACACCCGGTCTGGGTACTTCAGGGCGGTCCAGCAGGACACGCCGCCGCCCAGCGACTCACCCGACAAGAACACCTTGTCCTCACCGATCGCGTCCAGCACAGCGATCACGTGGTCGGCGAAGACGTCGAGGGTGTAGGTGACGTCGGGCTTGTCCGTGTACCCGTGGCCGGCCATGTCGAGCGCCACCACGCGGAAGTGCTCCGACAGGGGGCCGATGTTGCGCGTGTAGGCCTCGGCGTGACCACCCGTGCCGTGTAGCAGCACTAGCGGGTAGCCCGAACCGGCCTCGAGCATGCGCGTCCGCAGTCCGCCGGCATCGATGAACGTCTCCTTGACACCGCGCCCGACGAGATTTGTCCAAATCGTGCTCATCACGATCCTCCAGCCTTCCTAGGTGTCTGCATAGCCGTCACGGTTCCCCGCACTGATCCCCCGGCGCTCACGAACGCGCGACAGGCGGGTAGATCGCGAACACCTTGTTCGAGTTGAACACGTGCGTCTCGACGAACGTTGACCACTTCGGCGTCACGCCGAGCTGGGATACCGCGCCTGCGAGGCAGAACCAGTTCAGGAGCTCCTGCTGCCCCGCCTCCTCGAGCTGCGCCGTCGTGACCGCGCGCCAGGGGGCGAAGTCGCCGGCCACGAGCGCGTCGTACAGCCGACGATCGGCGACAACGTCCGGCCGCAGCCGCCAGGTGTGGTCAGTCAAGAAGGCGTGCGACCAGCTCGACGAGGCCAGCAGTGCGACCCGCCACGGCGACTGCAGCGCGGCCCGGGCGACCGCGGCACCGAAGTCGAAGCACCGCGACGGGTTGGGTCCGGGCGGGTCGACCGGGTTTGACCGCTCCGCGAAGCGGCTGCGGCCACCTTGGAAGGAGATGACGCGGCGCCCGTAGCAGTTGATCGCCATCGGCAGCACTGGGTACGGGAAGCCGGCACGGTCGTAGTCGAGCAGCATGATCGCGTTCAGGAACGAGTGCGGCAGGCTGTCGTGGTGCAGCGGCTTGTATGCGTAGGCCAGGTCGAAGTTGTCCTCGATCAGCTTCCCGGCCAGGTAGATGCCCGCCTCCCGGTGACCGGCGACTTTGCGCTCCGTCCCGGCCGGCTCGCCCCACACGTTGGCGAACTTGACGTGCTGCCACGGGTGGGCGATGAGGTCGTCGTAGGCGAACACGGCGAACGGCGGGATGACGTCCTCGTGGAAGTTCTCGTACTGGTCGTCGCCCCAGATGATGATGACGTCGGGGTTGAACTCGTCGAGAGCGGCGCGCACCTTGCGGAAGCCACCGAGCTGCCGCTCGCGGTGCGCGGCGGCCGCGGCCTTGCCGAAGTCGTCCCCCCACTCGGCCCGCATCGCCTCCGGCCAGCCGGCTGGGTCCTTGGCCGACTCGGGGATGTCGGGGTCCTCGAGCGTCCAGCGCAGGACCCAGCTCATCGACTCGTCGGTGCCCATGAGCGCCGGGTAATGCGTCACTCCGCCGGCCAGCACCTCACCCATCAGTATCCTCTCTCGTCCACGAGGGCCGATGCCCGCACGGTGTCCGCCGGCGACGATTCGGACTCCAGGCTGCCCGCCGCGGCGTACAGCTCGACCACCTCGTCGAGGATCGGGCTGTACTTGACCAGGCCGCCATCGAGCAGGGTCTGGACGAAGCCGGACCCCGAGCCGTAGGTGTGGCGCTCCTGGGGGAGCTGGATTTCAACGTCCTTGGCCGGGTCCCGGATCACGCACACCGGGTCGAGACCTGCCTCGACCTTGGCCATCTCGCTCTGGTAGAGCCGCCGTAGGTGCGCCAGGCCGACGTCGGACTTGCCGATCTTCTCCTTTGTGCGGTCCATGATCGGGCCCTGCACCACCCATATGGCCATGTCCTGGACCTCGACGATGTCGACGTGGAAATCTCCCTGCTCGTCGTACAGCGGGATGTCGTACAGCGGGACCTCGTCCTGCGGCGGCGCCTGCACCTCGGTCAATGGCTTGTAGACCGTGTAGTAGTAGAGCTTGGTAGTGACGTCGTCCTCGGGCACCCGGATCTGGAACTGGTAGTAGCCGCCGCCTCCGACCCGCAACATGTTCGGGAACACCAGCGGGTGGCCGATCTTCCAGCTGTCGCTCTCCTCGGTCTGGCCCTCGACCAGACGGCGCTTGATGATGCCCCACTCGAAGGTGTCGAAGCCGATCTTGATGGCGCGTTGGGTGAAGAACGTCGGCGTCCGGCCGAGGACATAGTCGTAGAACCGGCCGTGCAGGAACTCGACGTGGTGCGGGTCGACCGAGTTCTCCATAATGTGCAAGAAGTTGCACGGCAGGGTCACGACGCCGACGTCACGCAGGCAGTTGTCCCACACGAACAGGTCGTAGCGAGGCAGCAACGGCGCCGGCTGCGGGCCCATGTACACCCACACCAGGCCGCCCATCTCCTGCACCGGGTACGCGGTGGTGCGCACCTTGTTCTTGAACTGGCTGGTCGGCGGCTCGGCCGGCTGGTCGACACACTGACCGGTCTCGTCGAACTTCCAGCCGTGGTACGCGCAGCGGATGCCCCCGCACTCGATCAAGGCCAGGTCGAGGGTGGCGCCGCGGTGCGGGCAGACGGGGTCCAGCGCGCCGTAGGTACCATCCGGGTCGCGGTACACGACCAGATCCTCGCCCAGGATCCGGCGCCGGATCGGGAACTTACCCATCTCGCCGACCGCGGCGATCGGGTGCCAGTAGCGGCGCATCAGCTCACCCATCGGGGTGCCAGCCCCGACCCGCGTCAGCCGCTCGTTCTGCTCCTGCGTCAGCATGCCTTTCCTCCTTGTCCGTCCCCCGGTACCCCGGATGTGCCGTGCTCGTTGCGAAAAACAGTTAGTGAAGGTCGACCGCTTGGCCGGTGTCCGAGGACTCGATGATCGCCAAGCAGATCTCCAGCGTGTCGCGCGCCCAGACGGCGTCGTGGCCGGGCAGCGGGACGTCGTCGCGCCAGGCTTTGTAGAGGACGTCGAGCTCGGCCTCGCGCTCCAACGCCGCCTTCGCCACGGGGATCTCCTGCCGGCCGTTGTCGCCGTAGAAGTACAGGCCGTGCTCGGACTGGCGCAGGTCACCCTTGCTGCCGCTGACGATCGTCAACCCGTAGAACGGGTGGGTGCGGATCTCCTCGTCGCAGTCCAGCACGGCCAGCCAGTTCTCGGCCTCGGGGCCGGTGAAGCGCACCGAGTTCTTGTAGGCCGTCTCCTCCTCGACCGTCTTGAAGCCGAGGATCCGGCGGCGGTTGTCGCTATTGGTGCCGAGCGGTCGCGGGGCGCCGAGCTCGCCGCGGCCCCAGGTCAGCTCCGCCGAGTCGAAGTAGGCGTACCCGGAGAAGGTGATCGTGGCGACGACGTTGGGGCCGAACTCGATCATCGCGGTGTAACTGCCGTGGGTGGGGTGCTGGACATCGAGCTGTGAGGTGCGCGCCAGCACCCGCGTCGCCCTCTGTCCCGCCAGCTGGCGGATGACGTCGATGCCGTGGGGTCCCTGGCGAAAGACGACGCCGCCACCGCGAGGCGTGTCGAGCTCGTCGGGCACCCGGCCCCGATACAGCCAGTCGGTGTAGTACGAGTTGTGCAGCATGTACAGGTCGCCGATGAGGCCGTCCTCGTGGATCAGCTTGGCCATCGCGGCGATCGGAGCATCGAAGCTGTGCGTGTGGCCGGCCAGGACGCGCACGCCGGCGTCGGCGGCGGCCTTGATCATGCGGTCGCACTCCTCCAGGGTGACCGCGATCGGCTTCTCGACGATCACGTCCTTGCCGTTGGCGATCGCCTGCATCACGTGGTCGCAGTGCAGGTAGTTGGGCGTGGCCACGTAGATGGCATCGACCTCGTCGGACTCAGCCATCTGCTCCACCGACGAGTACGTCAACCCCGAGCGGGTGGCGCGGAACGCAGCGAGGGCGTCCTCGCGCACGTCGCAGGCCGCCGTGACGACGATGTCGTCGTAGGCATCGAGCGCCCGCAGGATGTGCGTGCTGGCAGCACCGAGGCCGGCGAGGCCCATCCGCAGCTTGGTGCATTGCCTCTTCACATTGGTTGCCATATCCATCCCAGCACAGGTCGGAGTGTGAGCGCCGCAGATATGCATAGGGCACGCGCGCCCGTCTCAGGAGCGCCCAAATGTTGCAACGTTCGCCGATCTACGGTCAACATTCGGGGACCGCTGGGTGAAACTCCCCAGCATCGCCGTCGGCGTCACTGCTCAGGGCAGGCCGAATCGGGCCACGAGGCGTGTCCTCCGTTGATCGCCAGTGCGCGCCCGGTGATGCCCCGCTATGTCAGGCTGGTGTGAGACAACCCGAGTAAGTACGGGATCCCAGAATTGAGGGTCGGGGATCCTTGCGCACGTCCCATGAACGCCGCGATTCCGGGATCGGGTTGCACCCCCCAGCCTCGGTGCACTTCGGCACCGCCCAACGGTCCGCATCCACCGCCAAACCACCCTCGACCGGGCTTACGCCACGCAGCACACCGGTTCACCGCCGCGCGCACCCGCCCCGGCTACCAGAAGACTGTCGCAGTTGACCTCGACAAGTTCCGGCCGCCTCGTCGACCGCGACGCTGAACGGGTTGCGGTCCGTGCGCGTCACCCGGGGCGACGAGGTTGACCGGAATCTTGGGGCGCAAGCCCCGGACTTCAAGTCCGGGGTAAGTCCCATCCCGTTGATCGCCGGGCGCAGCCCGGCGCTGAGTGGGCGTGCTTGGCCGTCGATGTGCTGCTTGATGATCGACAGCGGTGCGCCTGGGCGGGAGGCGGCGGAATACGACGGCGATTACAGGTGTCCGCGGATGCGGGGGCGGGCATAGGCGCCGGTGTATTCGGGTCGCACGGCGTAGGCCGTGCGACCCTTGAGTGGCTGCACCAGTGTGGAGATCGCCAGCGTGGGCGGGTAGGCCACACGCAGGTGGAGGTGGTCGGCTTCGCCGTTGAACTCCACCAACTCGACATCGAGCTCGGCGCACACCACTCGCATGGTGTGCTGGCAAAAGGTGAGGATCTGGCCGGTGCACACGGGCCGGCGCTACTTCGTCACGAAAACCAGGTGTGCGTGCAGCAACGACACGCTGTGGCTGGCACGCCAGGTGGGTCTGGGTTGTCGGGGGTGGGTTTTACGTTGTGGGTGTGCAGATGGGTAACGGCTACCGCCGGGATCCGACACCGGTCATGGTGGTGGATCAGTCGGTGGCGCGTAAGCCGCGGGCACGTAAGCGCCCGAAGGGCGCGCCCACCCATGTGCGGTCGTGGCCATTGCGGCCGAATCCCGCGCAGTGTCGCGACATCCGGACACGGTTTTTCACCGGAACGCGGGTGTATAACGCGGTGCTGGGCGAGTTCATCAGGCGCAGTCGTGCCGTGAAATCCGATCCGGCGTGGCAGGCGGCACGCCAACTGCCACACCGAACCACACAGGAACGGGCTGCCCGGCGGGCGGCGTTCGACGCGGTGCAGCAGGCACACCGCTTCAGTGTGGATGCGGCGCAGTCGTTCGCGTCGTCGCTACGCAAATCCTGGGTACGTGAACACCTGCCGGCCCAGGAAACCCAGAACCTGGGGGCGCGGGCTTTTGATGCGGTGAGGCGCTGGCACTTCGGCAGCAAAGGTAAGCCGCGGTTGAAGTCAACAAAGCGTGGGTTGCATTCGTTGGCGGCCAAAGACGGCAACGGTGCGCTACGCCCCAAGACCGATACATCTGGTCGGCTGGTGGGTCTGCAATGGGGGGCCGGTTTCGTGATCACGATCGCCGCGCCCGCCAAGTCGGGCCGGCGCGGTAAGGAGCAGCAGGCCGAGCTCGCCGAGATCGAAGCGTTGATCGCGGCCGCCAAGGTGCGCTCTACCCGGATTGTGCGCACCGTGATTAACGGCCGCGACACCTACCGCATGCAGATGGTGTGCGACGGGCATCCGGCCCGGCGGCATCCGGTCGGGGATGGGCGGGTCTCATTCGATCTGGGGCCCAGCCAGATCGCGGTCACCGTTCAGGGACGCGACGGCGGCTGGCTGGGGTGGGTTGAGCCGC
>Ga0209530_1000940_pt1 | contig 15498 bp, 12 predicted proteins | sample BlaSpr_A8_Ref_O1_FD_187987 | JGI IMG/M metagenome (GOLD analysis project Ga0209530, IMG submission 187987) | Forest soil microbial communities from Thunder Bay, Ontario, Canada - Black Spruce, Ontario site 2_A8_Ref_O1 (SPAdes) (version 2) | ecosystem: Environmental > Terrestrial > Soil > Boreal...
CCACGTCGATGACGCTTAACCGCCGTACCCCTAAGCCTGCCCCATCCTTTACGAAAATACCTTCATCGTCCGGCCCCCGATGGATGATGCTCTCGCACATCCGGCGAATGGTGGCCGCTTGAACTCCTCCACCTTGCGCGTCGACTACTCCGGCGATTCCACACATGGCTACCGCTTCACCATTGCTGGCGTGATATCAAAAGTCGACTCTGAAGATTTCGCCTGTATACGTTTCAGGCGATAGTCTCGGTATTCGCCGGGATTGCCTTCTCGTCCATCGCAAGCTGCGAAGATGATATTTACCATCTCGCGCCCAGACACAAAATGAAGGACCTCGTCTCTTTGCCCCGCTCCCTCCACCAATTCGCGCAGAAATTCACGCATTGGTTCGCCAAGAACAACATCGTACTGTGTAGGATCCATTCCGTGACAATGCAACTTGATGAAGAGCCAGTCCGGCTTTCCGCGCACCGAGATCGCCGCCTGTTTCCACAATCGCAACCGGGTAAGGCTAAGCGGATTCCGCCTGGTGATGGCTCCGTTTTCAATGCCGAGCATCCGCGACCGCGACGGAAACCAGCGCAACATCAGTGGACCCTGAACGATCAGTGGCGCACTCTCAAGCGCTCGCCCCCGTTCCAAGTCGCGACCTCGAGTATGCGGAGCGCGCCGGTCGAGGGGGAACGCACATTGATAAAGCGAATTGATTTTTGCAGTCTGTGCTGGATGAAACGATGCCGCAGGTAGCGTCAGGTCTGCGTAACAGCCGGTATCAGCGAGGATCTGCATTTCCTCATCAACTCCGCAAAAACGCCCGCCTGCCGAGTTTGCCAAAGCAAAATTGCCATGCACAAACGCATATTTCGGATCACCAACACCGTCGAAATACGACAGGCAGCCATGCTCCGACGCCAACGCATCTCGAAACTCCAAAAGTTCGCGACGCGTATTCTCCGACGTGTCGGGCTCTGCAATTCCGTGATGCAGATGAATCTCAATCTCTCCCCAACCTTCATGGCAGTGTTCCGCGAGTTGTTGTATCAGGGAACGGTCGTACTGTTCGGCTGGATAAAAATAAGTGTGAACAAATGGATAGCCGTCGTTGTCTCGCCATGCATCCGCCAGCCGAGGATATTCCCGGCACCACATGTCAACGCGACGTTCCTGTTCGTCGTTGGGGACGCGTGACATCCCATCCTCAGGCACAATCGATGGCTCGAAATGATTCGCCAGCGTGATCATCAAATGCACGGGACCGCGAGGGACGCGCCGTGTAAGCCGCTGCCGGAAATAACCGGGGAGAACACGGAAACCGTACGCGAACTTTTCGCGAAGCCCCGGACCCAGTCCTGCGCGAGACGAAGATTGACTGTCAGGCGATATTTTCAGATCACCAGGCATAAGTGAAACTTGGTTTGCCATCTCGCCGAGGCCCACTGGTGGCCTGTTTCCATTCATCCGATCCGTGAGAGGACTCCCTCCCTCGTTCGATCGCAAGCAGAACCGCCGTATAGGCGACTGCGAAGTATGGGAAATACTGATAAGCTTCCGGAGCAAACAACGCACCTACCAGAAAGCCAACCAGCGAACTGTGCAGGGCGCCAGCAAAAAGTTTTACCTCAGAGTCGTGATCTGTCATGCCCCTTAATGCTCTGAGATTCGAGAACCCACGGCCGAGGAAAAGTAGATAGAGAATCAGACAGAAAACGCCGCCTTCCACCGCTATCTGCAGGTAGGTGACGTGCACATCTCGCCAAACTCCCGAAAAAGTTGAGAAGTTGTGCAATCCGATCCCAAGAATCGGATAATGCTCAATTCCGTCCAGGCTTCGAGAAATGAGAATGCGACGCTGCTCGTAAGATCCGTAGGCGCTGCTCTGCGAATCCGTATCCAATCCTTGGCTCGATACCGCCAGCAGTCGATCCTTGAGCGGACCGCCAACCGCAATGCCGACGACGATCGCAATCAAAAGCGCCGCCGCAATCAAATACACACGCCGCCCCTTGATGCCAAAATGCCACAGGCTGATGGCGCCAGCCACGAGAAAAGTAATGAACGCTCCGCGCGAGGCAGTCAGAAACAAGGCGCTGATCATGAGCAGCATCGAAACCGTCCAAGCCGACTTGCGCAGGATGCTGCTGGTTCTCAGCAGAAATGCGAGACAAAAAGGAAGCGACAGGACGATGGCAAACCCCAGATCATTGGGATTCGAATAGATTCCGCCGAGGGCGCCGTCGAGCCGCGGATGAGAGGCGCCCTTCAGCATCGAAACAATCGAGATCACAGCCACCGAAGCGGCCTGTATGAAGAGCACGCGTCGGAGCCTCGCAAGGCTGGTAACGGCCACGAAGGTGAGCACCCAGGCCACGAACACTTTAGAGAAATCCAAAGTACGAAAGAATGCCCCACCCTTCCATACTGGAGAGAATGCCGCCGAAAGAAAAAATATGCCAATCATCAGCAGCAGATAAAACGCTTCTCTCGGAAAGTCTCGAAGGCCCCGTTTCGATCGGCCCACGCTCAGCAGCAATCCAATAATGGCGAACACTCCGGAAATCTTGGCCAGCGGCACTGAGTGCAAACCCGGAATCCAGTCTTCGGGACGCGCGCAATACACCACATAAAAAACCGTCAGCCAGAAATATGCACCTTTCAGCGGCTCTGACTCTTCGCCGGAGTCGAACGGCGGCAGCGGCGACGAGTTTTTCACATTTACAGCGTTGTGATCACGCCAGGTCTCATTCTTCAGCGCAACCGTTCGAAGTTTGTTATTCGCAAACGTCACTTCCCTTTTCGCTCCTTACTATCCGCGAACGTTGGTTACGCAGCCAAACTCACCTTCACCGAAACTCTCTCGCGATCCGGTTCCCACCATCGTTTCCAGAACGTGACGAAACCGGTCTCCAATCACCGCCCAATCATATTTGCCAGCCAATGCCGCCGCCGCACGCTCATAGCGACAACGAAGTTCCGCATCTTTCAGCAACAAGGCCACAGCTTCGGCAAAAGCAAACGGATCGTCGGCCAACACGATATCCCGCCCGTGATGCACGTCCAGGCCTTCAGCCCCGACGGTCGTAGAAACCACCGCCTTGCCCGTGGCCATAGCTTCGTAAATCTTCAGGCGCGATCCACCTCCAACGCGCAACGGAACCACTACAACAGTACTTTCTTCCAGGTGATCCACAACTGAAACCACCGACCCGGTAACTGCGACCGACTCCGACGCCAGCCTCTGCACTCGACGGTCCGGGTTGCGGCCTACGATCCGGAATCGCGCGGCTGGCACTTTCGCCCGAATCGTCGGCCACATTTCGCGACAGAAATATTCGACCGCATTGACGTTCGGCTCCCAATCCATCGCACCTGTAAAAAGTACCAAGGGCTCACTTCCCCGTGAAGATATGCCCGGTCGATATTGCTGCAAATCGACCCCAGTCGGAACAACCGAGATTCGTGACGGATCCGCCCACTCACTCATCAGGCGCCGATCATGTTCCGAAACCGCGATGATGTGGTGAAACCTCACTACCGCACTTCGCTCGTAATTCAACATCTTCTCGAATTCAAGGCGATACAAATACCTCTTGGCCGGATTTCGCTCAGTCAAAGCATGTCGTCGCCAGATTTCACTCTCTACATTGTGCTGAAAAAGAATAGTGGGGATGGTGAGGACACCAGGAAAATTCACAGCGGCGTCGAGAAAATCGCAGACAGCAACATCGAAGGCCTTTTCTTCGAACCAACTGTTCAGCCTTTGCTGAATCCGAATCGACTTAAATCGGCTCACCGCATAGGGAATCGGCGAGCCCAACCGAGCAAGATAATCCAAGCCGCCGCCGATCGACTTGATTCCACGTTTTCCCGTACACAGGCAAACGGTGCCGGGAAACTGCCGCGCCAGTTCTTCCTCGTATTCGATATCGGGATCTCCGTCGTAATACGAGAAAACAACCAGCTCGTGATGCGAAGCTAATCGGCGAAGAATTTGGTAGGAGCGGATAGAGCCACCGCTATGTGCGGGCAGAATCTTGTTCGCCTTGACCCAGAGAATCTTCAAGCTGCATTCCCCAAACCTTCACCTCGAAAGATTGTCGCCTTTAGCGAATCCAAACAGCTTTACGTCCGGAAACAAAGTTGGCCAACGCCACCGCAGCGGCGGTATTGAGCAAAACAAATGTGAAAACCGCATCCGCGGCGCGCGCCACTACACCTTTCTTCAGCTGCACAATCGTCAGGAAACTCAACCCGTAAAAAGCCAATTGCAAGACCAACGCAAGGCGATAAACGGGTGCGCGAAGAACCAGCGACGCCATCAGAATGCCGGCCAGCGCAAACGGCACAATCAATCTCAGCAGCTTGTGGCTGACAAATTCAAAACGAATCGGATTGGCACTCGTCAACAGCCACGGAGCCAGCTGCAGCAATTGATAATTACCGCTCAGGGTTCTAACTTTTCGCGCAAACTCGCGCTCCGCCCCAAGATCGCCGTCCCAGGCCCGAGCTCGAGAATCCAACACAACTCGTAATCCTTGCCGTGCCACCTGCATCGGCAGATACACGTCATCGAGTATCGTTTCCGCGGGAAGTGGTAACAACAAACTTCGGCGTATCGCGTAGAACGCACCCGTAGCCCCGACTACCGATCCCGACGCCGATTCCAGTTCGCGGATTCGCTTTTCGACCCTCCAGTAGTTCCCGAGCCCCTCAATCGTTTCGCCCGTCGTCGGATCGCCCAGCATCAACTCGCCACTCACACAACCAACCTGCGCATCGGCAAAATTCTCCAGCAACAAACGCAAAGCACCGACCTCAATCTCCTGTCGCGCGTCGGTGAAAACTACGATCTCTCCGTGCGCCAACTCCAGTGCATCATTGAGATTCGCGGCTTTCCCTCGCGAGAGTTGGTTCAACACCACACTCACTCGTGGATTGCTCGCATACTCACGCAAAATCGATTCGGTGCCGTCCGTCGATCCATCCGAGATCACCAGCAACTCTGTGAGTTCCGCGGGATATTCCAGCGTCAGTAGATTCTCCAACTTGCGTTCCAGCAACTTCTCCTCATTGCGGACCACCATAACGATCGAGACGAACGGCGAGTACGGACTCCGACTCACCAGCTTGCGTTGCCGGCGGCTTCGCAACCAAAGCCATCCTGGATAGCCGAAGTAGGTGTACACGACAAGGGCAGCCGATCCCCAGAAAATCGTCGTCCACAAAATCCGGGTCATCGTGCCCCTCGGCCCAGCGTCACGATCTTGATCGTCTCGAACATGATCAGCAGATCAAGCCCCAGCGATCCGTTCTTAATGTAGTAAAGGTCGTACTGCAACTTCTCCCGCGCATCCGCCAGCGTGTTGCCATACTTGTACCGAACCTGCGCCCAGCCAGTGATTCCGGGACGCACGGCGAGGCGAACGGGATAATAGGGAATTTCACGGCTCAGCCACTCTACAAACTCCGGGCGCTCGGGACGCGGCCCCACAAATGCCATGTCACCTTTCAGCACGCACCACAATTGAGGGATTTCATCCAACCGCGAAATGCGCAGCATCCTTCCAATTCGAGTAATGCGTGGATCATCGTCCGTGGCCCACGTGGCGCCAGTGTCTGCTTCGGCATCGCGTCTCATGGTCCGAAACTTATAGCAGTAGAACGTAGAACCTGCGCGGCCCATGCGTTTTTGCCGGTAGATTACCGGACCGCGCGAGTCCACCATGATCAGTAGAATTACAAAAGGAACTATGGGCAAGACCAGCAACAGGAGCAGCGCCGCCGCTATCGTCGAAAGCAGTCGACTCATCATGCGCAGGCTGGAGCCGAAGCGGAATCCTTCGGTAAAAATCAGCCAACTCGGATAAAGCTGTTCCACCTCAATTCGTCCGGACATTCTTTCCAGCCATGACGTAGCTTCTTCAATTTTTATCCCGCTCAGTCGCAATTGCAGCAATTCATGCAGGGGCAGAGTGCCCCGCCGGTCCGGCATGGCGACGATCACGCGATGCACTTGCTGCAGCGCGACTAACTCCATCAGATGCGAAGCCACCGAGTCGCGGGTCACCGCGCCCTCGACGTTGCCGCTCCAGCCAACCACTTCAATACCCATTTCCGAGCGCGCGCGCAGGCCATTGACCAGGCGCTGAGCCCGCTCGCCCGTGCCCAGCACGTAAACTCGCTCACGCAAATACGGCCATTGTGCCAACCACGTGTATGCGGCCCGCCACCCAAACATTGCCGCCGTCAGAATCACCAGTCCCGCGAGCGCGGAATTGTTACCGGGAAGAAAACGCGGAAACACATATCCCACCGCCGCCAGCATGAGAGCCAGAATGCCCGGCACCAGCAGCAAGCGAAAATAGAGTTCACCTTTTTCGTCGAAATGATTGGGATCGTAGAGATCAAACCAGTGAGAACAAACCAGCACCAGCAGTGTCACCGCGAAAATCTTCAGGTATCCGCCTTCGTAATTTAGCGAGACGTAAAGATCTTCGCGATGCTGCAGCGCCATCCCCAACAGGAACGAACTCCATATAATCAGGGCTTCGCCTGTCAGCAGGATCAGCGTGCGGATCGGATAATGAACATTAAAAAGCCGGATCACGCTCTACCTCAAACCCTCTTTGCCGTATGCGCCGTAATACCTTCGATACTCCGCGGCGTCGTGCTTCATCCCGTTGAGCACGACACCCAGCAGAAGTTTGTCATCGAACTCTGCCCGAGCTTTGCGCGCCATATCGGACGGCGTAGCGCTCGAGCGCACGACCATGAGCACGCCATCACAATGATTGCTGATCAGCCCGGCGTCAGATACGGGCACCGCGGGCGGTGAATCGATAATGATCCAATCGAACAGAGATTCCACGCGGTTCAGCAGAACTTTCAATCGTCCATTCGCAACCAATTCCGCCGGATGCGACGTCGAACGTCCCGCGGGGATGAACAACAGATTCTCCATCGTGCCGCGCTGCATGATCTGAAACTCATCCGCTTCGCCCAGCAGATATTCCGCAAGTCCCGGCGTCAAAGCAGTTCCCAAGGCGAGATGCAGGCGAGCCGCGCGCAGGTCCGCGTCAATCAACAAAACCCGCCGCCCGTGCTGGCGCACCATAGCCTGCGCCAGATTCGCCGCCACAAAAGATTTCCCTTCCTTGGGCAGCGAACTCGTCACCAGCACTTTCTTCAGCGGCTGCTTCTCGCGCATCTGGTAAAGCCGCGACCTCAACGTCCGAAACTCTTCCGTGCCCGGCCCTTGCTCCGAGTTGTAAAAGAGCATGGTCTTCGTGTCGGGCGACCAAGTGCAAGGAACGCAACGTGACATCAGAGTTTCGTAGGTGAGCTGGTTTGAAAGCGACGGAATCGTCGGGATGATCGAAGGCCCGCCCGCAGCCGGAGCGTGAGTTGAGATCTCAGCAATTTGCCCAGACTCACTCCGACCCGCTTGGGATGCAGCCCGGTCCTGTTCCGCGCGCTTCAACGCCTCGTGAATTCGGCTCACAGTTTCCCTTCCCTTGCGGCTTCTTGTTCCGACTCTCGCAGGCGGTCCGCCAGAGTCACCAGAGTCTTGAGCGCTGCGACCAGATCGAGCTTTTCTCCCGACGGAGTGGTGAGCACGGTTGGCTGCGCGGTTGCCGCCTTATTCGAGATGCTGGTTTCACCCAAATCAAAATCCCGAGCAACCGCCTCGACCACACTGCTCGCGATTACTTTTTGGTGATCCACGAATGCGCTCACCAGACAGTGCTCGCAAATCAGATTCACCACGCGCGGAATCCCCGCCGAGTAGCGATGGATTGCGGCCAGCGCTTCCGGATCAAATATCTGTTGCCCGTTCGATCCCGCAATGCGCAGCCGTTGCGCCACATACGCCCTGGTTTCTTCCAGCGTCAGCGGATGCGTCTTGGCCCGCAGCGTTAGTCGCTGCCGCAACTGCCGCAGATTCGGCTGCTTCAATTTTTGTTCCAGCTCCGGCTGTCCCACGACCACGATCTGCAGCAATTTTTCCGTAAAAGTTTCCAGGTTCGTCATCAAGCGAATTTCTTCCAGCACTTCATCCGAAAGATTCTGCGCTTCATCGACAATCAGCACCGCGGTTTCGCCCGCTCGATAGCGGTCCAGCAGCCAGTTGTACAACTTCAGCAGGATTTGACTTTTCGATCTGGAATCGCAGGGAATGCCGAAATCCGCCATCATATATTCGAGAAACTGCGGCACATTCATCTGCGAGTTGAAAATGAAAGCCGTCGCCACCTGCTGTACCCGCAGCCACTCCATCAATTTGTTGAGCAGGGTAGTCTTGCCTGTGCCAACTTCGCCGGTCAGCAACACAAATCCCTTGCGGCTCTGGATGCCGTAGGTCAAACACGCCAGCGCTTCCTCCGTGTGCCGCGTCAGAAAAAGGTAACGCGGGTCCGGATTCACATTGAACGGATTCGCCTTTAATCCAAAAAAATCTTTGTACATCAGCTCTTAACCTCTACCGTCTCCCGCTTTTCTTCCTCGAGCGCTGGCTTCAAATCGCCCCGTGACTTCGCATAACCGTTTCGCTTGGACATTTTCTCGTCGATCCATGGCACCGATACCAGCATCGGCATTTCCAGCGCCGCCAGCACATCGCGCTCGTCGCGGATCGATTTATCCCGCACTTCCAGCCAGATTGCCAGGCCCAGTCCAAACGTCAGCCCGGCCGCCAACCCTCCGCCCGCAAACAATAATCGGTTGGGAAAACTCGGCGTGTCCGGCGGGTTCGCGGGATTCAGCAAACTCATCTGTTCGCCCTGTTGCCGGCGCTCCATATCGGTTTGCATTTCCGATTCGTTTTTCTTGGCGAGCAAATCGTTGTAAAACTTCTGTGCCGTCTCATAATCCCGCATCAACGCCTTGTACTGTTCTTCCACGCCGGGACTGAGCGACAGCCGCCCCTGATAAGTCTTGATCTGATCCTGCAGCAGCTTCTGCTCGCGCGTCGCTTGAGCAATGGATTGATCGTACTGATGGATTTGCAGTCGCAATTGCTTGATCTCGGCAGGCTCTGACGCGCTTCCCTTGTCTGTGTTCCCCGCATCCGGCGCAGTCGCAGAATTCATTTCGTTCAACTTGCGCTTCAGTTCAGCGATGTCACTCTTGGTCTTCACCACATCAGGATGGTCATCGGTATATCGAGCCTGCAAACTGATTAGCTGCGTTTGCAGATCGGCCAACTGCTTCTGCAGGTTCTCCGGATTCATCGAAGTCTGCGACGAACTCCACGCCGCCAACTGCTGCGACAGTAACGATTGCGCATACGTCCGATCCTGCTCCGCGCGATTCAACGCTTGCGTGTAGGCGTCCAGTTGCGAATTCAATCCTGCGAGCAACTTCATGGTGTTCTCTTCGTCGCCCGGCAACTGGCCCATAAACTGTTTCTTGAAAGCGGCCATCTTTGCATCCTGGTTATCCAAATCATGTTTGGCCAGATCAACTTGCCGGGCAAGGAAGTCCGTCGTGCTCTGCGCAACTTGCTCGCGCGTCTTCAAATTCTCCGCCAGCAGCATCGACGTAAGCTCGGTGCAAATCTGTTGCGCTTCCTGAGCATTGCTCGCCGTGTAGTTGACGTAAAACCCGGGGATATCGTTTTGTCCCGGCCGGTGCTGCTTCACCGCTGCAGAATCCGGAGATACCCATTCGATCAGCGGGTTCTTCCGAACTTCCTCCCGTATTTCGTCAATCGCATCCTCAACGCTCCTGCCTTTTGCTAAGCCAAGCCGCTCGACCATCGCCTCTAATTCTTTCTGGCTGAGCACTTGCTGCTCCATGGTCGCAATGCGCTGCACAATGTCCTCGGTGACCACCGGCTGCACGTAGCCCTCGGGAACTTTCTGCGTCTCTACCAGAATCAGCGACTGCGAGGTGTACCGCGGAGCAAATGCAAAAGAGATAAGAAGCCCGGCAAGCGGCGCCAGCAGCGCCGGAATGAGAATGATTTTCAAACGCCGGCGCAACATCGCCAGATAATCGTCCATGCTCAATTCACGATTCTCAATCATCCCAATATCCCGCTCCCCACGCGCAAAACCAGAATCAATCGAGCCGAATCGGTCGAGGATTCCAATCCAACCCGACCGCAGCCACATTTCGCGGCACTGAGCCGCAAACTCCCCCCGTATTGCAGGATGAGCCATTAAACCAAAGATCGTTATATTGATAACTGAAAAACAGGGCGAAGTGCCTTCCCAGCGGGCGATGCGCCGCCACTCCCGCATACACATACTGAAACGAAGTCGTCGAAGCCGGCAGCGGGCCGTTTAGATTCGGCTGCAACGCGCTGCTGTACGCGTAGCCAATGTCCGCCGTCACGCTCCATAGTCGTGTGATCGGACGCGCAATTGAAAAACGCGCCACGTTGCTGACCGCTCCCGCAAAATAGCCCGATCCACTCGAGTCATAGCGGTCGAAGTAGATTCCAATCGTGGTGCGTGGAAAACGGTATCTCAACATCCCGCGAACACTCGCCGTAATCCGATCGCTCGATCCTCCGAGCAGCGGCGAATTATTGATGAACGTGAATTGCGGGCCTGCGCCGATCAGAAAGTCCATCCGTCCTGAAATGCGGTAGCCATACATCAAATTCACCACCTGCGTGTTGAACGAACTTCCCGGAATGTTGGGATATTGAAAATCCTGGAATCCGTAAATCGCCGCAACCTGGCTCCGCCGGCTGAGCTGATAATCGTAGCCGACCTGCGCCGTGATTTGATTGCTGTCCACAAAGTTCGCCGCATTATTCGTGAAATGTACAATCTCGTACCCACCGGCTGCCGTGATCGACGAACGCGCCGAAAGCTCCTGGACCACATCCGCAACCGACAAATTGTCGATGCGTGGCGCTTGACCCAGACTGCCGAAGTCGCCCAATCCAAACAATCCGCCCAGCCCCTGTCCCAGAGTTCCGCCGACATATCCGATTCCGCCCAGCCCAAGGTTGTAAGCGCCCGACTCTCCGTAGGCTCCGAACCCGAACGATCCTTCCGGCAAATAGCTGAATCGATCCCGCAACGTGAGCACGCCGCTGCGCCACAGAATTTTCTCTTCCACGTCGAACTGTTGAATCTGGGTGACGCTGGGATTAATCCCGCTGTAAAACGCAACTCCGCCAACGTAGTCAAGAGCCGTCTCCGAGCGGCCGCCAATCTTCTGCAGCATCAGGCTACCCAGGGCCCGCGTCACTCCAGTGACGGCAGAGTTTCCTGAGCTCTCGCCGGCGTTCGTATCCAGCGCTTCGCTCACATGCGCGCCCGGAACCAGAAAGCTGTGAGTCGGAAACCGCGCGCCCAGCGAAGGTTGATCAAGCCCGGAAATCGGCGGATTATCACTCGCCTGCGCTGGAGGATTGTCTTGACTATCTGGCGTGGTCCCGGCCGACGATTGTCCGCTCTGGCTGCTGTCGCTTTGCGCCCAACCAGTGCGCGCCAAACTAAAAAACGTCATCGCTCCGATCAACGTCCACCGCAACGCATTTCGCTTCATCGCATGTTCCTCACGGGACAACAATCGTGTCTCCTGGCTTGAGGACGATGTTCTGATCAATGGCCTGTCCCTTGACCAGCCGTTTGTAGTTCACCGCGATCTTCTGTTGCCGCCCATTTTCCTCGCGCAATACATAAATGCCCTTCGTGTTCGCAAACTGCGTGAATCCCGCGTCGGCCAGCGCCTGCAGCACCGTCATGTTCGGCAGAAGTTGAATTGCTCCCGTATGCAATACTTCTCCCGTAACATAAATTTTTTGGCTGTTGATCGCGGTAACGATTACGGTCACTCGCGGATCAGCCACATATTTCTTGAGCTTTTCGGTAATCGAAGCCGCCAGTTGTGTTGGCGAAAGTCCCGCCGCAGGCACGTCATTCAGCAAAGGCATCGAAATATCTCCGTCGGGACGCACCGGCAACGTAATCGTCAAATCCGGTTCCTTCCACACCGACACCAGCAGCACATCGTCCGCCCCAATCAAGTAGCCCGGCCCCGCAATGGACATGGGTTGTGCCGACGACGCCGGACTCGCAGACGAATCAGTCGCAACCTTGTCCTTCCCCTTCGCACCGTTTTGCGCCGCCATCGGCGTACTCGCAAACCCAAGCAGCATCGCCGCTGCGACTGCGATCAGAGCGTTCATGCGTTCTCCTGGCAACGTCGCGTCAGCAAAATTCACGCTGTCATCCTCAGCCGAGCGAAGGATCTATGCATTCCGCCTGTAGCACCTGCCTTCCCGCGCACACACCTGCGACACCGGCGTATCAAAACCTTATTATGGAGCACAGTCGCTTTCATCTCCATGCCTGATAAGGCACTGGGACCAAACGAATACACTGCCCCCTGCTTTCAGCCACTTAGAAATGCCAAAATGGGAATGCCTGAATTTTTGTGTTGCCCCTAACCTACGCCAAATTGCTCTGAGGAAGGAAAAAATTATTGCTCAACCCGATTATCCCCCGCACTTGACGTCATCCCGAGTGCCCGCAGCCACGAAGGATCTCGCGCGGATTGCCAGCAATGCGGCCGAGCCCTCGCATTACGCCAGGCCCACAGTAACCAACCCCGGTGATATAGTGACAAGCTTCGCGATCTTTCTGGAGGGCCGAAATGCAATTCAAAAAATGCACACCGATGTGGGCAATTCTCTGCGCGGCCATTGCACTCTGCCCGCAGACATCCGCAGCGCAAGCCACGCTCGCGATTCGCGGGGCAAAAGTCTACCCCATCAGCGGACCGCCCATCGAGCGCGGAGTATTAATCCTCGCCAACGGAAAAATCGTGGCCGTCGGCCAAGAAGATAAAATCAAAATTCCGCGCGGAGCCACGATCGAAGACGCTACCGGCAAGGTCGTCATGCCCGGTATTGTGGACTCGCACTCTCACATCGGAATCATCGCGAACCCCATGGCCGAGGACTCAGGCGACGCCAATGAATCGACCGGCCCGATTCAACCCGGCCTGCGAGCGCTCGATGCCATCGATCCTGCCGATCCGAATATTCGCATGGCAACCGCTGGAGGCGTGACTAGCGCGAACATTATGCCGGGCAGCGGCAATGTGATGGGCGGGCAGACGGCCTACGTAAAACTGCGCGGGAATACGATCGAGCAGATGCTGATCCCCGGCAGCATTGGCGGAATGAAAATGGCCAACGGCGAAAATCCGAAGCACTACGGCGCGAAAGATAAGGCTCCCATGACGCGCATGGAAGAGGCCGCGCTGGCTCGTGGAATTTACGAAAAGGCCGCACAGTACAAAGCGAAGTGGGACGCCTACAACAAAGCTGTCACCGCCGGTGACAAGACCGCCAAGCAGCCCGACCGCGATCTCGACCTCGACCCCGTGGTCGAAGTGCTCGAAGGCAAGCGCGTGGTTCACAACCACACTCACCGCGCCGACGACGTTATGACCGCGCTTCGCTTGTCGGATGAATTCCACTATCGTCTCGTAGTTCAGCACGGAACCGAATCGTGCGAGATCGCGAATGAACTCGCGAAACGCCACATCCCGGTAAGTTTTACCGTCGTGGATTCTCCGGGAGGAAAACTCGAGACGATCAACACCGACCTCGGCTGTCCCGCCCGGCTGGAAAAAGCCGGCATCAAAGTCGCATTTAATACCGACGATCCCATCACCAGTTCGCGGCTTATTATTCGCCAGGCCGCGCTGGCTGTCCGCGGCGGCATGAGCGAAGAAGCCGCGCTGAAGGGTTTAACCATCTACCCTGCGGAAATGCTCGACCTGGGTGATCGCATTGGCACGCTTGATCCGGGTAAAGACGCCGATTTCGTCGTGCTGAGTGGCCCACCCTTTAGTGTTTACACCCATGTGATCGAAACCTGGATCGAGGGACAGAAAGTTTTTGACCGCAGCAATCCCCAGGACCTCCGCTATGCCACCGGCGGGTTCGGCGTCGGCGATCGCTTTCCAGCGGAACCGCGAGGGGGAAACTGATGCGCGCGCTTCGTCAGTTCACTCTGCTCATTTGCCTGGCTTCAAATGTTCTTTGGGCGCAGAACTTCGCGGTCGTAGCGGACCACCTCTACACCATGTCCGACGGAACCCAAGGCGGTCCCGGCATGGTGCTGATTCGCGACGGAAAGATCGAAGCGGTGCGCCCCGGCCCGCACCAGCAGCCGCCCGACGGATACACCGAACTCAAGGCAGCCTTCGTCACTCCGGGCTTGATTGATGCCGACACCACCGCCGGAATTTCCGGCGCCTACAACATTCCCGCCGATCAAGATCAAGACGAGGCCACCGATCCCAACACCGCCGATGTGCGCACGCTCGACAGCTTCAATCCCAACGAGCGGCTTTTGAAAGTCTTGAATCAGTACGGCGTGACCACGGTGCAAACCGCGCCCGGCCCGCGCAACCCAATCGCTGGACGCGCCGGCATCTTCAAAACTGCCGCAACCGGCTCGACAACCGTTGAGCAGTTAGCGATTCGCCAAGAGTCGGCGATGATATTCAACCTCGGCGACCATCCCAAAAACACCTATGGAAAGAAAGAAAAAGCCCCGGCCACGCGCATGAAAACGGCGGAGATCATTCGTCATGCGCTCGCGGACGCGAAAGCTTACGAAGAAAAATGGGCCAAATGGAAAACCGACGGCAGTGACATTTCCAAACAACCAACCCGCGATATGAAACTCGATGCCCTGCTTCCGGTCGTGGACGGCAAACTGCCCGCGATCTTCAACGCATATCGCGCCGACGACATCGACACCGCCATTCGCATCGGCAATGAATTTCATCTCCGCTACATGCTGGCTTCCGTGACCGAAGGCTATCTCATTGCCGACGCCATTCGTCGCGCCGGAGTTCCCTGCTTGCTCGGTCCTGTCATGCAGCGTTTCGAATCGCTGGAGACCGCCAACGCGACCCTTGAGAATCCCGCAATTCTCAAGCGAGCCGGAATTCCGATCGCGCTGATGACCGGCTACGAAGACTACGCTCCGAAAAATCGCATCCTGCTGTTCGAAGCCGCCATTGCCGCCGCCAATGGCCTCGGCATGGAAGCAGCTCTACGCGCAGTCACGGCGGACGCGGCAAAAATTCTCGCCATCGACGATCGCATCGGTTCGCTCGCCCCCGGCAAGGACGCGGACATCGCGCTCTTCGACGGCGATCCCTTCGAATACACCAGCCATGTCACGGCGGTGCTGGTCGGCGGCCAAATAAGCTACCAGAGAAGCAAGTAAACCAGTCAGCCGGCTTCCGCACGAGCGGGGTCTCGGCCCTTGGAATTCGATTTCTGACCTCCGCGAGATTCAGAACTCCGGAAAAATCCGGTGTCGCGGGAGCTTTTGAAAAGTCACGGATTCTAACTAGCTGCTGAACCTCCCAATTCCGCTGGCGCAGGGCGTGCCCCAGAACCGAAATTCCGCCGACTCGGTGGAACACAGCAGCCACTTTCAGCCGCAGAGCGGCGCAAGAATGCAGCCCACGGCGCAAGCCGTGGGTAAAAGCGGGAGACATCCAAGC
>Ga0209530_1000943_pt1 | contig 15461 bp, 9 predicted proteins | sample BlaSpr_A8_Ref_O1_FD_187987 | JGI IMG/M metagenome (GOLD analysis project Ga0209530, IMG submission 187987) | Forest soil microbial communities from Thunder Bay, Ontario, Canada - Black Spruce, Ontario site 2_A8_Ref_O1 (SPAdes) (version 2) | ecosystem: Environmental > Terrestrial > Soil > Boreal...
CCGCAACGGCGCGGGCGGCGGGCGGGACGGGTTAAGCTCGGGGGCATGCCTCGTATCGGAGCTCATTTTCATGCCGAGAACCCGCTTGCGGAGGCGGCCGCTATCGGGGCGGACGTGGCGCAGTTCTTTCTCGGGGACCCGCAGGACTGGAAGGCGCCGGTGATACCCGGTGACCCGGCCCTGATCGCCCAGGCGTGGGCGGACGCGGGGATCGACGTGTACATTCACTCGCCCTATCCGGTGAACCTGGCCAGCACCAACAACCGGATCAGGCATCCCAGCCGGACCATCGTCAAGCAGCAGCTCAAGGCGGCGGCCTCGATCGGCGCCAAGGGCCTGGTGGTGCATGGCGGGCACGTTACCGCCAAGGATGACCCGCAGGACGGGCTGCTCAACTGGGCTAAGGCCGTGGAGCAGATCGATCGGCCGATTCCGCTGCTCATCGAGAACACGGCCGGCGGGGACGGGGCGATGGCGCGGTCGCTGGACATGCTCGCCCGGCTGTGGGATGCGGTGGGCGGGCTGGACAACATTGGCTTCTGCCTGGACACCTGCCATGCCAACTCGGCCGGCATCGACCTCGCCGACGCGGTGGACCGCATCAAGGCGATCACCGGGCGGATCGACCTGGTGCACTGCAACAACTCCCGGGACGCGTTCGACTCCGGCCAGGACCGGCACGCCGACGTCACCAAGGGCACCATCGACCCGGCGCTGCTCGTTCGGGTCGTCCAGGCCGCGGGTGCGCCGGTGATCTGCGAGACGCCCGGTTACGCGGCCGACGTCGCCTGGCTCAAGGGTCAGGTATCCGCGGGCTGATACGCGGGAGCCTTGCGCAGCGGGATCTTCAGGACGAACCTGTCTGGCGCGCCATCGAAGATGCCGCCCGCGGGGTCATCGATGCCGCCGTACCGCACCACGTCGCGTTCTGGTTCCAGGATGTCCCTGACGATGTAGACGGCCAGGACGAGAACGGTAACCAGGCGGAACGCGATAGATGCGAAGTACCAGTCCGCGCTGATGCCGGGTAGGACGCCGGCGGTCGGGGTGGTCGTGACGCCGAGGGTGAGGAGATAGGACCAGATGGCAAAGAAGTACGTGACCTCGCCGAGTTGCCACAGGGCGTACGGCCACAGCCGGGGACGGGCCAGCACGGCCAGCGGCACCAGCCAGACCACATACTGCGGTGACCAGACCTTGTTCGTGATCAGGAACGCGGCGAGCACGAGGTAGCACAGTTGCGGCAAGCGGGGCCGCCGCGGCGCGGCCAGGGCGAGCCAGACGATCCCGGCGAACATGAGCACGAAGAACGCGGTCGCCATGAAGTTGATGATGCCGATCTGGTCGTTACCCAGGATCGGCACGTTGTAGTTCTCGAAGAACAGCCAGATCGAGCCCCAGTCGGCCGGGCGGGTCTGGCTGAAGACGTAGAACCAGCTCCAGCCATGCCACGCGATGATCATGACCGGCAGGTTGACGGCCAGCCACGCCACCACCGCGGCGATCAGGGTCCGGCTGAATTCCCGCCACTTGCCGGTGCGCAGCGTCAGCAGCAGGAGCGGCCCGAAGATCACCAGCGGATAGAACTTCGCGGCGACCGCCAGGCCGAGCAGGACACCGGCCAGCTCCAAGCGGCGCGACGCCCAGGCGGCGATGCCGAGCATGCCAAGCGCCATCGCGATCAGGTCCCAGTTAATGAAGGCGCACAGGATCAGGGCCGGCGAGAACGCGACCATGATCCCCTGCCAGCGGCCCTCCCTTCCCGCGGCGTGCGCGGTGGCGAGGATGCCGGCGATCCCGCAGACCGCCAGCAGGGCCACCGTGACGTAGAAGAAGTGCATGTACCTGGCGTCGACGTCCTGGCTGCCGCGGACTAGCCAGGCCGCCGCCTCCATCGCCCATCCGGTCAGCACCGGGTACTCCACCGCGTGTCCGGTGTAGGGCACCTTCCCCGCCGCCAGGCCCTCGGTCCCGTACAGCGGGTAGATGTCGGAGTAGCAGAAGTCCTGGTACTGCCCGAAGGAGGTGGTCCAGGCCCCGGTCGGGCACGGCAGCTTGTCCGCGAGCGCCAGGAGCATGCTCACGATGGACGCGGCAAGCAGGACACTCGTGGCGCCTAGGGTCTTTCGCACGGTCCTTATCTAACCGCGCCTGTGCGGCTTCCTGTGCTGACGGCGCCGAACCCAGAGCAGAGTCACAGGTAGCAGCACCACGGTGCCGGCTGTCGCCGCGCCCGCCTGCGTTGCCCCGCCGCCCGGGCTGGTGCCGAGAATTGCCGGGAGCCCGGTGGACGGCGACGGATCTGGCGCGCTCGGGCTGGGCGTGGGGATAGTCGCGGGAGGCGTCGAATACGGGGGACCGCAGTTCACGGCACCGCCCGAGCAGGTCGAGGAGGGTGTCGGGCTGGGGGACGCATTGCCGGAAGGTCCGTGGCCGGTGGTGCTGCCACCCTTGTGAGCCTTCTTCTTCGTCTTCTTCGGGGTCGTCAGGCTGGCAGGCGCCAGCTTCCACGTGGCGCCGGTAAAGACCGGGCTGGTGAACTGCTCGGCGGGCAGCTCGGCCCACTCGTCCTCGGCATAGGTGTGCCAGATGGCGGCCGGCCAGGTACCACCGAAGGCCTGCGTGATACCGCCTAGGCCGTTGAGTGACTCAGAGCTCGCGACGCCGTTCTGCTGGTCGGTGAACAGCGCGACCGCCAGGGCGTCCTGCGGAATGGCCCCGATGAAGAAGGCAGACTGCGCCGTGTTGGTGGTACCGGTCTTGGAGATGATCGGCCGCCCATCGTTCATCCCGGCGACCCCGGCCGCGGTGCCCTCGTACGCCACTTCTGACATCGCGTACTGCACCTGGGTGTCCATCTCGCTGTTCGTCTCCAGGTCATTGCTGAACACCGGATGCGACGCGACCTGGAGCGGGACGACGGTGCCGTCCTTGGTGATCGATCCGACGATGTGCACCGCGTGATAGACGCCGGCGTCGTCCAGCGTTGCCAGCATCGTGGCCTGATCGGCGACCGTCAGGGAGGCCTGGCCGAGCGCGACACCTGCCTCGTTCACCATGGGATGCGGACTGCAGTTTTTCCCGGCCGTTATCCCGGCCGCGCAGGTATTCACACCGAACTCCTGCGCCATGGCCGCCACGTGGTCTCCCCCCACGTAGTGCCACAGGTCCGCGTAGGCGGTGTTAACGGAGTTCGTCATCGCGTCCAGCGGGCTGAACGCCCCGTTCTCGTCCGCGCTGTCGTTAGACATGGGGTCGTATCCGGCGGGACACTGGTCCGGGTATCCCTGCGTGGTCGGGTAGGCATTCTTCGCGGACTGCTGAAGGTCGCTGTCCGGCGGGATGCAGACGAAGTCCTGGCCGTCGAGCATGCTGGTCTTCACATCCATGCCCTCTTTGACCGCGGTCGACAGGATGTACGGCTTGAACGAGGAGCCGACCTGCTCCTGGTTGTACACGGCCATGTTGTCCTGGCAGTTGATCTCGTTGCAGAGCTTCTGCGTGATGACCTTGCCGACGCCGTTGTAGCGGTAGCCGACGTAGCCGGGTCCTGCATACATGGCCTGGATCCCGCCGGTCGCCGGGTCCTCAAGCAGCGCCCCGACGTGCATGTAGGTCTGAAGGCCCTCGCCGTCCTCCGACATGACCTCTTCCTGATCCTGTACCGACGAGTACAGCGCGTCCATCTTCGACGGGTCGATCGTGGTGACGATCTTGTAGCCGCCGTTCTCGAGCTCCGCCTCGCTGATGTTGTAGGTCTGCGGGTTCTCCAGCTCCTGCTGGACCACGTTCATGACGTAGGGGGCCCACACTTCGGGGCCGAAGCTCTGCGGGACATGGTCGCCGAACGTGGGGAACGCCATGGCGTTGTACTGGGCCTGGGTAATCCAGCCGTCCTTGAGCAGGTCCGCCCGGACAGTCTGCCAGCGCGCCTCGAAATTGGACCGGTACTGCGGAAGCGGGTAGTTGGTGGGCTGCTGGATGACCGCGGCGAGCAGCGCCGACTGGCTCCAGGTCATCGTGCTCAGCTTGCTCACCGGGATGCCGAAGTAGGTCTGCGCCGCCGCGGCGATGCCGTATGAGTTCTGGCCAAGGTAGATCGTGTTGAGGTAGTTCTGCAGGATCCACTGCTTGGACTCGCTCTTGGCGAGCTTCATCGCCACGAAGATCTCTTTGATCTTGCGGCTTGCCGTCTGCTGGGTGCCGATGTTCGCGTAGTACTGCCTGACGAACTCCTGGGTAATGGTGGAGCCGCCCTGGAGGTCCTCTCCGTTGAGGTCCGCGTAGGCGGCGCGCAGGATGCCGGTGGGCGAGATGCCGCCCTCATGGAAATAGTTGTGGTCCTCGATGGCGAGCACCGAGTAGATGATCTGCGGGGGGACCTGGCTGTAGGTGATGATCTGCCGGTCGGTGGTGCCCAGGTGCCCGAGGACCGTCGTGCCGTTGGCGGCATAGACGGTGGACTCCTGGAAGGTGTCCGCCGCCATCGCGCTCGGCACCTGCGTGGAGGAGTAGAGGTAGGCGATCACGATCGCGATCGCGACGACGAACGTGCCGATCATCGCGGCCAGCAGAGCGAGGACCTTTTTCACTGACCAGTGGCGCCACCAGCTGCCCTTGATCTTTACCTTGCGGCCGCGCGGACCCCGCGGACCTCCCGGAGGTCCACCTGGCCCACCGCTACGGCTGCCGTGCCGCCCTGGGGTAGGGGGGCCCGCGGGCAGGTTGTAGTCATCGGCCGGCCGGTAGCCACCGGGCGGGCTGAACATCTCCGGCGGGTTGTAAACCTCGGTCTGGCCGAAGTCCTGAGCGGGCCCGGGTCCGCGGTGCGGGCCGCTGTTGTAGGGACCGCCGGGACCGCCGCTGTTGTAAGAAGGACGGTTGTAGGGGCCGCTGTTGAGAGGAGCATTGCTGTACGGGCCGCTGTTGCCGTAAGGGGCCGCACCACCAGGCGCAGCACCGGGTGCACCGCCAGGCGCGCCGCCGGCCGGACCGCCGGGAGTGCGGAAGCCCTGAGTATCCCAGCCGGGATCGGCGTAACCGAGGTCGTAGTCCACGCCTGGAGGCACGCTGCCAGCGCCGGCACCAGATGGTGCGCCCGCATTCCCGTGGCGTCCGCGGCGGCTGGCGTCCTCGTCGTCGTACTGAACGCCAAAGTCATCAGCTCTGCTGGTCACGCGTCCTCGCTGGTGGCTAGGGGGCCTTCCTGACAAGCCAGGCCCGCCGACCTCACACGTTACCTTCCCTTGATCACCGTTACTGGCTACTCCGGGCACGACGTCTACGTCGTACCGCGGGCTCCCCGGTACCCAGGACGTAGGAGGAGGCGAGGTGGTTCCAACTGCAACTCTGACAGACTTCCACGACGTACACCCGGAATTCGCCGTATTCGGCGGCCATCTCGTCGAGTTCGCGGCTCTGCTTGATCCGGCCCTCGTACTGCCCGAGCTCGGCTCCGTACACATACGTAACGTGGGTGAGCAGGGACTTGCGGCAGATCGGGCAGCGGTCCTGCGTGGCTTCCCCGTGGAACTTCGCGGCTCGCAGCAGGTAGGGGTGGGCGTCGCAGACGTCGGTGACCGACGTGCGGCCGGAGAGCACCGACGCGAGCGTGGCGCGGCGGGCAAGTCCGTAGTCCACTACGGAACGCCTTGACGACATGCCGACAAGCGTATAGCTTTCCTCGTATATCGGTGCGATACATCGCCCCGTGCTATCGCATCGGAATATCGAACCGAGCTATCTTGCTGACACATCGTAGGACCACGATGGTAAGGCCACAAGGCAGGACCGCCAGGCTCCGGTAGGGGGACATATGGGGCGTAACCGCGCCGGAGTGCTAGAGCTCGCGCTGCTCGGGCTGCTGCACCAGACCCCGATGCACGGCTATGAGCTGCGCAGGCAGCTCAGCTCGCTGCTCGGCACCTTCCGCGCGCTCTCCTTCGGATCGCTGTACCCGTGCCTGAAGGACCTGCTCGCCGAGGGCCTGATCGCCGAGGAGCACGAAGAGCAGAACGATCCTGAGGCCCGGCCGCGAGCCAGCAAGCGATCACGGATCGTCTACCGGCTCACCACCGAGGGCAAGGAACGGCTGCAGGATCTGCTCAGCGAGGGCGGCCCGGCAGCGTGGGAGGACGACGGGTTCGGCGTGCATTTCGCGTTCTTCGGGCAGACGCGGGCCGATGTACGGCTCCGCATCCTCGAAGGCCGCCGTAGCCGGCTCGAGGAGCGGTCGGAGGCGATCAAGTCCGCCTTCACCCGCACCAGGGAACGCGTCGACAGCTACACCCTGGAACTGCAGCGGCATGGCCTGGAATCTGCAGAACGTGAGGTCCGCTGGCTTAACGAGCTCATCGCCTCGGAACGCCAGACCCAGATTAACAACGATAAGGAGTCATCCTGATGGGTAAGGTGCGCATCGCCATCGTGGGGGTGGGCAACTGCGCGAGCTCGCTCGTGCAGGGACTTGAGTACTACAAGGACGCAGACGAAAGCGCCCGGGTCCCCGGCCTCATGCATGTACGGTTCGGTCCCTACCACATCAGCGATGTGGAAGTCGTGGCCGCCGTCGACGTAGACGCCAAGAAGGTCGGCGCGGACGTCGCCGAGGCTATCGGCGCGAGCGAGAACAACACGATCAAGTTCGCCGAGGTGCCGCCGACCGGCGTGACGGTCCAGCGCGGCCCGACGCTCGATGGCCTGGGCGAGTACTACCGGGAGATCATCACCGAGTCGGACGAGCCGGTCGCCGACATCGTGCGGCTGCTCAAGGACACCAAGGCCGACGTGCTGGTGTGCTACCTGCCGGTCGGCTCCGAGCAGGCGGCCCGGTTCTACGCGCAGTGCGCGATCGACGCGAAGGTGGCGTTCGTCAACGCCCTGCCGGTGTTCATCGCGTCCAACCCCGAGTGGGCGGCCAAGTTCACCGAGGCCGGCGTGCCGATCGTCGGGGACGACATCAAGTCCCAGGTCGGCGCCACCATCACCCACCGGGTGCTGGCGAAGCTGTTCGAGGATCGCGGCGTCGAGCTGATGCGCACGTACCAGCTCAACTTCGGCGGCAACATGGACTTCATGAACATGCTGGAGCGCAAGCGGCTCCAGTCCAAGAAGATCTCCAAGACCCAGGCCGTCACCTCGCAGATCCCGCACGAGATGGCGCGCGCTGACGTGCACATCGGCCCATCGGATCACGTGCCGTGGCTGGATGACCGCAAGTTCGCCTACGTGCGCCTGGAAGGCAAGGCCTTCGGCGACGTACCGCTGAACCTGGAGTACAAGCTCGAGGTATGGGACTCCCCCAACTCGGCCGGCGTGATCATTGACGCGGTGCGGGCCGCGAAGATCGCCCTCGACCGCGGTGTCGGCGGCCCGATCGTGTCCGCGAGCAGCTACTTCATGAAGTCGCCGCCCGAGCAATTCGGTGATGACGTCTGCCGCGACCTGGTGGAGAAATTCATTGCCGGGGAAGTCGAGCGCTAACAGACAGCGCTCTAAGCTAACGGCGCCCCTAAGCTAGGCGTGTGGACCGGCGCAGATCGTCATTCATAGCTGATCTGCGCACGGTCCTCGCCGAGCGCGACTTCCGGCGGCTGTTCTCGGTCCGGCTGGCGTCGCAGACCGGTGATGGCATCATCACCGCTGGCGTCGGCACCTATGTTTTCTTCAACGCGTCGAGCTTTCCGAGCCCCGCGGCGGGCGCGGCCGCGTTTGCTGTCCTCTACCTGCCCTACTCGCTGGTCGGCCCGTTCGCCGGGGTGTTCATCGACCGGTGGTCCCGGCGTCAGATACTCCTGTGGTCGGCGCTCGTCCGTTTCTCGTTCGTCGTCGCGACCTCCGCATGCATGGCGTCCGGCAACCGGTCTGCCCCGCTGTACATCGCCGTGCTGCTGGTACTCGGCGTGAACCGGTTCTTCCTCTCCGCGCTGTCCGTCGCGCTGCCGCACGTGGTGGCCGGGGACAAGCTGGTCATGGCCAATTCGGTGAGCCCGACCGCCGGCGGCATCATGTCGACCATCGGCGGTGTGGTCGCGCTCGGCATCAACGTGGCGACCGGCAACACCGAGCGCGGCGCCGCGATCACGGTTCTGGCCGGCGGCTGCTGCTACGTGGGGGCCAGCCTGATCGCCGCCACCATGCAGCGCGACCTGCTCGGCCCGACCCGCGAGCCAGGGGCGCCCCCGCCGGGAAGGCTCTCCGCCGAGCTGGCCACGGTCGCCGCCGGCCTGGTCGCCGGTGCCCGCTATGTCGGCGGGCGGCGCGCCCCGGCGACCGCGCTGGCCGTTACCGGCGCCTTCAGCCTGGCGTTCGGCCCGCTGTTCCTCATGTCGATCCTGCTGTACCGGAGCTACTTCTACCCGTCGAGTGCCGGCTCGGCCGAAGGCCACCTGGGCGCGCTGGTGATCGCATCCGGCATCGGCTACGCCTGCGCGGCCCTGATCACACCGCCGGCCACCCGGCACCTGTCCAAGCAGACGTGGATCGTGCTGCTGCTCGCCGCGAGCGCGGTCGTCGTCGCCGTGCTCGGCGAGACCTTCACCCAGGCGGCCTACGTGGCCATCGGCTTCTGCCTGTACCTCACCAGGCAGAGCGTCGCGATCTGCGTGGTCACCATCTTGCAGGAAGAGGTGGAAGACGCGTTCATGGGCCGGGTCTTCGCCTTCTACGACATGATGTTCAACGTCACCTACGTCGCCGGTGCCGCCATCGCCGCCGCCTTCATGCCCAAGGATGGCCGGTCGGCGGCCATCGTCGCCGTGGTAGCCGGCGGCTACGCGCTGGCCGCCGCGGGCTACTGGCTGAGCAGGCCCTCGGCCGCCGCCCAGCGCAGCAGCTCCGCGGTCGCCCGTTCCTTACCCAGCTCCCCCTCGGCCATCCGCAGCTCCATCATGTAGTTGTATGCCTTGCCGACGGCCGGCCCCGGCCGCAGCCCGAGCAGGCTCATGATCTCGTTGCCGTCCAGGTCGGGCCGGATCTTGTCCAGCTCCTCCTGCTCCCGCAGCTCGGCGATGCGATCTTCCAGGCTGTCGTAGGCGCGGGCCAGCCGTTCCGCCTTGCGCACGTTCCTTGTCGTGCAGTCCGCCCGGGTGAGCACGTGCAGCCGGTCAAGCAGCGGTCCGGCGTCGCGCACGTACCTGCGCACCGCCGAGTCCGTCCACTCCCCCTCGCCGTACCCGTGGAAACGCAGGTGCAGCTCGACCAGGGTGGACACATCCCGCACGACGTCGTTGGGGAACCGCAGCGCCGCCAGGCGCTTTCGGGCCATCTTGGCGCCCACCACCTCGTGGTGGTGGAACGCCACCTTGCCGCCGGGCAGCGGGGTCCGGGTCCGCGGCTTGCCGATGTCATGCAGGATCGCCGCCAGCCGCACCACCAGGTCTCCGTCTCCCGAGCGGGGGGCTCCCCCCGCGGCCCCCTGGGATAGCCCGTACCGCGGTTCCAGGTCGATGGCCTGGCGCAGCACGGTGAGGCTGTGCTCGTAGACGTCCTTGTGCCGGTGGTGCTCGTCGACCTCCATTCGCAGCTTGGAGATCTCGGGCAGGATCACGTCGGCCACCTCGGTCTGCACCAGCAGGTCCAGGCCGGCTGCCGGATCGGGGGTCAGCATCAGCTTGGTCAGCTCGGCGGTGATCCGCTCCGCCGACACGATTTCCAGGCGCGGCGTCATCTCCGTCATCGCCGAGCGCACGTCAGGAGCGACGGACAGCGCCAGCTTGGCCGCGAACCGGGCGGCCCGCAGGATCCTGAGCGGGTCGTCACCGAACGAGTCGAGCGCGGCACCCGGTGTCCGCAGCTCCCGGGAACGCAGCGCGTCCAGCCCGCCAAACGGATCCACGAACTCGCACCCGGGCAGCCGGGCCGCCATCGCGTTGATGGTGAAGTCCCGCCGGCTCAGGTCCTCCTCAAGCGAGCTGCCGTAGACGACATCAGGCTTGCGGGACTTCAGCGAGTACTGCTCGCTGCGGTAGGTGGTGATCTCGAGGATCGCGTCACCCCTGCGGACACCGACCGTGCCGAACGCGATACCGACCGTCCACACCGCGTCGGCCCAGCCCTCGACCAGCGACAGCACCAGCTCCGGCGGCGCGGATGTGGTCAGATCGAGATCGCCGGGCTGCTGGCCGAGGAACACATCCCGGACCGGCCCGCCGACCAGCGCAAGCTCCTGCCCGGCCTCGGCAAACAGCTTCCCGAGCGAGATCACCGCCGGCACCCGGGCCACCTGCTTACGCAGCAGGGCCTGCGCAGCCCGCCGCTGTTCGTCGTCCATCATGCCTTTCCGTCCGAGGAACGGCCATACTATTCGAGGTGTGCGCAGCTTGCTAAGGGTTACTCTCGCCACCCTCGCCATCGCGGCGGTCCCCGCCCTGGCCGCCCAGCCGGCCGCCCACGCACAGCCGCAGGCAAAGGCACAGGCACAGGCACACGGTGGCCTCGCCTTCGCCATCGACGGCATAACCCCTCGGTACGCCCAGGCTGACAGCACCATCACGGTCACCGGCACCATCGTCAACCACACCGGCACCGCCCAGACCGGCCTCACCGTCCAGCTGTACTCCGGCGTCAGCGCGTTCACCGCGCGCGACCTCATGGAGCAATACCTCACCAGCACCAGCAGTTCCAGCACGCCGACGCCGATAGCCGAGGGCAATCCCGTCACCGTGTCCGTCCGGCCGGGTGGCACCGTCACCTGGCACGCCCAGTTCACCGCCGAGGAAGCTCAGCTGTCGGGATTCGGTGTCTACCCGCTGCAGGCCATACTGGAGAGCGAGTCGGGCGGGATAGCGGGTACCGACCGGACCCTGCTGCCGTACTGGCCGGGCAGCGCGGCCGGTATCTCGAAGCTCAAGATCTCCTGGATCTGGCCGCTGATCGACCAGCCGCTCAATCAGGTCTGCCCCGCGCTCACCAGCAACGAACTGGCCAGCAGCGTCACCCCGCAGGGCCGCCTCGGGACCCTGCTCACGGCCGGTGCCGACAATCCAGGCGCCGACCTCACCTGGGCAGTCGACCCAGCCCTGCTCGCCAACGTGTCCACCATGAAGAACCCGTACCAGGTGGGCGGTGACCCGGCCGACTGCACCGGGGCGACCAGCAAGCCGGCCAGCAGCGCCGCGGGCACCTGGCTGAAGGCGCTCGGCAGCGCGACCGCCGGCACGAACGTCATCCTCACCCCGTACGCCAACGTCGACATGGCCGCGCTCGTGCACCGGGACATGACCCCTGATCTCACGGCCGCCTACCGGCTGGGCGACCGGGTGGCGCAGAACGTGCTACACGGGTCGTTCTGGACTGATGTTGCTCTTCCAGCGGGAGGACTCGCGGACCAGCCGGTGCTCGCGGCCCTCGCCTCCCCGGCGGGGGAGCGCATGACCAGCGTCGTGCTTGGCAGCGGCGAGATGCCCGCCCAGGGCACGAACTTCACCCCGGACGATGCGGTGGCGTCCCTGCGGACCATGTCGGGCACGTCGATGACCGTCCTGCTCGCGGACGACACCATCACCAGCCTGCTCAAGCAGGCCAACGGCAACCTGTCGCCGGCCGGGAGGTTCGCGATAGAGCAGCAGTTCCTGGCCGAGACGGCGATGATCGCCTCCGAAGTGCCCGACTCCGACCGGTCCGTGGTGATCTCCCCGCCGGAAACCTGGGCGCCGTCGCTAGCGCTGGCCAGCGACCTGCTGTCGGAGACCACCGGCGAGCCCTGGCTGCAGCCGGCGACGCTCAGCGGCCTGACCAGCTCACACATCAACTCGTGGCAGGCGAACCGGGCCAGCCCGCCGGTCAGCCAGTACAGCTCGCGAGAGCTCAGCGCCCCCTACCTCCAGAAGGCGGCGGCAGCGGAGAGCAGCGTGGACGTGTTCCAGTCCATGCTGTACCTGCCGACCGCGCAGTACACCTCCAGCCTGAACCTGGCGGTGGCCGCCACCGAGTCGTCCGCCTGGCGGGACGGCAACTCGGCCGGCGGAACCAGCCTGGTCAAGGGCCTGAAGTCCTACGTCAGCCGGGCCGAGAAACGGGTCCAGATCATCATCTCCGCGTCGGGCTCACAGGCCTCGCAGGTGCAGATGGCCGGCGCGGCCGGGGAACTCCCCGTGACCATCCAGAACGGGCTGGAACAGCAGACCATCAAGGTCAAGCTCAACACCAGCGTGCTCCCCCTCGCCGGGAAGGGCGACACGCTCACCATCAGCCCCCAGAAGGTCGTCATCATCCAGCCTGGGCAGACGATCCTGCTCAAGCCGGCCATTCACGGCGCGACCCAGGGTTCGCACACCATCGACCTGAGCCTCTCCAGCGCCGACGGCACGCTGCTGCCGTTCACCCAGACGCAGGTCGTCCTGAATTCGACCCGGTTCGGGCAGGCGATCCTCATCCTCATCGCCGGAGCGATCGGGCTGCTGCTGCTGACTTCCGTATTCCGGTCCAGGCGTCGCCGGCTGGCCGGCCGCCCATCGGATGATTCAGCCGGTAACGTCATAGCAGACCATACGGAGGCGGAGGCACCGGATGACCTGGCCGATGCACGACGCGGAGCCGACGACAGCTGAGTCGCGGGCCGAGCGACGCGGCCGTCATGCTGCCCCGGCGCCGATGCCGCCTCAGGACGGCTTCATGCCAGGCGGCGGGGGGCCGACGCCGGCCGAGACGACCATGCCGCTCACGCTCAACTGGGGCGCCGAGGCGCCGCCCGCGGCGCCGCCCAGGCCCGGGCGGCCGGAGGATTTCGTCCGGCCTAGGTACCCGCAAGCGCCCCCGCAGCGGCCGGTCCGGCGGCCTCCAGGCCCGCCTAGGCCGCCTGGACCACCGCAGCCGCCGGAGCCAGGCCCGCGGCGCAGGAGCCTGATCGGATCCAGCGCCGGCATGGCGGTCGGCACGCTTGTCTCGCGCGGCACCGGCTTCCTGCGCACCCTCGTGCTGCTGTACGCGATGGGTTCCGGCTCGGTCAACGACGCCTACAACACCGCCAACAACCTGCCGAACACCGTCTATTACCTCATGCTCGGCGGGGTCTTCACCAGCGTGATCGTGCCGCTGCTGGTCCGGGCGGCCAAGCGCGACCCCGATCACGGCGAGGCCTACGCGCAGCGGATCTTCACCCTCGGCGCTCTCACGCTGCTCGTCGTCACCGTGCTCGCCACGGCCCTCGCCGAGCCCGTCGTGCTGGCCTATGGTGGCACCATCTCCGGTAATGCCAGGAACGCCATGATCATCTGGTCGTACTGGTTCATGCCGCAGATCTTCTTCTACGGGATGAGCTCGCTGATCGGCGCGATCCTCAACACGCGGGGCAGCTTCGCCGCGCCGATGTGGACACCCGCCATCAACAACATCGCGGTGATCGCCATCGGCGGCCTTTACATCGCGAGCGGCCTCAACTCCTCGAGCACCACGATCGGCTCCGGCGGCGTCGAGTTGCTCGCCGTCGGCACCACGGTCGGCCTGGTACTGCAGACCGCCTGCCTGTTCCCCTCGCTGCGGCGGGTCGGCTTCCGGTGGCGGCCCCAGCTGGGTTTCCAGTCCGGCGAGCTGACCGAGATCCGGCGCATGGCGGGCTGGATGTCGGCGTACGTGGTTACCCAGTGGGCCGGAACCACGGTGGTCACCATCCTGGCCAACCACGTGTCCACGGCGGACGGCACGCACGGGTACACCGCCTACGCGACCGGCTGGCAGCTGTTCCAGCTGCCGTACGCGATCATCGGCATCTCGGTAATCACCGCGATCCTGCCGCGGATGAGCGAGCACGCGACCGTCCGCAGGTACTCCCTGGTCCGCAATGACTTCTCCACCGGCGTCCGGCTGGCGTCGGTGATCATCGTGCCGGCCGCGATCTACCTCGCGGTGCTCGGTGGCCCGCTCGCGGAGTTCCTGCTCGCGCACGGCCGGGTGACTGTCGCGGGCGCGCAGTACATCGGCCTGGTCTTCGGCCTGCTGTCCCTCGGCCTGATGCCCTACATGTTCACCCAGCTGCAGCTGCGCATCTTCTATTCCTTCCAGGACAGCCGGATGGCGGCCCTGGTCGGCCTGTTCACCATGATCATCGGCATCGTCGGCGACTTCGTCGTGTACTCGACGATGTCCCCAGGCGACATCGTGGCGGGCATGGCCGTGGTGTACGGCCTGTCGAACCTGGTCGGCGCCATCACCGGCTGGATCATCCTCCTGCTCCGGGTCGGCAGCCTGGACGGCTGGTCGGTGGCCAGGTCGCTGACCCGGATGCACCTGGCGGTGGTGCCGGGGCTGGTGTTCATCCTCGCGGTGATGTACGGCTTCGGCCACGTGCTCGAAGACCCGGGACGCATGTACGGACTGGCGGTAACTGTCATCGGTGGCGGGGGCGCAATCTTGCTTTATGCCATATGTGCGCGCAAGCTCAGGGTGGCGGAATTCGGATTCTTGATGCGTACGATTGCCGGAAGGTTCGGCGGGCAGAGCAGCCGGCACTAGCATGGGTAGCAACCTATGAGCACATACACGTCCGAACCTGGAACCCGGCTCGCCGGGCGATACCGCCTTGTCGACCAAGCGAGCGGCGGTGCCGGCTGGACGTACTGGAAGGCAACCGACGAAACGCTGGCCAGGCCCGTCGCGGTACTGACATTTGCCGCTGGCTTCCCGCGGATCGGCGAGGTGGTGACTGCCGCCCGAGCCGCTTCCCGGCTGAACGACGCCCGCTTTGCCCAGGTATTCGACGTAGAGGATGGCGACGAGATCGCCTACGTCGTGCTGGAATGGGTTCGCGGCGAGTCGCTGGCCGACATGCTCGCCGAGGGCCCGCTCGATCCGCGGCGCGCCGGCGCGGTAGTGCTGGACGCCGCGCGTGCCCTCGCATCCGCCCACCGGTCAGGGCAGTCACACCTGCACCTGGAACCGGCCTGCGTGCACTGGACCCCCGGTGGCGGGGTGAAGATCCGCGGCCTCGGCATCGATGCCGCGCTGGCCGGGCCATCGCTGAGCGAGAGCGACAACCCTGAGGTCACCGATACCCGCGGCCTCGGCAAGCTGCTGTACGCCGCGCTCACCGGGTACTGGCCTGGTCCTGAGGGTGTGCTGCCGCCCGCACCGCTGGACGCCGGCGGGGCGCCGTGCACGCCGCGGCAGGTGTCCGCCGGCGTGCCTGCGAACCTGGACGCACTGACCTGCCGGGCAATATTCCAGGAGACCGGCCGGCAGGGCCCGCCCGTGGAGACGCCCGCCGAGTTCGCCGACGCGCTCGCTCAGGTTGTGCCCGCGCCCACGGTGGCGCCCGCTCCCGTGATCCCCGCCCCCGACCCCACCCAGCCGGTGTGGAGCGGCATGGGCGCCGGCAGCGGCACCGCACCGCAGAGCTACCGTCGCCGGTACCCCGCCGACGAGCGGTCCGCCGTCAACCGTTCCCTGGTGGGCGTGGTCATCCTGATCGTGCTGGTGGCGATCGGGGTCGGCGGGTGGACCATCAGCCGCAGCCTGCATCACGGCTC
>Ga0209530_1000944_pt1 | contig 15433 bp, 12 predicted proteins | sample BlaSpr_A8_Ref_O1_FD_187987 | JGI IMG/M metagenome (GOLD analysis project Ga0209530, IMG submission 187987) | Forest soil microbial communities from Thunder Bay, Ontario, Canada - Black Spruce, Ontario site 2_A8_Ref_O1 (SPAdes) (version 2) | ecosystem: Environmental > Terrestrial > Soil > Boreal...
CGGATCGTCCGCGACCTCGACCATCCGCTGCATGCCGTCCTGCCAGTAATCGGCCACTTTGCGGCCGATTTCTCGCCGATCAATCCCAGTTGTGAAGGGCGCGCGCAAAAGTTCCGTCAGCCGGGCGGCGGATACGAGCACATGACCGGGATCTCGGTGCACGAACACGAGAATCGCATCAGGAAAAGCGCGAGTAAGCGCATCAACGGAGAAAACGTGCTCCGGTGATTTTAGGATCCAACGCCGTGGGGTTTGGGCCGGCCCCTGAAGATGCCGAAGAAACCGCGCAAGGAACCGGTAGCCTTCATCAAAGCCGGATGCGTCAAGCCAGGCCCGATAGGACGGAGCGCGATAGACGTCATCGTAGCGTGGGCTGCGGAACACCTGGCTCGTGATTTCGATACATTCCTCCGGCGCGTCCGCCTCGATCGGATGCAGGTCCCTGATTCCGGGCGAGAGCCGGTTGAAGATTTTCAGCTGCAGCTCGACCTTCCTGCGCCCCGCGCCGAACTCGGCGGCGCGATGCTCAGGACGCGGGTAGATCGCCTCCCATATGCGCGGGGCGCGATTGAGAGGATCCTCCGCAAGCAAGCCGTGCAGGAACGTCGTGCCGCTGCGCGGCAGACCGGTAATGAAGATTGGCGACGCAAGCGGCCGCGTCAGGATCCCAGGATCTTCGCGCTCCGTGTCCGCAAGGATCAATAGCGTCGAGAGCATCCGCTTGAGGTCCCAACGCGCCGCGAGACGCCCGAAGGGGGACAGCGCCGCCTCCTCACGAAGGCTGCAGGTCAGGGCACCAAGCGCCTCGATGAGGTGGGGGTCTGAGAACGGCCTTGCGTCAAGGCGCGTGCCCTTTGTCGCCTCGGCGATCAGCCGCTCTGGTGTGAGCTTCGTTTCGTCGTCGGCAAAAAGCGCGCCGGCAAACCGGTTCATTCCCCAGGCTATCACCGCGCGACATGAGCTCCAGTGGTGCGTAGCGCCAGCGACGAGACAAGGACTTGGACACCAGGCTCGACAGCTGGTTTACGGGCGCCGGGATAGATAGCAGTCGGAGGCCAGCGCCGCCACCCGCATTCGGCATCAATCTCCTGCTGGGCCGATGAATTGTCACGACAATGTTACGACCCTCGATGAGGTCGCGTGCTCGTTACCCATTCGCAAAGACCGGCCGCATGAGCTTCGCCGCGGTTCACGCAACTGTCGTCACAAAGCCGTAACCAAAGCATCACCATGTCGCCGCGGTCCCCACAAGATTCTAGCGAGAATCGGCGCCTTGAATCCCAGCTCGCTCCCGCAGTTCCCACTAGGGACAATCGGATCGAAGGATGAATTACGGTCTCGAACAGATTGCCGCGCTCACGACAGAATGGTTGTCGCTGCTTTTCATCGTCGTCAGCGCTTTGGGTTCATCGTGCGCCTTGGGCGCCGCGTGGGCGACGCGCCGGTTCATCCGACAGCCGGCATCCGTGCCTCCAACAACGTGGCCGGACGTCTCCATTTTGAAGCCTCTTTTCCGAGCCGAAGCGCAACTGTCCGAGAACATCCAGACGTATCTCCGTCAGGATTATCCGGGCAAAACTCAATTCGTCTTCGGCGTCCAGGATCCGGACGACAGCGCGATCCCAATCGTCAGATCGCTGATTGCGCGATATCCCGAGGTTGATATTCAACTCGTCATCAACGCGGCCGCGCACGGTAGCAACCGCAAGGTCTCCAACCTCATCAATATGGCTGAGGTCGCCCGCTACTCCGTCATTGTCGCAGCTGACAGCGACGTGGCCGTTGGACCCAACTACTTGAGCACGGTGGCGGCCACGCTGACGCGGCCTGGCGTCGGCGCGGTTACCTGCCTCTATCGCGGCCTGCCGAGCGGCGGCTTCTGGTCTCGGTTGTCCGCCATGGCCGTAGACGATCATTTTTTGCCGACCACGATCCTTGGCCTCGCCCTTGGCCTGGCGCGGCCCTGCCTCGGGGCGACAATCGCCTTATCGCGAGAAACGTTGTCGCGGATTGGGGGCTTCGAGGGGGTCGCCAACCAGCTGGCGGATGATTACGCCATCGGCAAAGCTGTGCGTACAGCCGGACTGAAGGTGGTTGTCTCCTCGATGCTCGTCGATCACGCGTTCGAGGAAAGATCGCCTCACGAGATGGTTCGGCATGAGTTGCGTTGGGCGCGCACAATTTTCGCTGTCGATCCCATCGGTTATGTTGGCAGCGGACTCACCCACGCCTTGCCGTTTGCCCTGATCGGCGCTGCGCTTCGCGGGTTTGACGGTGCGGGCGTTGCGGCGATCCTGTGCGCACTGGCGTGCCGGCTGTTCTTGAAATATCGGCTCACGCGCCAATTTGAATTGCCAGACCCGAACTATGCTCTTCTTTGTGTTCGAGACATGCTCTCGTTCGCGATTTATCTAACCAGCTTTTCGTCGACGAAAGTGGCGTGGCGGGGACAGGATTTTGCTGTCGGCCGGGACGGAACGATCCTGGCGATGTTGAGCCGCGGGTCGGCTCAACATCTTATGGAAAGGCGGTGAGATAATGCGTACGCTGTTTCTTCAGGCCCCTTCTTTCGACGGGTTCGACGGGGGGGCCGGCGCTCGTTATCAGACGAAACGCGAGGTCGCGTCCTTCTGGTATCCGACCTGGCTTGCGCAACCGGCGGCGCTGGTGGCGGACAGCAAGCTCATAGACGCGCCGCCCCATAACACCACACTGGCGGAAGTTACGGCGCAGGCAAAGAACTTTGACCTCGCAGTCGTGCATACGTCGACGCCATCCTTCGCATCGGACGTGAAGGCGATCACGGCTCTCAAAGACGCCAATCCCGCCCTGAAAGTTGGGTTGATCGGCGCCAAGGCTGCGGTCAACGCCGAAGCCACTCTGAAGGCGGCGCCGCTTGTCGACTTCGCCTGCCGCAATGAGTTTGATTTCACCGTCAAGGAAGTTGCGGACGGACGCGACTGGAAGTCGGTCTTGGGTCTTTCCTATCGGGACGCTAATGGCCAGATCCAGCACACGCCCGATCGGCCGATCCTCGAAAACATGGACGACCTGCCCTTCGTCACCCCGATTTATAAGCGCGACCTCGATATCACCAAATATTTCGGCGGCTACCTCAGGCACCCCTACATGTCCTTCTATACGGGGCGAGGCTGCAAGTCGCGGTGCACGTTCTGCCTTTGGCCGCAGACGGTGGGCGGGCATCGCTACCGCACGCGTTCTGTTGGACACGTCATCGAGGAAATGAAATGGGCGAAGGCGGCCTTTCCGGAGGTGAAGGAATTTTTCTTCGATGACGACACATTCACCGATGACTTGCCGCGCGCCGAGGCCATCGCGCGCGAACTCGGCAAGCTCGGCGTCGTCTGGTCCTGCAACGCCAAGGCCAACGTGCCGCGCGCCACGCTCAAGGTGCTGCGCGATAACGGCCTGAGGCTTCTGCTGGTCGGCTACGAGAGCGGCAACCAGCAGATCCTCCACAACATCAAGAAGGGCATGCGGGTCGACGTTGCCAAAAGGTTCGCCAAGGATTGCCACGAGCTCGGCATCAGGATCCACGGCACGTTCATCTTAGGCCTGCCCGGCGAGACGCAGGAGACGATCAAGGAGACGATCGCGTTCGCGAAGGAAGTGAATCCGCACACGCTCCAGGTGTCGTTGGCGGCGCCCTATCCAGGGACGTTCCTCTATAAGCAGGCGTTGGAGAATGGCTGGCTCGACGGCGCCAACGTCGATTTGGTGAACGAAGACGGCAGGCAGATCGCCCCATTGAACTATCCGGGCTTGAGCCGCACCGAGATTTTTGACTCGGTCGACGCCTTCTACCGGAGCTTTTATTTCCGCCCGGGCAAAATCGCCTCGATCGTCGGTGAGATGGTGCGGAGTCCCGAGGTGATGAAGCGTCGACTTCGCGAGGGTGTGGAGTTCTTCCGCTTCTTGCGCGAGCGCCACGAGACCGCCCACTGAAATATCTGATCGTCACGGCCGACGACTTCGGCCTCGCCGACGAAGTCAACCAGGCCGTTGAGCGCGCGCATGTCGAAGGAATCCTCACTGCGGCGAGCCTGATGGTGGGAGCGCCGGCGGCGGCCCAGGCTGTGCAGCTGGCGCGCCGCTTGCCGAGGCTCGCTGTCGGGCTGCATCTGGCGCTGGTCGACGCCGACCCGGTGCTGCCGCCGTCGGCCGTGCCGGACCTGGTCGACAGGCGCGGCCGGTTTCGAACGAATATGGCGCTCTCCGGCGCCGCGATGTTTTTTCTGCCCCGCGTGCGCAGACAGATGCGGGCGGAGATGCGCGCACAATTCGAGGCGTTTCGCACAACTGGGCTTAAGCTCGACCACGTCAACGCGCACAAGCATTTTCACCTGCATCCTTCAATCCTGTCGGCCGTGATCGAGCTGGCTCTGGAATTCGGCGCGCCGGTTCGCGCGCCCGTGGAGCCCCAGGAAGTCCTGGCGCGGATCGAGAGCACGCGGCTTGGATTAACGGCCTCCGCCTTGGCTCCCATCGCGCGCCTTCAGCGTGCGCGCCTGAAGCGGGCTGGCATCGCAACGCCTGATCAGGTTTTCGGACTCGCTTGGACCGGCGCCATGATTCATCCGCGGTTTGCCGGGCTAATCGGGCATTTGCCCGAAGGCGTGACCGAAATTTGCACGCATCCGGCCCTCTCGTCTGGCTTCGCGGGATCAGCGCCCGGTTATCGTTACCGCGAGGAACTCGCAGCGCTGACTTCGCCCAACCTTGGCCGCCAGATCTCCGGGACTGGCGTCGCTCTCGGAGGCTTCTCGGGCGCAGTTGAGTACCAAGTCGGAATGTGACCTTCCGCGTCGCTGTCGGGCCAAATGACCTCAATTCAACCGGCTTGTGTTGAAATGGTATAATTTCTATCCTATAATCGTGGTGTGGAGTTCGAGTTCGATCCTGCAAAAAGCTCGGCCAACAAAACCAAACATGGAATCGACTTTGTCGAAGCTCAGACGCTTTGGCTGGATGAATCGCTCATTGAAGCGCCGGCAAGAACGGACGACGAGCCACGTTTTCTCGTCGTTGGGCGTATCGGCTGGCGGCACTGGTCAGCAGTCTGTGTAAGGCGCGGAGAACACACCCGCATCATCTCGGTTCGGCGGTCGCGCAAGGAGGAGATCGAGGCCTATGAAGGCGCGTGATTTCGACGAGAAATTCGACGCAGGCGCGGATGTCTCCGGCGATGTCGAGTGGAAGAGGGCGCGGCGCCCTAACCTTGAGCTCAAACGCGTCAACGTCGACTTCCCGGCATGGGTCGTCGAAGCGCTCGACCGTGAAGCCCGCCGCCTGGGCGTAACCCGGCAAGCGCTCGTCAAGCTGTGGATCGCCGAGCGGCTGGAGCGAGCAGCGTAACCGATATCGCGCCCGAGATAAGCAAGCGGGCCGGATCCCCCTACCCCGCCTCGGCGAACTCCTGCGCTTGCGCAAGCTCGACCGACACGAGCTGGCTGACCCCGCGCTCGGCCATGGTCACGCCGAACAAACGATCCATGCGCGACATCGTGACCGGATTGTGGGTGATGGCGACGAAACGGGTGTCGGCGCGCTTGCGCATGGCCTCCAGGAGGTCGCAGAAGCGCTCGACATTGTAGTCGTCGAGCGGCGCGTCGACCTCATCGAGCACGCAGATCGGCGCCGGGTTGGTGAGGAACACAGCGAAGATGAGCGCAAGCGCTGTCAGCGCTTGTTCGCCGCCGGAAAGAAGCGTCAGCGTCTGCGGCTTCTTGCCAGGCGGCTGCGCGACAAGCTCAAGCCCCGCCTCAAGCGGGTCGTCGGATTCGATCAGCTGCAGCTCGGCGTTTCCACCTTCGAATAAGGTCGAAAACAGATCCTTGAAATGGCCGTTGACGACGTCGAAGGCGGCGACGAGCCGCTCGCGTCCTTCCTGATTGAGGGTGCCGATCGCGCCGCGCAGGCGCTTGATCGCTTCGGTCAGATCGTCGCACTCGGCGATGAGCTTGTCGCGGCTCGCCAGCACCTCGACGAGTTCGTCGTCGGCACGCAGGTTGACCGCGCCGAGCCGCTCGCGCTCCTGGCGCAGATTCTCGAGCTTGCGTTCGACCTCGACGCCGCCGGGCAGCGGCTTGTCGGCTTTATGGTCGGCAAGCGCGCCGAGGCCCGCCGGCTCGCAATCGAGTTCGCTCGCGATCGCGTGCTTGAGCTCTTCGTCCCGCACGCGCGCGCCCTCCAGGCGCTCTTCGGAGGCGGCGCGCTGCTCGCGAGCGGCGCTCATCGCTTCCAACGCCTGACGCGCGGCGCGATCAGCGTCGGCGAGCGCGGTTTCGCCTAGCGCCAGCGCGTCGGCGGCCTCTTTGCGCGCGGACTCGGCCTCGCCGTGCTCGTCCGCAAGCGCGCGCCGCGTCCGGGAAAAGTCCGTCGGCGCATCAGCGACCTCCGCCCGCTCGCGCTCCGCTTCCGCCCGGCGTTCGCCAAGCTCGGCGATGCGGCTCTGCGCGCGATCGCGCCGCTCATCCCAGGACGACCGCTCTGCGACGATTGCGGTGCGCCGCGTGGCGCGCGCCGCAGTCTCGCGGGCGATCGATTGCACCGTCGCCCGAGCTTCAGCAAAGGCGGTTCGATCGCGCGCGGCGGCCACGCGCGCGTGCTCGAGGCTCTCCGCGACATCATCCCCGGGCCCAAGCTCATCAAGCGCGGTCTCCGCGCCAGCCTTGCGTTCGGCGGCCTCGCTCCGCGCCGCGCCGGCGCGCGAGAAGGCCTCCTCCACTGCCGAGAGGCGCGAGAGAGTTTGAGCGCGCGCGCGCTCGAATCGCGCCAAGGCGTCGCGGGCGGCGTCGGACGCAGTCCGTGCGGCGCGCGTGCGCCCACGCCATTCCGTTTCCGCCGCGGCGGCTTCGCGGGTCGCGCTCGCCGCGCCGGCCGCTTCTGTGCTCAGCGCCGCTGCGGCCTGGCGCGCCGCCTCAGCTTCGCGCTCAAGGTCGCCGAGGCGATTCTTTTCCGCCAGGCGCCGAGCAGCCGCGCTCGGCGCTTCGGCGGCGGCGACGAAGCCGTCCCAGCGCCAGAGATCGCCTTCCAGCGAGACGAGCCGCTGTCCAGGCTTGAGCTCCCGGGCGAGCCGCTTGCCCTCCGTGCGAGCGACCACGCCGACCTGGGCCAGGCGACGGGCGAGGGCCGGCGGAGCGGAGACGCGACCTGCAAGCGGATCGGCGCCGACCGGCAACGCTGGATCCTCGCCGACCGGCTCGATCAGCGACCAGTGCGCGGGCGCCGCCTCATCAACCGAGGCGTCGAGATCGTCGCCCAACGCCGCGCCCAGCGCCGCCTCATAGCCGCGCGCGACACTGACGGCGTCGACCGCGCGCGGCCAAGGGCCGCTCGCGTCGGAGCCGAGCAGGCCCGCGACCGTGCGCGCCTCCGTCTCCAACCTTTGCGCAGCGCGTTCGGCCTCAGCTAACGGCCCGCGACGTTGGGTCTCGATCTCCCGCGCCTCGGCATGGCGCTCTTCGGCCGTCATGGTTTCGCGCTCGGCGGCAGCGAGCGCCTCGGCTGCCTCGGCGACGGCCTGAGCGCGCACCCCGCGTTCGGCCTCCTCAAAACTCGTCGCGCTGAGCGCGCCGCGCTCGCGCTCGATTCCGGAATATTCCCCTTCCAGCCGCGTGAGGCGCCGCCCCTCCTCTTCGAGAGTCGCGACCAGCGCCCGCCGGCGAGCAGCGAGGTCCGACGCAGCGGCTTGGGCTTCGGCCAGCGCGCCTTCGGCGCTGACGAGCCGACGCTCGGCGCCTTGCTCCGCTTCCCGCGCCTGAGCCGCGTCCTCGTCCGCCCTGGCTCCTTGCTCCGCCAGAGCAGCCTCCTCGGTCACGAGCCGGTCCATAACTCCGGCTGCATCCGCGATCAGCGCTTCCTCGCGTTGAAGATCACCGGCGAATTGCGCAATGCGACGGTCAAGTTCCGCCTCGCGCTCCTTCGCGCGCTTCTCTTCCGCTTCGAGCGCCTCGCGAGCGAGCGCGATGCGATGCAAGGCCGCGCCGCGGCGCGCTTCTTCCTCGCGCAAGGGCGGCAAGGCTGCGGCGGCGAGCGCCTGCAGGCGCGCGGCCTCGGCTTGCGCGCGCGTGCGCTCGGCGACTTCGAGGAGGTCGGCGTCGAGCCGCCGACGCGCGTCGGCGAACGCCGCCTCATGTTCGCGCCAGGCGATGAGGCGCGCCAGCGCCTCGTGACGGCGGATCGCGCCCGCGAGTTCGCGGTAGCGGTTCGACTGGCGCGCCTGGCGCTTGAGGCTATCGACTTGGGCGTCGATCTGCTTCAGCACATCCTCGACGCGGATGAGATTGTCCTCGGCGCCCTTCAGCCTGAGCTCGGCTTCGTGGCGTCGCGAGTGGAGGCCGGAAACGCCCGCCGCCTCCTCCAGAATCAGCCGGCGCGCCTGAGGCTTAGCACTGATGATCTCGCCGATCTGGCCCTGGCGCACGAGCGAGGGCGAGCGCGCGCCGGTCGACGCGTCGGCGAATAGAAGCTGCACGTCGCGCGCGCGCACCTCCTTGCCGTTGACGCGGTAAGTCGAGCCATTGTCGCGTTCGATGCGCCGCGTGACCTCGATCGTCTCGGAATCGTTGAAGGCGGCGGGCGCGCGGCGGTCCGAGTTGCTGAGCACGAGCCCAACCTCGGCGTTGTTGCGCGAGGGTCGCCGTCCCGAGCCGGAGAAGATCACGTCCTCCATGCCGGAGGCGCGCATGTTCTTGTACGAGCTCTCGCCCATCACCCAGCGGAGAGCTTCGACGAGGTTCGACTTGCCGCAGCCGTTCGGTCCGACGACGCCGGTCAATCCCGGCTCGATTCTGAACTCAGCGCTGTCGCAGAAGCTCTTGAAGCCGGTCAGGCGCAAGCGCTCGAATTTCATCGTCGTGACCCTTCGGTCCGGCTCGGCACACTTTGTGCCGCTCACATTGTCGTTGGCCGCGGCGAATCATTTTTCGCGAGGCCCAGGCAGGGCTTAGCGGCCATAGGGGAGTCGCGCAATCAACCCCACGCGAAAGAAAACTTGTGCGAAACCGAGGGATCGCCGCGCCGCCGCCTCGGCAAACCGGCCTATTCGTACCCGATCCGGCCCGGCGAACCGGCTTAAGGCCGCGTCTGCCCGTCGCCGCGCACGCGGTACTTGAACGTGCAGAGCTGCTCGACCCCCACCGGCCCGCGCGCGTGCATGCGCCCGGTGGCGATGCCGATCTCGGCGCCGAAGCCGAACTCGCCCCCGTCGGCGAACTGGGTCGAGGCGTTGTGCAGGACGATCGCCGAATCGACCTCCTTCAAGAACCGCTCGGCCGCGGCCTTGTCCTCGGTCACGATGCAATCGGTGTGATGCGAGCCATAGGTCTCGATGTGGTCGATCGCCGCTTCAAGACTGTCGACGACGCCGACGGAAATGATCGCATCGAGATATTCCGTGCGCCAGTCCTCTTCGGTCGCCGGCGTCACCCGCGCATCGGCCTCACGCGCGGCCTCATCGCCGCGCACTGCGCAGCCGGCCCTGATCAGCGCGTCGATCAGCTTCCCCAGCAGGAACGGGGCGACGGCGCGATGCACGAGCAGCGTTTCGGCCGCGCCGCAGACCCCCGTTCGCCGCATCTTGGCGTTGACGACGATCTTCAGCGCCTTGTCGAAATCGGCCGCCCGGTCGACGTAGACATGCACGACGCCTTCGAGATGGGCGAACACCGGGACGCGCGCCTCACGCTGAACCCGCTCGACCAGGCTCTTGCCTCCGCGGGGCACGATGACGTCGAGCGCGCCGCCGAGACCTTCGAGCATCTCGCCGACCGCCTCACGCGCGGCGAAGGGCGCACGCGTAATCGCAGCCTCCGGTAGACCGACCTCCCTCAGGCCCATGACCAAGCACTCATGGATGGCTGCGGATGAGCGAAAACTGTCGGAGCCGCCGCGCAAAACCACCGCGTTGCCGCTCTTCAGGCAGAGCGCACCGGCATCGGCGGTCACGTTCGGTCGGCTTTCGTAGATCACGCCGACGACGCCGAGCGGCGTCGACACGCGTTCGATCATGAGGCCATTAGGGCGGGTGTAGGTCGCGAGCACGTGCCCGACCGGATCGGCCAAGGCTGCAACCTCCTCGAGCCCGCCCGCCATCGCCTCGATACGAGCCGGATTGAGCGTGAGGCGGTCGATCAATGCCGCGCTCAGGTTCTTCCTCCGAGCATCCGCGCAATCGAGCTCGTTGGCCGCGAGAATCGCATTCGCGCGTTCACGCAAGATGCCGGCGCCGGCCAGAAGCGCGCGGTTCTTCTTCTCCGCCGGCGCGTTGGCGACCTCCCGCGCGGCGACGCGCGCCTTCGCCCCGATTTCGCGCATTCCAGCGCGAACTTCGGCCTCCGGCTCGACAATCTGAACGACCGACATAGGGCTCCCGCGAGGCTGCGACGCCCCTGACTTAGTCAGCCTATGGAGAAATGACCATTCCCCAATTATGGCAGTCCAGCGCTGGAAAAAGACAAACCTTTGTGAACGCGCAGGCGCTCGCCCCGATCGTCGCGAATGAATGATTCCTGACAAGAGGGTAGAAATACCCATAGGCCCGCTTCACCCCTTGGGTCGAAAGGCTGTGCAGAACCGTGGGTCTGTCTCCAGGCGCGCGCCGCCGAGGAGGTCAATGCAATAGGGCACCGCGGCGAACACCGCGTCGAGGCAGGTGCGGATCGCCGCCGGCTTGCCCGGCAGATTGATGATGAGGCTCGAGCCGCGGGTCCCCGCGACCTGGCGCGAGAGAATGGCGGTCGGCACCTCGGCCAGGCTCTTGAACCGCATGAGTTCACCGAAACCGGGCAGCATTCGATCGCAGACCGCCTCCGTCGCTTCCGGCGTCACGTCGCGCGGCGCGGGCCCCGTGCCCCCGGTCGTGAGGATCAGCGAGCACCGCGCTTCGTCGGCAAGCGCAATCAGCGCCGCTTCGATCGCCGGCCCCTCGTCGGGCACAATACGGCGCTCCGGCCGCCATGGCGTAGCCAAAAGATCCTTGAGCGCCGCCTCGATGCCCGGGCCACCCTTGTCCTCATAAACGCCTCGCGAAGCGCGATCGGATACGGTTAAGACGCCAATGGGAATGTCCGTCATAGACTCGCGCTCACGACTTCAAATCTCAAACGTTCAGTGCCTGCCCCGCGGCGCGCAACGCCGATCAGCGGCTTCGACGCAAACATAACGCTATCCGATCCCCGATAAAATCGAGGTCGCGTGAGCGCGCATCAATGAACGCCCGGCCCGGCGAGGGCGTCAATCGCCTCCTGCACGCTGCGGAAAACGTGATCGCGTCCGATCAGCGCGAACAATCCGACCCGCGTGAGGCTCTTCTGCGCGCGGACGGATTCTAGCCGCGCGACCGCCACGTCGACTCCCCGGCCACGCAGGCGACCGATGAGTTCAGCGAGCACCGTCGCACCGGTGTAGTCGATTTCGACCAGCGCATTCGCCTCGATCACGATCAGCTTTGGCGGTGGGTTTTGGGAGGCGAAGCGCTCGATGGCGCGGCGAAAATTGTAGGCGTTGAGGAACGACAGAGGCGCCTGCAGCGCGATCACCCGGACGGCGGGAACGAACTCGCCTTGAACATCCTTCTGGTTCGGCCACCAGATCGACGTGCCGGGAATGCGCTCAAGTTCGATCGCCTGGGCGCGGGTCGTCGTCCACACGCCATGCAGCACCGACAGCAGAACGCCGAGGCCCACACCCTGCTCGATCGGCAGCGCCACAATTGCAAGCGCAGTCGTGAGGATGAGCAGAAACTCGGCTCGGCTTCGTCTCCACACGTCGACCATCACGCTGACGCGCAGGAGACGAATCGCGACGAAGAAGAGGACGCCCGCCAACGCGGCGGAGGGCAGGTGGGCGAGCGCTTTGCCCGCGAACAGGAGAACGCAGACCGCCGCCGCGGCCGACAGCAACCCCGCAAGCTGCGACCTGCAGCCCGCCTCCGCGGCGACCGCCGTCGAAGGCGGGCTTGCATCCACGGGAAAGGCGCCGATCAGACCCGCCAAGGCGTTGGCAACCCCGACCCCGATGAAATCCCGGTTCACGTCCGGGCCCTCCGCGCTGTTGGGAAAAGACCGCGTCGTGGCCGCTGTCTGAACCATCACGACAAGCGCAATGAGCACAGCGAGCGGCGCGACGACGTGAAGGTCGTCCCAGGAAATCGCGGGCAGCGAGACATGGGGTGCTGCGCCGGTGATCGAGCCAAGCGTCGCCACGCCTTTGGCTTCGAGACCGAGCGCAACCGTCGCCAGTCCAGCGAGGCAAAGAGCAATGAGCGCCCCGGGAAACCGTGGGCCAACGCTTTCGCCCACAAGCATGATCGCAAGCACGCCGAGGCCGATCGCCAGCGTCCAGGGATTGGCGCCCGGAGCGCGCGCGATGAGGGACAAGGCATGCTCAGCAAGGGGACCGGGATTGGGCTCAACTCCGAGCACTGCGGGCGCTTGCAGAATGAGAATATGGCCGGCGATGCCGAGAAGAAAGCCCGTTGTCACCGGAATGGACAGAAGGTCAGCGACGAAGCCGAACCTGAAGGCGCCGGCGCAAATGAGAATGAGCCCGACTGCAAGGCTGAGCGCCGCCGCGGCCGCAGGGTAATGCTCTGGCCCCGTTGCAGCCAGCACACCGAGAGCGCCGGCGAAAATCGGCGCGATGGTCGAATCGGCACCGACCGAGAGGCGCCGGCTGTCGCCGAATAGCGCGAACCCAATCGCGGCCGCTACGAGAGCGAGCAAACCGATCTGAGGCGTGAGGTTGGCGAGACGGGCGGTCGCCATCTGCGAGGGAATGGCGATCGCGGCCAGCGTCAGGCCGGCGACCACGTCGGCGCCGAGGTCGCCAGGTCGCCAGCCGGCGAAAGAGCGCAACATGAACCAAGGGCGTCCAACGCGAATGAGCGCGGCGGAACTCTCTTTGCCTGACGGTGTCACCTCATCCGCCGCTGAAACGCTGCCGATAATCCTGCGGAGTGACGCCCTGGAGGCGTGCGAAATTTCGCCGCATCGTCTCTTCCGAGCCGAATCCGCAGCGCGCCGCGATTCGCTTCGCGGTCAGGCGGGTGTCGGCGAGCAGCCGGCGGGCCGCCTCGACGCGAAGCCGCTCGATCGCGCGCGCCGGCGTCAAGCCTGTCGCTTCGTGGTAGCGGCGCAGGAAGGTTCTCTCGCTCATGCCCGCCTGCGCCGCCAGGCGGGAGAGCGGCAGGTCCTCCGCGAGGTGTTCGACGAGCCAATTGTGCAGGTCAGCGAAACGCTCGTCCGCGGATTGCAGCGACAGCGCCGCGCTGAACTGCGCCTGCCCACCCGGCCGCTTGAGGAACATCACCAAGTGGCGCGCGACGCTAAGCGCAAGGGGGCGTCCGAGGTCTTCCTCCACCAGCGCCAGCGACAAGTCGATGCCGGCCGTCACGCCGGCCGAGCTCCACACGGATCCATCGTGCACGAAGATCGGGTCGGGCTCTACCGTCACCGCGGGGTGGCGTCGGCTGAGCTCATCGCAATATTCCCAGTGCGTGACAGCGCGGCGGTGATCGAGCAGACCGGCTGCGGCTAGCAGAAATGCGCCGGTGCAGACCGAGGCCGTCCTCCTCGCCGATCCGGCGCGGACCTTGAGCCATTCGATTAGGCTCGCATCCTCGACCGCGCGCATGACGCCTTGCCCGCCGGCCACGATCAGCGTGTCGAGCGGCACGGCCGGATCCGGCAGCGGCTCGGTCGCGAACGCCAGTCCCGACGTGGCGCGTATCTGGGCGCCTTGAGGCGCGATCACCCGTGTCTCGTACGGCGAGCGCGCATGAGGCGACGTCGCCCGCTCGTTTGCGGCTGTGAACACCTGGATCGGCCCGGCCACATCCAGCATCTGAACGTCCGGGAAGGCCAATACCTCGATGCGCCGCGAGGCTTTTGGCGGGATTTGTGTGATCTTTGGCGACATCGCCAAACCTTGCCCGACTAGATTGGCAATGTCGAGTTTAATTCATGAAGCCAAGGAGCCGACAGATGTCCATCTTTGAAGTTCAGACAATCGACCGGGCGCCGGAAGGGTCCCGGGCGCCGCTCGAAAGACTCCAACAGGTCTTCGGCATGGTCCCGAACGTCGCGGGCGTCATCGCCAATTCGCCGATTCTGGCCAACATCTTCGTGCCCCTATTCGAGGGCGTGCACGCTGGGACTTTCACCGAAGCCGAGATCCAGACACTTCTCCTGACCAATGCGGTCACCAACAACTGCGCCTGGGCAGTCGCCTTCCAGAGCTATCTCGGGCTCCAGGCGGGCCTTGATCCCGGCGACGTCGAGGCGATCCGCCAACGCGGCACGCCAAAGGGACCGCGTACCGCGGCCCTCTCGGCTTACGCCCGCGATCTCATCGAAAATCGGGGCCACGTAGGCGATGCTGCGGTTGAGGCTTTTCTGTCCGCAGGCTTCAAACCGGACCAGGCCCTGGAGGCGCTGGCGGTTAGCGCCGCCTCGACGATCACCAATTACGCCCTGAACATCGCCGAGCCGCCGCTCGAGCCGATGTTCCAGCCGCACGCCTGGCGCACCTGAAGCGCCGCGGTTACTACTCTGCAAGATGAGGACGTCATGATTCCTGAAACCGTTCACCTGAACATCGGGTCGCTCCTGTTCGAGGACCTCGACCAGATCGACCTCACCGGCCCGTTCGAGGTGCTCTCTCGCCTCCCCAATTCGACTTACCGCATCTATGCGAAGTCGATCCAACCGGTGCGCGACGTGTTGGGGCTCAGGATCATGCCGGACGCGGCTCTCGCGGAAGCGCCGCAGCTGGACATCCTGCACATCCCCGGCGGACCCGGCCAGGAGGCTCTGATGGAGGATGAGGAGGTCCTCGGCTGGTTGCGCGGCCAAGCGGAAGGCGCGAAGAAGATCCTTTCCGTCTGCACCGGCGCCTTGCTCTGCGGGGCGGCGGGTCTGATCCGCGGCAGGAGGGCGACCACGCATTGGGCGTCGTTTCACCTGCTCCCCTGGTTCGGCGCAGTTCCGGTGGACGAGCGGGTCGTGGTCGACGGAGATTGGATCTTCGCGGCTGGCGTTACGGCCGGCATCGACGGAGCCCTTCGTCTTGCCGCCGAAGTGCGCGGCGTCCCGGCCGCCCAACTCATCCAGCTTGAGATCGCCTACGCCCCAGAGCCCCCCTTTCAGAGCGGGACGCCCCACACGGCGCCCGCTGAGATCGTGGAGAGGGCTCGTCGACATTCGGCCGAGCTGATTGCGCGGCGCGAAGTGACCGCCCGGCGGGTGGGTGCGACGCTCGGAATCACCGAGGTTCATGAGAGGGCTTAAGGCGGCGCGCGTTGCGCCCGTTGTCTTGCGTCAGCCCGGGCGCGTCGCGAACTCGATCCGGATGCCGCCGGGTATGGCGCAGATGAAGTGATGCGTGGTCGAGCCCGGCCGGACAGGTTCCG
>Ga0209530_1000945_pt1 | contig 15432 bp, 8 predicted proteins | sample BlaSpr_A8_Ref_O1_FD_187987 | JGI IMG/M metagenome (GOLD analysis project Ga0209530, IMG submission 187987) | Forest soil microbial communities from Thunder Bay, Ontario, Canada - Black Spruce, Ontario site 2_A8_Ref_O1 (SPAdes) (version 2) | ecosystem: Environmental > Terrestrial > Soil > Boreal...
GCGGTCATCGGTCTTGGTCTTCTCGGTCAATTGACGGCGCAGATACTCAAAGCGGCGGGCTGCCGCGTGCTGGGAATGGATATTGCTCCTGAGCGCGCCGAACTCGCTTTGCGCCTGGGTGCAGATGACGTCAGCATATCGAGCGACGGCTTGCGCGCTCTGTGCCTGCAGCACTCTGGCGGTCACGGCGCCGACGCGGTTCTAATCACTGCCGAAACCCCTAGCAGCGAACCTGTCGAGTTGGCTGGAGAAGTCGCACGCGACCGTGCTGTGGTGGTTGCGGTCGGAACCGTAGGCATGGATATCCAACGCAAACTCTACTTTGAAAAAGAGTTGGATTTTCGCGTTTCGCGCTCCTACGGGCCCGGCCGTTACGATTCCGCGTATGAGCAGAAAGGCCGCGATTATCCCATCGGCTATGTGCGTTGGACCGAAACGCGAAACATGGAAGCGTTTCTCCAACTTCTGTCAGAAGGCAAGCTCGATGTGAAATCCCTCATCACTCATCGTTTCCCTATCGAACGTGCCCAGGGCGCCTATGACTTAATTACTCGAAGGGTGGGCCACCCGTCCCTTGGCGTGTTGATTACCTATCCCGAACATGCTGAAGCGAGCCACGAAATTCAATTGTCTGGGAAGGGAAGGACACCGCGAGCCGGCGAGAAATCAATGGCGATCGGAGTTCTCGGCGCGGGTAATTTTGCCATGACTACACTACTGCCGGCGATCAAGCAGATTCGCGGGGCGCAGTTGGTCGGGGTTTGTGCCGCTAATGGCTCGCACGCGCGTCACGCCGCAGAGAAGTTTGGCTTCCGATATTGCGCGACAGAGGAACAGAAAATTCTCCACGACCCGGAGATCAACACGGTTGTGATTGCTACCCCGCACCACTTGCATGCGAGCCAGATATTGGCCGCGCTCGAAGCCGGCAAGCATGTCTTTTGTGAGAAGCCGCTTTGCCTGAACGAAATCGACCTTGCGGAAATTGTTCACGCCTATGGAAGCCGCATCCCTGGTCGCGACCCCTTGCTGATGGTTGGCTTCAACCGTCGATTTGCTCCCATGGCTGTAAAGATGAAAGCGTTTCTCAAACCAATCCAAGAGCCGCTGGCGTTGCACTATCGCATCAACGCCGGTTTTGTCGCGCGCGATCACTGGGTCAACGATCCGGAACAGGGCGGCGGCCGGGTTCTCGGCGAGGTTTGCCATTTTGTTGACTTCCTGATTTTTCTGGCCGGCGCTCTGCCAATCGAAGGGCAGACGCGCAGCTTGGATAGCCTCGAACAACCCTCCGACGACAATGTCATCATTTCGCTACGATTTGCGAACGGATCGCAGGGCACGATCAGTTATCTCGCGAACGGCGACCGATCCTACTCCAAGGAGCGAGTAGAAGTTTTCGGTGGAGGCGCCGTTGCCGTGCTGGAAGACTTTCGACGTCTCGATCTTGTGCGGCACGGTAGCAAACAGACATTTCGCTCACGTTTCCGTCAAGACAAAGGGCATCGCAGCGAGCTGGAGGCATTTGCCGCGGCGGTTTGTGGCCGAGGCGAGCTTCCAATTCCGTTCGATGAAATTGTTGCGACGACGCTTACGACCTTGCGCGCCGTTGAGTCGCGTTCGTCGTGTCAGGCGATCGAACTGGATGCAGCCGATTTTATAAAATCCAACTCGCGATTGGGCCGCGCTGCTTCCTAATTCAAAACCAAGTCTTTGACCAGGATCGCCATCTCCTTATTATTGTCGCTGAAGTTGAGATCGGGCCGAAACCCCCTTCCATGGCTGGTTTCGAGGCCGAGCGCCATCATAAATAAACGAAGTTTCGGGGCTGCCCGGAGCGCCCGATTGCCTGTATCTGTAGTATTTGCCAGTGGTTGCCGGATGGTTGCAAACCGTTGCGACAGTTGCAGGAATTATCAGTCTTGACCCGGCGCTTCTCAACGGTTACATTACCAGCAGTTGTTACGGATTTCGTGAGCAGGTTCCCCTCCTGATGGTCACCGATATCCAGTAATTCCCCCCAAGTAAAACGACTTCCCCCAAGCTTTAAAAAACGTAGGGAGAAAAATGATCAAATTAACCCAGAAGTGGTGGGGTGTAGTTGCAGTGGCGCTATTGTGTTTTGCGCCGTCCGCTTTTGCCAATAGCAATTTGACCATGACCGGTGCGGGAAACAACGTCATGGATGGTGTGTACGTCGGTCCTTATTACGCGACGGTCAACGGGGTCGCGAATTCGCCGGTTATCTGCGATGACTTCGCCGACGAAAGCTATATCGGCAGTTCCTGGAATTTCACAACTAACAACTTTTCAACTCTAGGCAGCGCATTATGGGGCAACCAGACCCAGAATTATGAGGCAGCGGCCTGGCTGACTCTCCAGATGCTCTCCTTGAACGGCAACCCGAACAATGCTACGCAGGTGGGATATCTTTCATTCGCCATCTGGTCGTTGTTTGACAAGAGCGCTCTCAACGGTCTGAACTCGACGCAGTTGGCGGGCGTGGACAGTTGGCTGAGCAAGGTTCCGTCGAACTTGACGCCCAGTGAATTCGCCAACTTTGTTATATTGACGCCGCAAGGCTGCAAGAATGGTCCAGGCTCTTGCCCAGGTCAGGAATTCCTGATGATGGTGCCCGAGGGCGGCGCAGCAGCGCTGTACTTGCTCTTCGCGGGACTGTCATGCTTTGGCGCCATGCTTTTACGGCGTCGGCGACAGGCGCCATCGGCAAGCTCAAGCATGGCGTAATTGCTGGCGCACACGACGAAGACCCTCCCCCATTTATTTCGTCGGTCACTCTACTGGTGGCTCGACGGCGCTGGCGCGCTCTGCTCCTCCGCTAATCGGTCGATCGTTTCTCTGGGCAGATCCTGCAGCAGTTTCAGAAAAACTCCGTTGGTCCAGCCGAAGCCAACCACATTGGCTTGATATCCCGCGCTCACCTGCACGTCCGATGACCGCGTTACCAGGTTGTATTTCTCCCGGATGGTTCCTTCTCTCTTGAAGTTCTGCGCCACCGTGGACAGAAATTCGTACGAGATTCGATTCGCGTCGTCGGCGAAACCGTATCGACGCAGACCTTCCACTGCCAGTAATTGAAGGGGGGCCCACCCATATGGATAATCCCACTGTCCGCCGGTTTCATTCGGGCTCGTGGCCAGCCCTCCTGGCTGCTCGAAAACTTTGACGCTCCGGGCAACAGCTTTCGCTTGCTCAGGACTGGCCAGCCCCGCCCACAGCGGATAAAACGTGGTCAGGTATTCGTACGTCGATCGAGTTCCACTGCGTAGGTCGTAGTCAAAGAACAGTCCTCGCCGATTGTCCCAAAGATATTTGTCGATTAGCTTCTTGCGTTGCTCCGCTCGCTGTTTCCAATGCGTGGCTTCGGCACCATTGCCTAGTAGGCGGCTGATTTCTTCCAGATCCTTCTCCGTCTTATACAGGAGACTGTTGAGGCAGACCGGAGCAAAGTGATGAGTGGCTGCGCCGTAGGGTCCGAAGCGGAAAGAAATATCAAACCCCGATTCGCGCATGCTGCGATCTCCCTTGTAGTAATCAGCGCTTAACAGCACCGTGGCGGCGGCGTCGCATCCGGGGTGGGGCATGGTTTCGGCAGCGTCGCAGACTTGCACGCTGTAATGAGGGCCGGCGGCTTGCGCTTGCGCGTCTTTCACCGCTACGTAACTTCGCGCCAGATCAGGACGAATAACAAAGTAGCCCGCAACCTTGCGATGGAGCCCGGCTTCATCCTGCTCACTTTCGGCGGCTGGCCCGTCGCCAAAATCGTAATAGCGAGAGAGCCTGGTTGAGCCTGCCAAGTGGGGCTCGCGCGTCCACATTTCATAGTCCCGCACAGCGAATTCGTAGGCGCGAGCCAGCCATTTTTTGTCCTCGTGCCCCGCAGTTTTGTCCGCGTTATAAACCTCCATGATCATGGATGTCAGAAAGGGTGGCTGAGAGCGGGTCAGATAATAGGTGCGGTTGGCGTTTAAGATCGTCCCGTAGTGCTCGATTTCAAAGAAAAAGTTTTCCACCATTCCACGCGCCAGGTCGATTCGCCGATCATGCACAAGGCCCAGAATAATAAAAAAACTGTCCCAACCGTACATTTCGTTGAAACGCCCGCCGGGTACAACGTAACTATATGGAAGGAACAGCAGCCCTTGCGGCGAGATCGCAGCGACGTCGGCTTGCCCCGGATGTCGAATGATCATCGGCAGGTGTTGAACGTGTATCTTGCAGGTTAGCTTGAGTTGCTTTACAGAATCAGGCTCGGGAAAGCTCGCCGGTAAATACAGCACGGCGGCTTCGGGCAACTTTGGATCCACGACGCTGTCGCATCGGGTCATAGAGCGGGTAAGCACGTCCCAGTTCGAATTGATGTATTGCAGGACCGGAGCCAAGCCGGAATCCGCTGATGCGGAGGCTCTCCCGGGCAGGTGTAGGAAGACAAATACGGATAGCGAGAGGATGACAGAGATACAAGTCGAATTCAGAAAACGCCGTCGCAACATGGCCGTCGAATCCTTTGGTGATTAAGACTACATCGCTCCCCAGTCATTGGAAAAACTACCCCCCCGGCTCTGGACACGACCGCGCCAACCACGCGGCTAATGCCGCAACGATGGCCGAATCCGACAACCGCAGGCCCTAATAATTTCCTCCCTCCGGGCCTGGTTTAAGCTACCATTGCAGGGGCGAATTTGATGGAACGGGACCCTAGAATTAAGCCAGACGCGATAGGAAACGACGCTGCTGGCGTACGCACGCCTTCAGAGGGAGGCAGTTCCTCGTCCGGCGCGAATCTTCCCTCTGATGCCCCAACCTTCGTAGATTATTCACCTGACGCCGCAACTGTGGTTGACCTTTCTCTGGGATCTCCGGGTCTCGCGCCAAAAGCGAAAAGACGTCCGTCCATCGTATATCCGTACCAAGCCACATTGGAACCGGGCATGGTCCTCGCCCAGAGGTATGAGATCGTCGAGATTTTGGGGCAAGGCGGCATGGGCGCGGTTTACAAGGCGACCGACCGTGAACTAAATCGCACCGTGGCGATTAAAGTAATCAGGCCCGACCTGGCTCGCGACCAGGGCATCGTCGATCGCTTCAAACAGGAACTCCTGCTGGCTCATCAGGTGACGCACCGCAACGTCATCCGCATTTACGACCTCAGTGAAGCCGACGGAATGAAGTTCATCACCATGGAGTACGTCGAAGGCGAAAATCTGCTGACCCTCCTCCATGAGAAAAAGAAATTCGCGCCCGAAGAAGCCGTGGAAATCATGCTGCAGGTTTGCCGGGCCTTGGAAGCGGCGCACACGGTGGGCGTGATCCATCGCGATTTGAAACCGCAGAATATTATGCGCGATAAGACGGGCCGGATTCTGGTGATGGATTTTGGCTTGGCGCGCACGCTCGAAGGCGACGGCATGACCCAAAGCGGAGCTTTGGTGGGGACGATGGAATATATGTCCCCGGAGCAGGCGCTCGGGAAGCCTCTGGATCAACGCTCGGACATTTTCGCGCTTGGACTCATCTTTTACGAAATGCTCACCGGGCAGATGCCGTTTAAGGCGGATAGTACAATCGCCAGCCTGATTCGGCGCACCCAGGAGCAGGTCGCGCCAGTATCCGATCACGACGCCACGATCCCACGGTCGGTGAGCAGTATCGTTCACAAGTGCCTGGAGCGTCAGCTCGAGTTGCGCTACTCAACCGCTGCTGAACTTTTGGCAGATTTGGAAACCTGGCAGGGTAAGCGCGCCGGTGCGACGCTGAGCTTCGAGCCCAAGATAGGTCCGTGGGGCCGGACGATCCCGTGGCCATCGATTACTGCGGGCTTAATCGTAGTGGTGCTCGCGATTGCGGGATACCGATTCCGCGACAATCTGTTCTCCTCGTCTCCGGCGCGAACCAACGCGGGTCCGGCTATTTCGCTCGCGATCCTGCCGTTTCGGAACGCCTCCGGTGATCCGAGTTTCGACTGGTTGGGTTCGAGCCTGGCGGAGATGTTGAGCACGGATGTAGGACAGTCCCCAAAATTGCATACTGTGAGCCCCGACCGTTTGCACCAGATATTCACGGACCTGCGCATTTCACCGACGACCTCGCTGGATCCGACGGTCATTCACCGCGTCGCCGATTTCAGCACCGCCGACCGCGTGGTTTGGGGACAGTACGCGAAGTTCGGCGACCAGATTCGGATTGACGCCACTATGCAAGACATCAAGAGTGGCAACACGGTTACGCTCAAGGCGGACATTCCCAGCGAGAAAGATATCCCGGGTGCGATCGATCGCCTGGCCGATTCCATCAGACAAAAACTTGCGCTTTCGGATGATGTTCTGAAGGAGTTGAAAGCCAGCTCGTTCAAAACGACTTCACAATCTGTGGATGCCTTGCGCGACTACAACCAAGGCGTCGGCTTCCAGAGGGATGGGAAAAACCTGGAAGCGCAAAAGCAATTCGAAGCCGCGACCAAAGCGGACCCCAACTTCGCGCTGGCGTTTTCCAGACTGGCGCAGACTTACAGCATTCTGGGCTACGATAACGAAGCCGAGCAGTCCGCCCAAAAAGCGGTTCTGCTCAGCCAAAACCTTCCTGGCGCAGAAAAGTATTTGATCTCTGCTATTCATTCTCAGGTGGTCAAGAACTATCCAGAAGCGATCAAGGCGTACGAAAATCTCGCGAAAGCTTCGCCCGATAACTCGGACGTGGAATCCGCCTTGGCGAGCTTATACAAAGAGTCCGGCAACCTGCCGAAAGCCCGGGAATACTATCAGAAGCTCTTAACCACGAACCCGAAGGATGTTGCCGCAACTCTCGAACTCGGGCGCGTCGCCCTCAAGAGCGGCGACCCGCAGGGCAGCCTCGACCCGCTAAGCCGCGCTCACACCATGGCCATCCAGGTAGACAATCAGGAACAGGAAGCCGCCAGCCTGCACTTCATGGCCGTGGCATACGCGATGTTGAGCAAGCCTGAAGAAAGCGTGCGCAATGAGGAGGAAGCATTGGCTATCTGGCGGCGCATTGGTCAGAAGCGTGGCCTCGCGCTCAGCCTGAATGAGATGGCGATGGTCCAAGCTTTACTGGGCAAGCCTAAAGATGCGCTGGCCAACTTCCAACAGGCGCTCGAGGTTCGGCGTGAAATCGGCGACAAACGTGGCCTGGGCGATACTCTGATCGACTTGGGCAATTTCTACAATGACCGTGGCGACCATGATCAGGCTTTGAAAATGTACAAGGAAGCCTTGCAATTGCAGCGCGACCTCGGCAACGAAAGTTTGCAGGCCATTTGCCTGAACAACATCGGCACTGTGTATTCGGAAACAGGCCAATACGAGGATTCGCTCACCTACTATCAGCAGGCGCTCGAGTTGCGTGAAAAATCGAAGGAGCCACGCGACATCGTAGAGGCCGTCCACAATCTCGGCGAGACTTCAGCCCAAATGGGCCAGTACGATCAGGCTATTTCGTATTACCTGAAGGCGTTGGATTTGCGCCGCAGCATGGACGACCCACGTGGCGCTGCGATTGAGTCTTACAGTCTGGGTACGCTGTTTGATTATCAGGGGCGCTTCGGGGCAGCCATTAATTCGAAGCAGGAAGCGCTCAAAAATTTCCGCGATATCAAAGACCGAACTTCCTGGATGGCCAAGATGCTGGACGGTGTGGGGGAAGCCCTCATCCTCGCGGGGCGCGGCGAAGAGGCCAAGGATTATCTGGACCAGGGACTCAGCCTCGCACGCGAATTGAAGACCGACGGCGTGATAGCGGAGGCATTAGGATTTCAGGGCGATGCGTTTTTCTATCGCGGAGATTTAAAATCCGCGCGCGCTTCGTACGTGCAGGCGCTACAGGCTGCTGAACAGAGCAAAGAGCCGAACACTATTCTGCTCGCGAAGGCAAACCTGGCGAAAGTCGATGTGAGGGAAAAACGTAGTCAGGCGGCCATTTCCAGCCTTCGATCGTTGATCCAGCAGGCTGACGAACTAGGGTTGAAGTACACCTCGGTAGAGTCCTCGATCTTCATGGCCGAAGCTATGATGCAAACTCTTGACTACGCCCACGCGCGCCAGGAACTGGGACGGGCCCTGCTGCTTTCAGACAAACTCGGAATGCAGCCGCTGAGCGCTCGGGCGCATTATCTGTTAGCGACGATCGACCAAAATTCCGGCAGCAGCAGCGATGCCAATGACAATTATCGCGAGGCGCTCCGTCTGCTCGACGGGATGCAGATGGATTCCGGAGCGGAAAACCTGCTGCAACGCGCGGACCTCAAAGCCATGTATGAGGAGTGCGTCCGAGCGACAAAAACCATCAGCAACTGAAATCATGCGGCGGGCAAGCTTTCGAGCTGGCGTGGCCGTACCTCATCTACAACGCGATCCCGTATTTGGCCGCCAAGAAGACTCGAAGCTTCGGCGGCGCGGCCTGCGCTATTTCTTGCCAAGTCGAAATTCTCAGTTTGGTCCGCAATACAACCGGCTTCACACACTTCATAACGGCGTACCAGGCATGAGCCAGGTCCGGCCTGCGGGCATCGACTAGAACGCAGAATGAACATTGCAATGCATAAGCCGCGAGCACATTTCGGACAAGCTGGTAGGAAAGATAACGGTCGTCGATTTGAGGCAGTTGCTGCCCATCGAAGACATCCGAGAAATCGCGATATGCCAGGAGAACTTTTTTCTCGGCACTCTGGAAGTCACTCTCGGTGAGTTTCGCTTCGACCAACAGATCCCCCAGTCGCAGATCGACTTCCGTGCGATCAAATCGTCCATTAGCCAGGGGGACACGAGCCTTGTAGCCGAAACACGCGGATGCGCCCGGCTCTGCGCCCAGTAGCGCCGCAAGCCTGCCATCGCGTTTCACGGTAGGATGGCAAAAGATGTTCATCAGCAGAGCATCGGAACTCGTGCTGGAGTCAAGCTCCATCCAACGTCTCTCGGTGTTGGGCAGGGATTGTCGGCCTCGAGTGTGAACTTTTGCCAGGCGCCTTAGCCACTCCGGATCTGCTTTTATCGCTTGATAACTTCCTTGCAAAAAATTCCCGTGCCGCGAGTCGTCTGCATAAGGTAAAAAGCACACGTTCGGAGCTTCGCCGTAGCTCAGACAATGAGGTAGTCCTTCAGCCTGCGCGTATTTCTGGGCACGCTCGGCCAGATCGCGGCGAAGGGAGATAGCACGATTCATGCAGATTCCTTTTTGAACTAGCGCTTCCGCAACTGCTTCCACACCTGCACAAGAATCTGGATTTGCCGCGGAGTTGGAAGTCGGCTGTACACCAATCGGCAATCGCTGTAGGCTCGCTCGTAAAAGTCCCGGACGGCGGACGGGCTGAGGCGCGCAAGGTTGCGACGGAGCTCCTTCAGTTGTTCCTCGCTCAATATCTCCGCTTTTCCCCGATCCGGGCGCCTTGCCATGGCGAATGAATGGTATCAGATTCGTATTTTGTTCGCCATTAATCAAATGCTTGACCGCTGGACTGCACACCAGTGCTGCTTCCTAAGCTATGATTCAGGTTCGCGTTTATCGAGTGTTTCTCGGTTTATTGAATGAGGGGAATGTCATCCATGTGCGCACGTTTGACCGTCGTCTGCCTGCTGGTTGCTTCGCTTGCGATGTCTACTTACGCGCAGACTGGTACTGCGGAGGGGCTTGCGATTCCGGCAACTACTTCGGCGATCAATTCTGCTGCGCCGCTCTCGCAGCGCGTCGTGGCTTACGACATGGACGCCAAGTACAACGCCAAGGCGCATTCTCTAGACGCAAGTGAAACACTTACCTATCACAATCTCACCGGGCAGCCGCTCGATACTTTTCCCTTTCATCTTTATTTGAACGCGTTTCAACCTATTTCTACGTGGGTGCGGGAAGGGAAGCGTGAGGCAACGCGCGGACAGGATTTTGAAAAGTGGGATCCCAAGAGCTTCGGAGCGGAAGAAATTAAAAGTTTTGAAGTCGTGGGCCAGGGCGATTTCACCAATCAACTACAATTCGTTCATCCTGACGACGACAACAACGACGACCGCACCGTTATGCAAGTGCATTTACCCAAGCCGATTCCGCCGGATGGGTATGTGCAGTTCAAAATAAAGTTTCACGATCAATTTCCGGAGACGCTGGAGCGTACGGGTTGGAATCGGGACTTCGTTCTCGGCGGCCAGTGGTTCCCCAAGGTTGGTGTTTGGTGGCATGGCGCATGGAACTGCCATCAGTTCCACGCCTACACGGAGTTCTTTGCCGACTTCGGAGTTTATGACGTGAAGCTGACGGTGCCGCAATACGAAGTGGTTGGAGCGAGCGGGATCGAAGTTGGCAGCGTGAACAATCCCGATGGCACGAAGACGGTCGCATACCACGGCGATGACATTCACGATTTCGCGTGGACCGCGAGTCCACATTACTTGATTTATAACGACACGTTTCAGAGCAGTATGGGCACGGTGAAGTTGCGGATCATGATGCAGCCTGCGCACTGGGGGCAGGCCGAGCGTCATGCGCTGATTGCTAAACAGACCATGGAACGTTTTGATCGCTGGTACGGGCCATATCCCTATAAGACGCTCACCATTGTGGATCCGGAGCCAGGATCGCAAGCGTTCGGCATGGAATATCCGACATTCATTACGGCAGGCAGCAGTTGGCTCATGCCCCAGGGCTTGCTTCTCCCCGAGGGGGTAGTCGAGCACGAATTCGGACATCAGTACTGGTACGGCATGGTCGCAACCAATGAGTTCGAAGATGCGTGGATGGATGAGGGAATCAACCAATACACCGAAGCGAAAGTCATGGATTCTATTTTTGGCCCGTCTACCTCAACCATCAATTTGTGGGGCATCACTGCCGGGGAAGAAAACCAGGACAGGCTCTTCTATGAAAGTGTGGCCGCGCTTGATCCCATCGCAAAAAATGGCTGGCAGTATGCCGATAACAATTCTTATGGCGGAATCACGTACGGCAAAACGGCACTGATCTTGCTCACGCTTGAAAACGTGATCGGCGAGGATACGATGCGGCAGGCCATGCATACATATTTCTTGCGCTACCGCTTCACCCATCCCACGAAAGAAGATTTCCTGAAGACCATTGAAGAAGTTTCCGGCAAGGACCTGCGCTGGTATTTCAATCAGGCGATCTATGGCACGCAGGTTTTGGACTTTGAAGTGTTGAAGATCAGTTCGGTGCCGGTCGAATGGTACAAAGAGGACCTTCAAGAGAAACCAGGCGTGACGGAATACATGGATAACGTGTGGATTCACCGCAAAGAGGATTTCGTGATTCCGGTGGACGTTGAGATCAAGTTCGATAATGGCGACAAAGTTCGGGAGCATTGGGATGGGCAAGACCGATGGGTGAGATATGCGTATCAGAAGAAAGCGAAGATAGAGTCAGTGGAAGTCGATCCCGATCACAAGATTTATTTCGATCGCAACAACTTTAATAACAGCCGAACCGAGGAAGCGAACAGCGCACCGGCACGCAAGCTGGCAAACTACTGGATGTGCATGAGCCAGTTCTTTGCGCAAATGCTTGCCTGGTGGCTGGTGTAAGAGGATTGGTTTAAGAGGACATCGATGAACGAGAACGTGAACCTGGTCTTCGCGAGCGCTGCCATCGCACGGCGCAACAAGCGGTATATCGTGTGGTTTTATCTGCTGAATCTGGCATTTGCCCACTTCGGAGCGAGCGCCTTCAGCGACGCTGCGCACAACATTCTCGATCACAGCCTCTACGCCGACAAACTGCTTCACGGATTCAACCTGGGGGTGTTCACCGAACTGCTGACGCGTCCCGAGTTTGGCGCGATGCCCAGCGCAACTCATCCCGCGATCATGTTCGCGGTTGTGTTCTTCCTTGCTAGCTTGGTGTTCATGCCGGGAGTGTTGCTCGGTTACGCCTCGGACCATCGGCTTCCGCGCGATGAGTTTTTTCGGGCCTGTGGACGTAATGTCTGGAGATTCGTGCGGTTGTTCCTATTCTTCGCAATCATCGCCGGTATCGTCGCTGGAGTTTTATTCGGAGGGCTGAACGCGCTAGTCACCGCCGCGGACAAGACTTCCAACGAAAGGCTACCGTTCTTTACGCAACTTGTCGGCACTGTGATTATCCTGCTCCTGCTGACGATCATCCGCATATGGTTTGATCTGGCTCAGACTGAAGTCGTCTTGCGCGATCAGCCGGCTGTGCGTAAGGCGATTGCAGCTGGATTTCGCAGGACACGGCGCAATCTTGGGCGACTACTGGGGAGCTATGTTGTGATCGCAATCGTGGCGCTCGCTATTCTGGTGGCTGGAATCTTGCTGTGGTATGCGATTGTGCCGCCGGCCAGTGTTCTAGGCGCGTTCATCGTCGGCCAAGCGATGATGCTTCTGCTGCTGGCCATGCGATTCTGGCAGCGGGCTACGGCAGTCGCGTTCTATGTGCGTGAGATGAACCAACCGGTCGTCGAAAATGTACGGGCGATTCCGACCTTCGCGGCATCGATGGCTCCTTAACGCAAACCCAGACTGCGAACGCTCAAGATATCCGTTGTTCATCGGTTTTTCAGACAGTGTTGCCAAACCCACACACTGTCGGTAATGTGACACCATCCCACCTAAGTCCCGCATCGCTAACTTCTTCAAAAAACAACCGCGTAAGTATTGGTCTGCGAGCTGCTATTTCGTGTGGCGTAAGCGCACGACGGGAGCAAACACATGCAGACCTTAACAACATTGATCACAGTAACTGCGGGAATGGCCTTTTCGCTGGCAGTCGCAATTCTGGTGGAAGAGTGGATTTTCGGAAAAGTATTCGTCCTGTTCTTTTCGCATCAGGCAGCGCGGGTTAAATCGGGTCAGGAGCGCTAACGCGCGTCAGGAGGAAATATGTTGTTCCTAAAATATTTGCTGTTGTGGGGCGGCGTTGGGATGATCGCAGTCGCCGCTGCAATTCTGGCTTACGACATTTATCTGGAAATGAAATATCGGCAGGCGCTTGCCCTCGGCGGCGTAGCGCTTTTGCCGCCGGTTCCTCAGATGCGCTGGCGAATCTCTCTGGCGCTAGCACTGCTTGCGTGGGGGCCGATCATACTCTCGCTGGGAATCGTGGTTGTGCCCAGCGGGATGGCTGCGGTTCGGATTAGCCAGACCAGTGGTACGTTGCCGGGCGAGCTGTATCCTGGTGCGCACTTGGTGGTGCCGCTCACCGAGAATATCGTGCTCTTTGATACCCGCGATCAGCTGTTTACCACTGGCGTGATGGAAAATGCCATTGCCGCTAAAGGCGTAAAGTCGGAGCCTTTGAATGTGCAGGCAAAAGAGGGGCTTACTCTCGGCCTGTCGATTACGGTGCGGTACCGGCTCGATCCGAAGCATTTGGATTACATCCAGAGCAACCTGCCTCAGCCGGTGGAAAAAGAAATTGTCCCCGCGGTGGTGGCCAGCGCATGGCGCGAATTGGTGCCCAACTACACGGTTCGAGAAGTGTTCGCAGCGAAGCGCGAGGAAGTTCGCAAGCGCGCGTCGGACGTGATCACGCGGAAACTAGCTGCGGATGGAATCATCGTGAAAGAAGTGATGCTGCGCGATATCCAACTGCCGCCCGAGTATGCGAAGGGATTGGAAAGTCTGCTGCTCAAGGAACAAGAGAGCGATCGCATGGCGGTGCAGACCGACATCCAGCAGAAAGAGGTGAGGATCGCCGAACTGGAAGCTGAAGCCACAAAAGCGCGGCAGGTCAAGCAGGCTGAGGGAGAAGCGCAAGTGCGCGTGCTGCAGGCGAAGAGCGAGGCTGACGCCATGCAATACACTCTGCCGCTCAAACAAAAACAGATTGAACAATCGAAGCTGGAAGCGGAGGCGCGCAAGGAAACCACGGTGAAAAACGCTGAAGCACAGGCGGAGGCTAAGGTGATCGACAGCAAGGCTGAGATGGAGCGGCGCAAGTTGCTGGCGGACGCGGAGGCGGATCGCATCCGCGTGACCGCTGCGGCGGACGCGGTACGCATGCAGAGTGAAGGCGCTATTCTGAAGCAGAATCCGCTGCTGATTAACAAGATCGTGGCCGAACGGCTGTCCGACAAGCTGCAAATTATGATGGTTCCGGCGGACGGCAAATTCTTCTTTGCCAACGACGTGTTGCGCAGCATGAGCGTCGCAAACCACGCCAGCCAGGCCGAAGAACCGGATGAGCAGCCGAAATAGACCTCTGACAGCACGCGCAAATGGTGGCGCTATATTTCCAGGGAGTGGTGTCTACAAACAGTACAGGGCCTTATGTCGAGCACCAATGACAATGCGGTTTATAATGCGCGCATCCTGCACATGGTTGCTTCGTCATCACGGTTGCGGCGTGTTGCGTTGTTTGTCGCGCTGATGATGACGTCTGCACCGATCGTTTTCGCGAGCGACTGGCGCATACCTGAAGAGCAATTGGCACGAAAAATTGCGGCCGCTACGGGCCCTGGAGCCGTGGCACTGGAAGTGGCGAACAATTCTTCGCTGAGCCACAATGACGCTGAAGAGATTCGCCGAGGCCTTACGAGTGAGCTGGCTGCTCTCGGAGCGCGTTTAGTAAATCCAGAGCAAGCCGCTGCCACGGTCCAGGTTACCCTTTCCGAAAATTTGCAAGACTACGTTTGGGTCGCAGAGATTCGTCAGGGGAACAACGAACTTTCTGTCGCCATGGTTACCACGGCCCGGCCGGCCTCAGTCGTCGTCGAGCATCCGGCGATTGCGGTGACGATTCGCAAAACGCTCCTGTGGACAGACGAGAACCGCATCTTGGATGTTGCGTTGCTGAACGGCAACCCACAGCACATGATTGTCCTTGAGTCGGAAAGCGTCATGCTACTTAAATTCCAGGATGCCCGCTGGCAGCAAGAACAATCTCTCGCGGTATCACACGCACGTCCCTGGCCGCGTGATTTGCGGGGCCGATTGATTTTACGAAGCGATCACCTATTCGATGCGTATTTGCCTGGAGTTTTCTGCCGAACTTCCACGACCGCCGCGCTGACTCTGAGCTGCTATGAAAGCGACGATCCCTGGCCTTTGGGGACAGGCGAGTCCCGATTGAGCGCGTTCTTCGCAACAACGAGAAATTTCTTTACCGGGGCGCTGTCGCCGGGCATCGGGAAACAAACCACGATGAAAGCGTTTTATTCCGCAGCCATGTTGCCAAGGGATAAGTACATGCTATGGGTTTTCTCCACCGTCGACGGTGAGGTGCATTTGCTCGATGGAATCTCCGATCAGACCCAGCCTAAATTAGGGTGGGGCAGCGACATTGCCAGTGTGCACAGCAATTGCGGAATGGGATGGCAAGTACTGGTCACTATTGAGCAAGACGGAGCGAGCGACTCGATCAGAGCTTTCGAAATTGTCGATCGCGCATCCACGGTTGTGAGTCAGCCCGCGGAGTTTAGCGGAACCATCACGGCGCTGT
>Ga0209530_1000947_pt1 | contig 15403 bp, 12 predicted proteins | sample BlaSpr_A8_Ref_O1_FD_187987 | JGI IMG/M metagenome (GOLD analysis project Ga0209530, IMG submission 187987) | Forest soil microbial communities from Thunder Bay, Ontario, Canada - Black Spruce, Ontario site 2_A8_Ref_O1 (SPAdes) (version 2) | ecosystem: Environmental > Terrestrial > Soil > Boreal...
GGCCGCCGCGTCCCGGTCGGCGTCGAAGGCGTCGTTGGACCAGCCAATCGAGAACTGCCCGGCAAGTACGGCGGGCGCTACCAGCGCCGGACCCGAACCGCGCTGTGCCGCTTCGGCAGCCAGCAGCGCGATCATCGCCGTGATGGCTAGCGATGGACCCGGGTGGGCAGCTCGCATCAGTGCTCGTATGCGCTTGGCAACTACCCGGAATCCGCCGACGCCGCGCCTCCAGTGCTCTCCCACTCGATGGACTATCCGTTTTAGAAAATAATGTCCCCATACTGCTGTCGTCAACGCCGGATCGTTGATGGAATGCTTCAGCAATGCGACTCTCCCTGCGCGGCGCCAACCCCGCCGAGTGGCTCGCCTTGCGAGCCGGATTTGTGCCGACGGCCGCCGCCGAAGCGTGGGCTGGGATGGCCCTGTCCGGGGTGGTCATCGCAGCCGTGCGCTCGGGCGTGACCGCCCGGCTCGCCCGGGAGGCGGCGACAGCCGCGGATCTCGCCGTGGACCTCGGACTCGACCCGTTGCCGACCGGGCTCTTGCTGGACTGCTTGAGGTCCTCCGGTCACCTCACCTGCCGGGCCGGCCGGTACGAGCTCAGCCGCTCGTCGCGGCGCTGGCTGGATCCAGATTCCGACCTGTCGATAGCGCGGTTCGTGGCGGGCACCGCCGACTACTGGACATGGTGGTCGGGATTGCCTGAGGTGGTTCGTAGCGGGCGGCCCTTCGGGCATCACGACGTGGCACCGGACGACCCCTACTGGCGGCGGTACATCAGCGGTCAGCTTGAACTCGCCAGGCTCAGTGCGGCCGAGGTCGCCAGGAAACTGCGGCTGCCCGGCGACCCACGCTCGCTCCTGGACATCGGCGGCGGCCACGGCTGGTACTCAGCCGAACTGTGCCGACGCTATCCGCGGCTCACCGCGACCGTACTTGACCTGCCGGGCAGCGCGGCGATCGGCCGTGAGATCATCGCCCAGGCGGGGATGGCGGATCGGGTTCGGCATCGGGATGGCGACGCGACCACGGCCGAACTGGGCGGCGGGTTCGACTGTGTGCTTTGCTTCAATCTCATCCACCACCTTGGTCAGGACGACATCGTTAGCCTGTTCGCGAAGTCTCATGACGCGCTCGAAAAAGGCGGCTCTCTCGCCGTCATGGACGCGTTCGCCGAACCGTCACGCCGGACATCGGCGGCCGCGAACTTCCTCGCGATGTTCGTCTACCTCAGCTCCGGCTCCCAGGTATATACCCCTGCGCAATTGCACGGCTGGCTAGCTGAAGCAGGCTTCACTGCCCCGCGCAGGGTCTCCATTCTCCGAATCCCCGGGCAGGCCTTGTACGTGGCCAAGAAGATCGGTTGACACCCTCGACGATCGGTCGGCCAACGCTCCTGGTACGGGTCGCTCCTGCCTGCCATGGGCCAAGAGCAGCCCAGCCGGCATGCGGTTTGTGCTGGAACCGGGGAGGCTGTCTCGCCTCCTCGCAACGGGCTCTTCAGGGGCAAGATGTGTCTTTATCCTTTGCACCGCGACTTGTTTAGGCATGCGCATATGTGCCTGTTGAGATGGGAGAACGGGCAGCGTGCCGGTGCTGGAGGCTCTGCCGGGGACGCTTTGGAGGTAAAGCCGACCTAGTCACGAAACCTCAGTCGAGATCCGGCGTCCGGTCCGCGTCACGGAACAGCGGCGGGAGGTAGCGCAGCATGAGCACGGACCAGGTGACGTGGGTAATGGCCGGAGCGAGTACCCCGCCAGTGGCGTCCCGCTGCCAGCCGAAGATCACGCTGGTGATCAGGCCGGCCAGGACGAGCGCCGGGTTGCCGGTAGCGGCGGTCGATGCGGCGTAGGCGAGCGTGGTGGTACGGAGCGGGCGCGGCCCGGACCACAAAGCGCCGCGGAAGAACAGTTCTTCCGCCACTGCGCTGCCCGACGCGATGAGCACGACCAGCGGGGTTGACCCGGCTTCGGCGTAGCGCAGCACGCTGGCGATGGCGCGGCGCAGGGTGCGGTGGCGGCGAGCGACACGCGCGGCACCGTGGAACACGGCGAAGGTGGCGGCCCCGGTGAGGACCGGGACGACGATAAGGGCCCGCGCCGCGCTTGCGAGGCGGATGCGCCGACCGCACCACGGGACGGGGCCCGCGCCGAACGCGCCGACCGTCCAGGTGCCGGCCAGGCTGGTGGTCAGCAGGTAGAAGCGCGCGGAGCCTGCCTTGGCGGTGAACGAGGACCGGAGCAGCGCTGCCGCCCCTAGTCCGGCCGCCCCGAGCCACGCATCGGCGCTGAGCCCAGCGCGCCGCGCCTTCACGAGCGGGCCTGGTGGGCCTCGCGCCGTTCGCGGAGTGCCGCACGCACGGCGTCGTCGTAAGACATGGGCTGGATCGGGATCAGGTCCCTGATCGACTGGTCGCGCACGATCACCTCGTTGGTCATGGAGTCGATGAGTGCCCGGCCGGTACCGGTGTCGATGTCGGTGACCAGTGTCAGCCACAGCGAGGATAGCCAGGGGGTGAGCAGCGGCACGGGCAGCAGGAGCAGCGGGCGGTTCTCGATGGCGGCGACGCGGCGCAGCATCGTCGAGTACTGGAGCACGTCCGGGCCCCCGGCCTCATAGACCCGGCCCGACGCCTCAGGCGGCTCCAGCACACCGGCCAGGTAAGTCACCACGTCACCGACCGCGATTGGCTGGGTGCGGGTGGCGACCCACCGGGGGGTGATCATGCCCGGCAGGTGCTCGACAAGCTGGCGGGTCAGCTCCCAGGAGATGCCGCCGTGCCCGATAATGATCCCGGCCCGGATGACGGTGACCGGCACGCCGCCGGCACCGAGCAGGTTCTCGACCTCACGGCGGCTGCGCAGGTGGGCGGACAGGTCGTCCGCGTCGTCGCCTAGGCCGCCCAGGTAGATGATGCGGTGCAGGCCAGCCCGGGCCGCCGCCTCGCCGAACGCGGTGGCCCCGGCGGCGTCCTTGTGCTCAAAATCCGCGTCCTGGAGGGAGTGCACCAGGTAATACGCGACCTGACAGCCGACCATCGCCAGCTCGAGGGTGGCTGGGTCCTGGACGTCCCCGCGGACCGGCGTGCCAGCCCCCCGGTAGTCCGCCGGGTTCCTGGTCATGGCGACCACGTCGTGGCCGGCCTGGTCCAAGGCCACGCACAACCGCCGGCCGACGAAGCCGGACGCGCCGGCCACAAGCACCTTCACCGGATCCCCCCGAGCCTTCCGTAGCCAGGCCTGCCTTCCGTGGTCAGGCCGGACCGTCCCGTAGCCGGGACACACCCCGCTTACCCGCAAGGCAGGGTTGATACACCCCGGCCCCGCCATCCAGGCAGCCAGAGGGCGGAGGCGTGCCCGAACCGCGAACTGCCCGGCCACAGGTTTTCCGCCGAACTATCTCGCCCAGCTCAACCCGTGGACCGGCGTCCTGACCAGGATGGACGTGGCCGGTCCGTCGTTCGGCCCGCAGGGCATGGTGTTCATCACCCCCGGCTGGAATGCCTGGCCCCGCATAGAGCTGGTGCGGATTGGTGCGATCTGCGGGGGCTTCGGCGTGTCGTGAGGGAAACAGGCGCAGGACCCGTGAATATCGGAGTTCTCTACGCTCGGGCTTAGCGGCCGGTCCTCAGCAGACCCCGACCCCTACGCCAGGTCCGGCTGCTCTCACCGCTTAGGCTTGTTCGTGTGACGAATGTGCGGATCGCGATGGCCCAGGTCAATGCCACGGTGGGCGACCTGGCCGGGAACGCGGAACTGATCGTGGAGTGGACCCACCGGGCGGCGGGCCGCGGCGCCCGGGTTGTGGTGTTCCCGGAGATGATGCTTACCGGCTATCCGGTGGAGGATCTCGCACTGCGCAAGTCGTTCGTGGACGCGTCCATCGAGAAGCTCCGCGAGGTGGCGACGCGGCTCGAGGAAGAGGGCCTCGGCGGGATCGCCGTGGTCACCGGTTACCTGGACCGGCGCGCTGACCTGGCTCCGCGGACCGGCCTGCCGGTCGGCGCCCCGCTAGACGCGGCGGCCCTCCTGTACGACGGGCAGGTCGTGATCACCAGCGCCAAGCATCACCTGCCCAACTACGGCGTCTTCGATGAGTTCCGCTACTTCGTCCCCGGCAACACCCTGCCGGTGTTCCGCCTGCCCGTCTCCGACGACGGCGAGCACGTCGACGTGGCGATCGCGATCTGCGAGGACCTGTGGCAGGAAGGCGGTCCGGTGGCGGTCACCCGCCGGGCCGGCGCGAGCCTGCTGGTAGTCCCGAACGCGTCGCCGTATGAGCGCGGCAAGGACGATGTCCGGCTGGAGCTGTGTGCCCGGCGGGCCAGGGAAGCAGGCGCGGCGCTCGCCTACGCCAACCTGATCGGCGGGCAGGACGAGCTGGTCTTCGACGGCGACTCGATCCTGGTCAGCGCCGACGGCGAGCTGCTGGCCAGGGGTCCGCAGTTCGAGGAGGCCCTGGTGGTCGCCGACCTCGACCTCCCGGCCAGCGAGGGCACCCCGGTCCCCGGCGACGAGCCGGTGGATGCCGGTGACGGCACGGTCATCACGATCAAGCGGGTGACGCTGCCTCCATCCGTAGAGGTCGCCGCGACGGACGAGCTGGCCGAGGAAGACCTGTTCTGGCCGCGGCTGTCCGACCCGGCCGAGGTGTACGCGGCGCTGGTCACCGGGGTACGGGACTACACATACAAGAACGGCTTCCGCACCGTCATCATGGGGCTTTCCGGCGGCATCGACTCAGCGCTGACCGCCACGATCGCAGCCGACGCGATCGGGCCGGACAACGTGCACGTGGTGCTGCTGCCCAGCCGGTACTCCTCCGATCATTCGGTCGGCGACGCGGAGGACCTGGTTAAGCGGCAGGGCCTGCACGCGGTCACCATCCCGATCGCCAGTGTCGTTGACGCGTTCCGCGATGAGCTCGCCCCCACCGGGTTCCCGGAAACCGGGCTGCCCGCCGAGAACCTGCAGGCGCGGGTGCGCGGCGTCATCTGGATGGGGTTGTCGAATGCGGGTGGTCATCTCGTGCTCACCGCAGGCAATAAGAGCGAGCTGGCGACGGGCTACTCGACGCTGTATGGCGACTCGGCCGGCGGTTTCGGGCCGCTGAAGGACGTGCTCAAGACGATGGTCTGGGAACTCGCACGGTGGCGCAACGCCGAGGCGGCCCGCCTGGGCCAGACTCCCCCGATCCCGGAGAACTCGATCAGCAAGCCGCCGAGCGCGGAGCTCGCGCCCGGCCAGGTGGATACCGACTCGCTGCCTGATTACCCGGTGCTCGATGCCCTGCTCGACGACTACGTGGAAAAGGACCTGGGCTCGGCCGAGCTCATCGCGGCTGGCCACGACCCGGCCCTGGTGGAGCGGGTGATCCGCCTGGTCGACCTGGCCGAATACAAGCGCCGCCAGTACCCGCCGGGTCCGAAGATCAGCCGGAAGAACTTCGGCCGGGACCGCCGCCTCCCGATCACGAGCCGCTGGCGCGAGCCCCGGCCTTAGCCTTCCTCATCCCCCTTGGCCCGGCCCTGGATGAAGGCGATCGCGTCCAGAGTCGACCGGTACACGAAACGCTCCCGCTTGGGCGCGGCCAGGAACCGGCCGACCGCCGCCAGCGGCGCCCGGCCGACCGCGTCCGACTCGGCGATGGCGGCCACGGTGGTCTTGACCGCGTGCGCCACCATGATCGGAGCGGTGCTGTTGTCCTCCGCCGCCGCCTGGGTGAGTGCCGTCCGCAACGGTGCCGCCGGCCCGTCGTAGCCCTTGATCAGCGCGACTGCCTGGTCCGGATCACGCTTGCGGATCGCCGCCAGCACGGCGGTGGCGTCCGAGCCCGCCGCCGCCGGAACCTGCCGGGCTGTGCCCGCGTCCCTGGCGTCGAACTGCCCGGTCCACTGGACGAACCAGGCGGCGTGCAGCACGCCGCGCAGCACCTCCGGGCTCGGGTCGGCCGACCACGCCCAGCGCAGTGCGTTGGTGTAGGTCAGGGTATGCGTCACATCGAGCCAGCCGGCGTCGCTGGCATCATCGGTGTCAAGGTCGATGTCGAACCTGCCCAGCCGGGCCGCGGCAACCGCGGCTATCTCATCGATCACCACCGCGACGCCGGTTCCGGCGGCCAGCGCGCCGAGCACTCCTGAGACGGCATCTTCGGGTGCCCCGTCAAGCAGAGTCCGGCGCAGCGCGGTGAGGTCAGCCGACGGCCGCACGTCAGACTGATCCGCTGCACGCCAGGCGCCGAGGAACCGCCGCATGTACGGCAGCCGGTCATACCGCGTGGACATCGTGATGGCGGGCACCAGCGGTGCAAGCACGGTTTCCGCCTCCGCCCAGCCGATCTGGTCCAGCAGCTCGAACGCCTTCTGGCAGTAGATCATCGGATGCCCGTAGCCGAGGAAGTGATCGGTGATCGCGGTCAGGAACGCGTGCCTGATGACGGCCGGCTCCGCCCCCGCCGCGAGCAGCCCGCGCAGCAGCCCCTCCGCCTCGTCGCCGCGCTCAGCGTCGATCAGCTCGGGGAAGGCCGCCAGCCCGTCCCCGACCGATCCGTACGTCGCCACCGGATCGACCGGATCTGGCTGAGGCCGCTGCAGCCTGCGTACCTCGGTCTGGCTGACGACCGACAGTCCCTGGACCACGGGCAGCGCCCGCAGCGGGCCCTCGAACGCCGCGGCCATGGTCAGGCAGTCCGCCAGCGTGGCCAGCGAGTGGTTCCAGCCGTACTCCGCCCGGGACGCACCGTACCTGACGCCCTCCCGTACCAGTTCGGTCAGCGGCGTGCCGATCTTCCGCAACCGCATCGTGTCCCGCGCCACCCGGGCGACATCGACATCGCCCATGGCCTCAAGCAGGCTGGAGAACAGCTGCGGAGCGATCGTCTCGGGCGCGGGATCAGTCAGGTCCAGGTACACCTCGCCACCGCGGACCTGGACCGGGTACGTGCGCAGGTTCTCTCCGCCGAACAGGCACTCACCATCGGTCAGCCGGAACTTCCAGTTGTGCCAGGCACAGGTCAGCACGTCACCAGCCACGTCTCCCTGGATCAGCGCGTATCCCTGGTGCGGGCACCGGTTGTCCGCTGCGAAAATCCCCTCCCCCGTACGCAGCAGCGCGATCCGCTTGTCCCCCTGCCGGACCAGCTTGCTCCCGCCTACGTCAATGTCCGCTACCGTCGCCACCCGTACGAACTCGCTCACCGCAGCCTCCGAGGATGTAGTCACCTGCCCTCGACGCTAAGCCGCGCTCTACCTCCGCCACCATCGGCAGATAGGCCTACGACCACGGCAGCCGACCATCTCTCACGCGAAGAGGCCGGGCTTGGGGGCCGGGCGACGACCTCGCTCCTGTTGACGGCACCTAGCTTGGCCAGCACGTAGGTCACCGTGCTTCTTGACGGCGTCCTGCGAGACGACAAGCTGGTCGGCGATTGGATCTCCAGCCGGGGCACCCTAGTCCAGGCGATCACCCTTACGCTCCGCCACGCACCGGACCGTCACCGTAGAGGGCATCGATGTCTACAAGGAGCAGATCGGTGCGCTGGGCGGCAGCCTGCCGGACGTCCGCAGCGTAACCATGCAGAGAGTAGAGCGCCAGAGTCGCGGCACTGCTGTGATGCCCTTGCTCCGCAAGCACATCACGGATTCGCTCCAGCCTGTCGACATCCTGCATTCCGCGCGGCTGGAACGTGGCCTTGGCTTCACCGATCAGCGTAATGCGGGCGCGGGCAGACTGCGGCCGTTCGCCTGGGGCCAGTGCCAGCACGTCGATCTCGTGTTTCATTCTGGCAGTCTGGTCGGCTAGCTGAGCCGAACCGACTGCCCCGATCCGTACGGGAGTCTCGTCCGTAGCGAATGAGCGGGTCCATTCACGGGCAGTCTCCTCGAAGTGCGGACCCAGGATCTTGGAATGGAACGTCGGCATAGACTCCTGCCACGCCGCCCGGCCCCGACCGTGTTCGACAAGATCGACCATGGGAAGCGTGATGAGCTGATTGAAACGGATCACCGGATCAGCGACGGTGACCACCGGATGCCGTGCCTAGAGCAGATCCTGTTCCTTGCGGACATAGCCGGTCGATTCCAGCACCTCCAGCGGCGCGACTACCGCGGCTCGCTCCCGCTCGAGAAGTGCGCCGATTCTCGACGGGGTACTCGCGCCCCGGGCGACCGCAGACAGCATGTCGTAATAGATCGTACGGTGCGTTATACGAGGATCCTCGCGGAGGAGATACTCCGCTTCGACCCGTGAATAGAGCGCACGGCCGGGGTCCAAGAGCGTGCGCAGCACCCAGTCATCGAACTCGGAGGCGTCCTGCGGTGCCGCGCCCTGGGCGAGCGGCAGGTAACCCGGCGCGCCGCCAAGGCAGGCGTCAACCAACATCGCCGTCGCCGGGTCTGCGACGCCCCAGTACGTACGGGCAGTACGGTAGTCGAACCCCTTCAGCCGGAGGTCCACTACGGCGCGGCCCCGTAGCGGCTTGGTGCCCGACAGCAGCTCGCTCATCACGCTCATCGCGGACCCGCAGAGCACGATCCTGCCTCCCGGGGCTCTGCCCGACTGCGACTGGTCATAGAGCAGTTGCAGGAAACCGGGGACCTCGGGAGAGTGCTGGAGCAGGTACGGCAGCTCATCGATCACCAGCATCGGCATGCCCGGTGCGCGGTTGACCACATCCAGCGCCGTGCCCAGCAAATCCTGCCAGCTATCTAGCCGCAGCGCACCGGGGCGTACGCCCGCGTGCGCGGCGATCGCCGCACTGAACCGCTGCATCGCCAGAACCCGGCCCTCCTCCTGCACAGCGGTCAGGCAGAGGCCGCCGACAGCTTCTGTCATCGCCTCCAGCAGGTACGACTTTCCGTTGCGGTTCCGCCCGGACACGATCGCCAAGCGCAGTTGCGGAGCCTGGTCCAGAACGAACTCACGGAGCAGTTCCCATTCCCGGTCCCGGTCCAGCAGCCGTTCGGGCTTAGGCAACAAGTCAGACATCCCGGATTCCGTTCATGTCAGTCTTAACCGATTTCGTCAAGGTCAACGCTAACAAAAATCGGCGGGATGGCAGTGGTATGCGGCTGATGGCGGAGCTTTCAGGCGAGGAGGCCGAGCTGGCGGGCTCGGGCGACGGCCTCGGTCCGGTTGACGGCGCCTAGCTTGGCCAGCACGTGGGTCACGTGCTTCTTGACGGTGTCCAGCGAGACGAAGAGCTGATCGGCGATCCCCTGATTCGGGGTGCCCGCGGCCAGCAGGCCAAGGACCTCCAGTTCTCGTGCGGTCAGCGGGTCTACCAGGCCACCGGTAACCGACTGGCGAGGCTGGGCGCTCTCCATCTTGTGCAGCAGGACCGCCATCGGCGTGCCCTCGTCGGCGAACACCCGCGCATAGCCCTGTGGCCTGGCGAGTGCGAGCGCCTCCCCTAGTACCGTCATGGCGGCTTTGTCGTCACCGCTGCCGGCCAGTGCCAGTGCCCGCAGCGCGAGCACCTCGACGATGCTGCCGGTCCGCTCCTGCTGGGCAGCCGCTGCCTGCAGCCTGTCGAGCAGCTTCTCCGCCCGGTCCGGTGCCCCCTGCGCGACCAGCACCCTGGCTAGCACGAAGTACTCCTGCTCCTGCAGGTAAGCCACCGGATCGCTGTCCGGGTTCAGGCCGCGCGCGGCGATCCACGCGCCCGCGGCGGCAGCATCTCCCTGCGCAAGATGCAGCCGGGCCTGCTGTGCCGGTACCGGGTTGAGCAGGCTGGCCACGGCCGGGCTCGGTGCTGAGCGCTCAGCCTCCGCCATCGCGGCAGCGGCACCGGCCCAGTCGCCCTGGGCCTGCCGGACCCATGCCAGGGTGACTAGGCCGGCGGCCAGTGCTTCGCTCTCGCTGAGCTGACGGCATCGCGCGATACCTTCGGTGACGTACCGGAGGGCGTCATCAAGCCGGTCCCGCTGGTAGGCGATCTCGGCCAGGCCGACGTAGCCGTAGCCGGCCAGCGGCGACCACGGCTGATCGGGAGTCTCGGTAAGAGCGATCAGGCGAGCGTAACTGTCCCGCGCAGCGTCGAGATGTCCAAGCGCGCTCTGCACCTTGCCGAGAAAGGACCAGCTGCGAGCAGTCATGCCTGCCTGCCTTGCCGACCGGAATCGCCCGGCCAGGGCGGTGAACCCGCGCTCCGCCTCCGGCAGCTTCCCGCTCAGCCAGTCGGCTAGGGCCAGGTTCAGCTGGTAGATGGCCTCCAGCATGGACTGCCCAGGGCCGAGCCTCGCCTTGGCCTGTGCAGCGAAATCGGCCATTCCCTCAGGCTCACCGCGCAGGTACGCGAGCCATGACCGGCAGATCGCGAACCCCGCCGGGATGTTCACCAGCAGGCTCGCCGCGGCTCCGACGGACGGCTCGAACGGCTCGGCCACGGACGAGTCCGCGTCGAACCCGTCCAGCATGCCCGCAGCGCCCTCCACGTCACCGTAGACAAGGTCTACCAGCGTCTGGGCGAGCCGAAGCCGGGGGCGGGTGGCGGCGAGTGAGGCGGGGACCGCTGAGATCCGGCGCTGGATGGTGGTCTGCTCGCCGGTCAGGTACGCCGCGTCGAAGTGCCGCTCGATCAGCTGGGCGGCGGCGTCGATCTCTCCGGCGGCAAGCGCATGCCGGATCGCATCGTCGGCGAGCCCGCGTTCCTCATGCCAGGCCATCGCCAGGCGGTGCAGTGCGGCGGCACGGCTGGGATGCCGCACACGCATGCGAGTGCGGAGCAGGTCGGCGAACAGGTGATGGTAGCGCCACCAGCCGCGCACCTCGTCCAGCGGAATCAGGAACAGGCCGTCACGTTCAACCCGTTCCAGCAGCTCCTGACCATCTGATCCGCCGGTGACCGCATCGCACAGCTCGCCCGAGAGGCGATCGAGCACCGAGGTCTCCAGCAGGAAGGTCCGGATGTCCTCCGGTTGCTGGTCGAGCACCTCCTCGGCCAGGTAGTCAAGCACGTACCGGTTACTGCCGCTGAACTCGGCGACGAACTTCGCCACGTCGCTCTGCCCGCGAAGCGACAGGGCAGCCAGGCACAACCCCGCCGCCCATCCCTCGGTCCTGGCGGTCAGTGCCGCGGCCGGCTCGCCGGACAAGCCGAGCAGCGCCGCTGCCTCATCAACGGTGAACCGCAGCTCGGCGGCGCCCAGCTCGGCAATCTGGCCGCGGGCGCGCAGCCGGGCGAGCGGCAGCGGCGGTTCACTCCGGCTGGTCAGTACTACCGTCAGGCCTGGCAGGCGCTGCTCGACCAGGAAAGTCACCGAGTCGCTCAGCTCGGCCGTGTCAATGAGGTGAAAGTCGTCGATGACGAGGAGGATCTCGTCATCGTGCTGGGCGAGCTCGTTGATCAGCATGCGCACGAGCGCGCCGGATGAGACCGGCTCGACCGAGCTGAGCACCGAGGCGAGGCGCGCACCGATGCCCGGCCGCACCAGGTCAAGGGCCGCCGCGACATGCCGCCAGAACCGCGCCGGGTCGTTGTCACCGGCATCGAGTGAGAGCCATGCCGCCGGCCGGTCGCCACCCCGGACCCAGTCGGCCACGAGGGAGGTCTTGCCGGACCCGGCCGGGGCGCAGACCAGGATCAGGCCGGTCGCCTGCCCCGCGGCCAGCTGCCCGGCAAGCCGCGGGCGCGGGACGAACCCGGGCACGGGGTGCGGCACACGCAGCTTGGTGGCCAGCAGGTTTCCCGCGAGCAGGGCATCCTGCTGGCATCCCGTCCAGTTCTCCTCCACCCTCACATTTTCCACCCTGGATTCCACTTTCGGGTGACGCCCAGCCAGGACCTGCTCCATAGCGTGGCTGCATGACAACGAGTTTCCTCGCCACTCGCCGGGGCAAGCTGACCCTGGCACTGCTGGGCTGCGTCGCCTTCATGGATTTCGTCGACGCCTCAATCGTCAACGTCGCGCTGCCCTCTATCCGCCACGACCTGCATTTCTCCGTGCAGGGCCTGCAGTGGGTGCCGAGCGCTTACCTGCTCACCTATGGCGGGTTCATGCTGCTCGGCGGCCGTGCGGCCGACCTGTTGGGACGCCGCCGTGTCCTCGTGCTCGGCACGCTGATTATCGGGGTCGCGTCGCTGGTCGGCGGCTTCGCCGGCGACTCCGGGGTGCTGATCGGCGCCCGTCTGGTGCAGGGCTTCGGCGCCGCGCTGATGCTGCCATCGGCGCTTTCCATACTGACGACCTCGTTCCGGGACGGGAAGGACCGGCATACCGCGCTTGGCGTCTGGGCGGCGGTGGCCGGCCTGTCCTCCGCCGCTGGTGTGCTGGCCGGCGGCCTGCTGACCCAGGGGCCCGGCTGGCGCTGGGTCATGTTCGTCAACCCGATCGCCTGCCTGCTGCTGCTCGGCCCGATCTTCCGGCTGCTGGACGCTGACCGGCGCAAGGCCCGCGCCGCCGACTTCGACATCCCGGGTGCCATCCTGGCGACAGCGGGGATGCTGCTCCTGGTGTTCGCCCTGGTCAAGGCACCCGATCAGGGCTGGGGGTCCGGGTCAACGGTCGGGGAGCTGGCAGGTGCCGTAGTCCTGCTGACCGTGTTCCTGCTCAACGAGGCGCGCAGCCGCAAGCCGCTGCTGGCACTGTCGATCTTCAAGGTCAGGGGCCTCGCCGCCGCGGACGCCACCCAGCTCATCGCGATGGCCGGCTTCTTCTCGATGTTTTTCTTCGTCACCCTGTACATGCAGAACGTACTCGGCTACTCCCCCATCAAGGCCGGCCTCGCCTACCTCCCGCTGTGTTTCGCGATCGGCTTCTCGGCCACCGGCGCCGGCAAGGCGCTGTCCCGGGTCGGTACCCGGCCGGTCATCGCGGTGGGCGCGCTGGTCACGGCGACCGGCGTCTACCTGCTGTCCCGCATCCCGGTACACGGTTCGTTCCTGACGGATCTGCTGCCCGGCATGCTGGTCATGGCGGTCGGCATGGGTGCCATGTTCGTCGGCGTCTCGACCGCGGCCAATGCGGGGGTCCGCCCGGATCAGGCCGGGCTCGCTGCCGCGCTGCTCAACTCCGCGCAGCAGGTCGGCGGCGCCCTCGGTCTCGCGGTCCTGTCGGCGATCGCTACCTCCCGTACCAACAGCCTGCTGGCAGCCCATACCGCGCTGCCGGCGGCGCTCACCTCGGGCTTCCACCGGGCGCTGCTGGCCGGCAGTATCGCCCTGGCTGCCTCGGCCCTGCTCGCCCTCCGGATAGCGAACACCCGCGGCGACGAGCACGCCGGCATCCCCGCGCCCCAGCCGGAGTCGGATTCGGAGTCGGTACCCGCCAACTGACGCCGACCGAATGACCGCAGGCAATACGGTTACGTCGAGGACGGCAGAGGCAGAGGCCGAGGGCGGCAGAAGGGCAGCCAGGTGCACCAGCATCACAACCTGTATCGCCACGGCGTACCGGCGAGGAGCGTGATCATCGGCGTGCTGGAAGGGGTCGAGGTCAAGGACGGCCGCTCCAAGCGCGAGCAGATGGTGGGCAGGTGGGAGGTTCCCCAGGAGACACCGGACCTGAAGGTGTTCTACGACGTCGAGGCTAGGGTCGAGTTCGATGACGGCCTGACAGCACAGCGCGCAGAACGGCTGTGGCGACGCCAGGTGGGAGCCTGTGTCGTCGGCGACGTGCTTCCCGTGCGCTATGGCCGGCAGAACCGCGAGATGATCGTGTTCGACCTGCCGAAACTGGAAGCCAACCGGTACTCGCCCAAGGAAAGGGTCCAGTGACCAGATGCAGATCAGCCTTGGCGACGTAGCCCTTTGGTTCGACGTATCTGGCCCATCCGTTGTACCCACCGAGGACACGGCAATCGAGCGCCCGACCCTAGTGGCTGTTCATGGCGGCCCGGGAGCAGACCACGTCAACCTAAAGGCAGAGCTGGCACCGCTCGCCGAGCACTTCCAGGTCCTTTACTACGATCAGCGCGGGCACGGGCGCAGCGACTACTGCGACCCCGAGTCCTGGAACTTGCGGACCTGGGCCGATGACCTGCGGCGGCTGTGTGACGCGCTCGGGCTGGTCAGGCCAGTAGTGCTCGGCAGCAGCTTCGGCGGTCACGTGGCCCTCACCTACGCCGGACTCTACCCCGACCACCCAGGCGGCATTATCCTGGCCAACACCACCGGGGGGCACTCCGATCCCCAGCACAGCGTCGAGGTATTCCGCCGGCTGGGCGGCGACGAGGCAGCCGCCATCGCCGAACGCGACTTCGCAGACCCGACCGAGGAATCCCTCGCCGAGTTCCGTCGCGTCTGCCACCCGCTCTACACCAGCAAGCCCGCCGACCCTGACGAGTTCCGGCAGCGGCGTGCCCGGTCAATCCAGACCATTGAAGTCAACCGGCATTACTTCCGTAATGAAGCATCACGCTTCGACGCGTGGAGCCTGCTGAGCATGATCACATGCCCAGTGCTCATCCTCGCGGGCGAAGACGACCCTGTCTGCCCGCTCCCCGTTGCCGAGGACCTCGCTAGCCGGCTTGCTGCTGACACCACCCGTCTTGTTCGGCTGTCCGGTGCGCGGCACACCATTTTCCGCGACCGGCCAGACATCGCCTTTCCCGTCGTCGAAGACTTCGTCCGCCGTATCAAGAACAGCGAGCCGTCTTCCTGTCGGTTACCGGTCTGGCTTGCGCCAGCTGAGCTCGTACCGCCAGTGGACCAGCCACCGCACCCGGGATCCGGGCAGGGCTGCCGCGGCCTGGGCACGGACCTGCCGCAAGGTCAGCTGCGGGTCCTTGACCGGCACCGGGGCCTGGGCCGCGCGCCGCTGGTACATCTCCCGCCGGTAACGCCGCCCGGCGGGCAGGCACAGCAGCACGGCGCGCCGGGCGCCGTAACCCACGACGGACACCGCCTCGGCGGGCAGGCCGCGCGGGATCTCCACCCGGTGAAGGGCGACCACGATCAGCAGGCCCCCGGGCCGCAATGCGGCGGCGAGCCGGGGCAGCACGGCTGGCAGGTCCATGTGGTGCAGGGCGCTGATGCTCGTGACCGCGTCATAGGCGCCGCCAGGGAGGTCTTCGGTGGCAGCATCGCCGAGCAGGCACGTCACGTTCGCCGGCACGATCCGCCGCGCCTCGGCGATCATGGCCGGCGACCGGTCGAGGGCGTCCACCCGGTCGGCCCGCTCTGCCAGCCGCGCGGCGAACCGGCCCGCGCCGCACCCCACGTCAAGCACCCGTCCGCACCGCGCGGGCAGCGCCCGCAAGAGTCGCTCGTGGTAATAGCAATTGTGGTCCCAGGCAACGTTGATCACGGATGCGATCCTCGCGCATCGGCAGCCATCGCAGGCCGGAACGGCAGTGAAGATGGCTATCCCGCGCGCCAGAACGCGCACCGCCCCGCGCGCCAGAACGCGCACCGCCCCGCGCGCCAGAACGCGCACCGCCCCGCGCGCCAGAACGCGCACCGCCCC
>Ga0209530_1000949_pt1 | contig 15396 bp, 13 predicted proteins | sample BlaSpr_A8_Ref_O1_FD_187987 | JGI IMG/M metagenome (GOLD analysis project Ga0209530, IMG submission 187987) | Forest soil microbial communities from Thunder Bay, Ontario, Canada - Black Spruce, Ontario site 2_A8_Ref_O1 (SPAdes) (version 2) | ecosystem: Environmental > Terrestrial > Soil > Boreal...
TACGGCGGCGCGTTGCCGTCACCCATGGTCAGAATGCGGGCGCCGAATACCTTTTCGTAGTAGCGAGCCGATCGCTCCTTGTCGGCGACGGTAAGAAAATACGCGATGCTGATCCCCTCTTTCGGGGGCATCTCATAGCTCTTCTGTTCCACTTGTACGGCGGTCATTGATGGCTCCTTTCGTTATGGCGCGTAGAATGTGTTAGACAACGCTACCGGCATTCGAAACGTGCCCGCCAAGCTTGGCTCCGAACGCGTCCCGTCCCCGTCCCAGGAAACGAGCAACCTCAAGCAACCGGCGATACCGGAGTTATCGCTTGGTGCTCTTCGAGATCGCGGGAATAGTCGGCGATCCTCTTCCAGTAGAAGATCCATAAAACCAAGCCGACTATCCCTACGAGGCCCCCCAACAACGGGATAAAGATACAGCAATTACAAGCACACGACACCAGCCCGATATTTTGCCCCGGAGTCGATTCGGGGCAAGGGATTCCAAGTCTTGCAAACTCGTTTCGCAATGACTTGGTAATGTTCATTACGACGACGAAGTGCCAAATAAGGCCGAAAACCGGAATAGCCGCGAGCCAAACCTGCCCCGGCTTCATGGTTCTTGAGGCAGGTGCGCATAGTTTCAGCGCGTTCTGTAGTGTCTGTAGATAAAGAAGAAATGCGAGGAGAGCAAACCAAAACATAAGTATCAATGCCAGTGTTGGCAGATGGTGGCTCTCCATAATCTCCCCGCCGGACTAGCGCGCCGCGATTTGGCCCAAGTAGTATCCGAGCCGATTTTCGACATCCCCCGGCTTCTGAAACCCGCGCGCCGACAGCGCTTTGATCCCCTCCTGCGCAGCGGGTCGTCCGAGCGACTTGATGCACGCATCCCACCCGGCATCGATCTCGACGTCCGGCGGCAGGCTGGCGTTGACGAGGCGCTTGGTGTTGGAGATCGCCCATTTGTCGAACTTGGCGATCCGCGTCGCGAGCGCTTCCACGTACGCATCTAGTTCCGCGTCGGGCAGCGCGCGATTAATGTATCCGTACGCCTCGGCCTGCTCCGCTCTGATGTCTTCCGAGCTCAACAGCACCTCAAGCGCGCGGTTTCGCCCGATGAGTCGAGGCAGCCGCGCCATCGGCCCGCCGCCGGCGACCATCCCTACGCCCACTTCCCATTGCGAGATGATGGTCTTCTCGCGGCTAGCAAAACTCATGTCGCATGCCAACGTGATTTCGCTGCCATTGCCCGTCGCCCTGCCGCGGATCAGCGCGATGGAAGCGACCGGCAAGTGCGTCAGGCGCACAAGAAAGTCCGGCCACGCCTCCAAGCCGGTAGGACCCTGAGGTATGCTGGTCAGGTCCTCCATCTTCGTCGTGAAATCGGAGTGATTCAGGAAGTAGTCCTCTACCGCGCTGTCGAAGACCACGACCCTGACTTGCTCGTCGGCCTCCAGCGCGTTCATCACTTGCTGAAACTGCTTCACCATTTCCGGGCCCATCACGTTGAGGGGCGGGTTGTCGATCGTCACACGCCAATAGGCGGGCGACCGTCGGGTCACGCGAATCTGTTCGTGCTTCGTGACTGCGCTTGTACTTGTCATGGCATTCTCCTGTCTATTTATTTGTCTCGGAAACCGATTGATTGTCCCCAATTCTTTCTCGATATTTGGATTACTTGTTCCCTGCCGGCGGTTGGTTGATTAACGCCGCTCCTGCATTGCTGACGATCTCGTCCTGCGAATCCGCGCCTCCCGAACAACCGATTGCGCCGATAATCGCCCCCTGCTCGATCAATGGGATGCCGCCTCGCGACGCGATGACTCCATCGAACGCGAGCAGGTAGTTGAGATGCATAACGTTGATACCGACCTCGAACTCCTTCGTTGGGCGCCGGAAGGTCGCCGCTGCTCGTGCTTTGTGCTCGGCAATCTGAATGGAGGCAAGCATCGCGCCGTCCATTCGTTGAAACGCCACCAGGTTTCCGCCGGAATCCACCACCGCTACGTTCATCTTCCAATTCCGCTTCTTCGCCTCTGCCACCGCCGCGCCAATAAGCGCCTGGGCTCGCTCTAGCGATATCGGCGGTCCATACGGAGTGTCGAAAGGCATTTTGTCCGGCACAAAATCGAGAGGATATGTATCCGTGGGCTGCAGCGCTCGACTCGCACCAGCCGCGTTCCCTGTTTTCTCATTTGACATAAGTCCTCCTTAAATGGTTGCAGTGCAGATCGCTCGATCGACAATGGATCGCAACTCGCTGTGGCGTGCGGCGTTCAGTAGCTTTTTGCGTCGCGGCTTTTTACCCTGAGACTTCGAAGGGCAGCCACCACATAAAAAACGCCTTTGACAAACTTTCCTTTCGGCGGATTCTTCGCCGAGCCTCCGGGTCTCGTAGCGTATGAGACGACTTCGCCTAAGGTAGGTACCCGTCCGCCATCCACTTTGCGAATAGCTCAATGCGAGCCTGAGGCCAGGGACCTTCCCCTCTCGGCGGTGGCGGCGGCATTAACGCGCCGCCAATTCCCCGAATGCGGTCGTAGATGGCGGCCGCGTGCGCTTTGACCTCATCATAGCTCGCCAGGTTGAACCCCTTTTTCATGCCTTGAATGTCTTTGTCCGTAAAAAGCGGCCGAATGTCTGCTTGAAAGCTCGTCGGTTTCGTCGTTTCAGCCATTGTTCCTCACCGCTATTGGATTTTGCGTCCGCGGCGCTCGCGCCGCACAATTCGATCCGCAGTCGCTTCAGGATTTGCGAGGCCAAGTGCGGCGCGACGAGTCTCCGCTTGGCCGAAGTGCATAGAGACGTGCACCGTTTCGGCGTGGACGCCGACAATATCAGCAAAGTTGCGGGTTGACCACTATAAGTTTATTTAGGAGCGGCAGGCCGCGCCGCCACCATTCCGTCGGCCGCAGCGCAACTCTTGCGCTCTCAACACGTGAAATCCACATATTATTAAGGTAGCGCGTTTATCAGGAGTTAGCCCACAGCCGATCTCTCTTCGTTGACTTGCAGGACAGCCCAACCTAAGATTGCGCGATTGCTTGCCGATGATCGGCCAAACCATCTCGCATTATCGCATCAGCGCCGAACTCGGCCGCGGAGGCATGGGCGTCGTCTACCGCGCTCACGATGAGCGCCTGCTCCGTTCCGTTGCCATCAAGATTCTCTCGGATGCGTCTTCCGGCTCGGCCGAAACTCGCTCACGCATGCTGGCGGAAGCCCGCGCTGCATCGAGCCTGCATCATCCGGGAATCACGACGATCTATGAAGTGGGCGAGGACGGCGACAGCATTTTTCTGGTCATGGAGCTGGTCGAAGGCCGAACGCTCCGCTCCATGCTCTCCGATGGCCCGCTCGACTCGAAACGTATTATCGAAATTGGCGCGCAGCTAGCCGAAGCTCTGGATGCCGCTCATTCGCGCGGCGTCTTTCACGGAGACATCAAGCCCGAAAACATCGTGGTACAAGCAGATGGCCGCGCCAAGCTGCTGGACTTCGGCGTGGCGCGCCAGGGCGTCGAAAACACGATCACGAGGACTCTCGGCTCACCGTCCGACGCCAACACGACGCCCGGCATTCAAGGCACCATCGCTTATCTCGCTCCGGAGCAATTGCGATGCGAAGCGGCCGATGGCCGCGCCGATCTGTTCTCTCTCGGTGTCGTTCTCTACGAGTTGTCCAGCGGCCGCCGGCCTTTCACCGCGCCGAATATCGCAGCTCTGATGTCCCAAGTGATCTCCGGAGCGCCGCCTCACTTGAGAGATGCCGTGCCGCGCGCTCCCGCTGCATTGTGCAGCATCGTCGGAAAGCTGCTCGAGAAAGAGGCCGCCCGGCGCTACCAGACCGCGCGAGATCTGCAGCGTGAACTCACCAGCGCGTCGCGGGATCTCGAACTCGGCACCTTTCTTCCCGCGGCGCTCGCGGGAAAGCGTTCCGTCGCGGTGCTTCCCTTCAGACTCCTCACGCCGAATCCCAACGACGAGTATCTGAGCATGGCCCTCGCCGACGCCGTGATCAATCACCTGAGCGCCAGCGGCGAATTGCTTGTCCGCCCTGCACAGTCCGTTTCGCGTTATGCCCAGCGCGACACGGATCCGCTTTCGGCCGCCCGCGAGCTGAATGTCCACATCGTCGTGGACGGCAGTATTCAAAAACTCGGTACCAAGTTGCGCGTGCACGTGCGGGCCTGCAGCGCGGCTGACGGGTCGGTCCTTCTCTCCGCCAAGCACGACGCCGAAGCCGCGGATTTATTCCATTTGCAGGATTCGATCAGCGAGGGCATCGGGAAATCATTGGGCCTTAAGCACCAGCAAAATGACGACGAGCCGGCCGGCCCTCCCACCAAGAATCCAATCGCCTACGAACTCTACCTGCGCGCCGCCGACCGCCTACTGCGCCTGAACAGTTGGGACAATCGTGCCGCGATCGACATGCTCGAAAACGCCACCAAACTTGATCCCAACTTTGCAGACGCTTGGGCGCGCCTCGCGGAAGCTCTCATGCTAGTGGGAACCACTTCGAGCGCCTCGCCACACTGGGTGCGCGACGCAGAGAAAGCTCTGCGCAAAGCGATCGCGCTGGACCCCGATAATGCGGAGGCACACTGCGCGAAAGGCCGCATCCTCTGGTCTCCCGCAAGAAAATTTCAAAATGGCCCGGCTTTGCGCGCTCTCGCCACGGCCCTCCGTCTCAATCCGGGCTGCCATCCCGCGCGCATCTGGCAGGCTTTGATTTTCAGTCACATTGGCATGTTGAAAGAAGCGAGAGAAGGCCTGCTCATCGCTCTGGCCGCCCAGCCCGACGACGCGTTCACGAACGTCTTCCTCGGCCACACCGCCATGTACATGCGGAACTTCGAAGAGGCCGAGGAATGTATGCAACGCGCCCTTCGTCACGATCCGGTAAACATCTGGGCCAACGTATGGCAACCCACGGTTCTCATTTACTCCGGGAAGCTGAACGACGCCGAGTCCAGAATTCAAGCGGCGCAAAATGCGCTGCCGGATGACCCCTGGCTCCACTCTTGCGAGGCGCTCTTGTGGGCTCTGCGGGGCGAACGCACCAAAGCGGCGCATTTCGTGCACCTCGCGCTGCACAGCAAGACCAAGCCGCTCCTGCATACGCACCACATGTGGCATACAGCCGCCGCGGCGCTCGCTCTTCTTGGGAAACCGGCGCTAGCCATCGAGTTGCTCGAAAAGGCCGGCGGTTTCGGCTTGCCCAATTATGAATTGTTCCGCGAGGACAAATTTCTGAACCCTCTAAAAGGCAAACAACGCTACGAGCGCCTGCTCGCCAAGCTCAAGCGCGAAGACGATGGTTACCGCCGCGAATTCGCTTCCGCCTCCTGAAACTGTGTGATGTTTTTGAAGTCAAAAAAGAAATTCCAGTTAACGATGGCAAATTTTACGAATTGTGGAGAACTCGAATGCGTTTAGATCCTATACCGCCTAAGAATCTTTCCTCCGAGCAACGGCCTCTATTCGACCGCATCCAGGCGGGTATTGAAGCCCATCTCAAAGGCTTCATCTCAAAGCGCGCGGACGGCGCACTCATCGGGCCCTTCAACGCCATGCTGCACTTCCCGCAATTTGGGACCGCTAATTGGGATTACATTACCGCGCTGATGGAGCATTCGACGTTGCCGAAACCTGCTCACGAAGTGGCCATCCTCGTCGTCGGAGCGCATTACAGTTCACGCTACGAACTCTACGCTCACGAACATGTTGCCGCGCGATCCGGCCTTTCGGACGCCAAGATAGCAACCATCGTAGCCGGCGAACGTCCCGTCGATCTTACCCGCGAAGAGAGCATCGCCTATGATGTCGCGTCCAAGCTTGTTCGCGGAGGTCAACTTCCTGAAGCCACCTACCAAGCCGCGCTGGGCGCTTTCGGCGAACAGGGCACCGCCGAACTCGTCCACCTCATCGCAGGCTATTGCCTCACCTCAGTCATTCTCAACGCGTACGACGTATCCGTTCCCGGCGCTGAGGAATCCTCGGGCTGAGAACCCGAACACCGAAGCCGGACCCATATGTTCGGCTCTCGCGTTTGTTGGCGAAGTTTATGCCGATTGCGGCGTGTACATGCGCGGAGTATATTGCAGCGTACCTACGCCGGTAGTTTCAACAGGAGGCTTTCGCAAATGAGTTTTTTATTCGACACAACAAGCGATGAACTTCAACTAGAAGACAGCGCATCAGCTTCGGAACCTTCCTTCGACTGTGCCCCGCGCTCCACGGCGTCGAACCCAGGCTCCTCGCGGAGAAGTTTTTTCAAAATGACGGTAGGAGGAGCGGTGGCGGGATTGGTGACCGCGACGGGAATCGAGTTCGCAGCGCCACGCCGGGTAATGGCGCAAAGTGGGCTTACGAGCGATGCCGCGTTGCAGGAATTGATGGATGGCAACCGCCGGTTCTCGACTGGAAATTTGACTTCCTTCGAGCATGACCTTGCGATGTTGAAACAGAAAACGGTTGATAAGCAGGAACCGTTCGCGGCGGTGTTGTCTTGCGCCGATTCCCGCGTCCCAGTGGAGCTGCTTTTCGATCAGACCATCGGCCATATTTTTGTTACGCGCGTGGCCGGAAATTTCGCCGCTACGGAAATCATTGCGAGCCTGGAATATGGCGCGGCAGTGCTGGGGACAAAAGTAATCCTGGTGCTGGGACATAGCAATTGCGGCGCAGTCAAGGCCACCATTCAAGCCAAGGAAGTTCCCGGGCAGATCAGCTCGCTCTTTTCCTATATCCAACCCGCGGTTGATCAGGCCGGGCCTAACCTGGAGGCAGCGACAAAAGCGAACGCCAAGATTCAAGCGGCTCTTCTGCGCCAATCATCGACCGTCATTTCCGGTTTGGTGAAAGAAAATAAGCTGAAGGTTGTCGCCGGGTATTATGACCTCGGCACCGGAGTCGTATCGCTCCTCGAGTAGCCGGACACGAAGGCCTCACATCGCGAAGTACGAGGAAGCGCCGGGAATATGCCTGAGTTCACGACCCTGGTCAGCGGCTTGTCATTTACCGAGTGCCCGCGATGGCGCGACGGGCGGCTCCACGTTTCCGATTTCTACACCCACCGCGTTTTCGCCTTCGCGATGGACGGCACGGCGGAGACAATCGCCCACGTACCTCAGCAACCTTCCGGGCTTGGATTTCTGCCCGACGGCCGCCTGCTGATCGTATCCATGCGTGACCGCAAAATCCTCCGGCGCGAGACTGACGGTTCGCTTGTTACCCATGCCGATGTGTCCGCTCTCGCACCAGGGTTCCTGAACGACATGCTGGTGGATCGCGACGGTCGCGCCTGGGTTGGCAATTTCGGATTCGATCTAATGGGCGGCGCACCGGCCCGTACCACCGTGCTCATTTGCGTTGAACCCGACGGCGCGGCCAATGTGGTGGCCGACGAGCTCGGCTTTCCCAACGGCATGGTGCTTACCGCCGACGTCCGCACGCTGATCGTCGCCGAAACAACCATGAATCGCCTCACTGCCTTCAACGTCTCCGCAGGTTCGTTGAGTAATCGCCGAACTTGGGCTGCCTTTGGCGATCCTCCGGCAGCGACCAACGCCGATGAAGCGCTGGGTCAATCGGCTGTGGTGCCGGATGGGATTTGTCTCGATGCGGAAGGCCATGTGTGGGTGGCCGATGCCGCGCACAGGCGGCTGGTCCGCGTGGCCGAGCGCGGCCGCATCGTGGAAGAACTCAAGACCAATGGATTAGGCGCGTTCGCCTGCATGCTAGGCGGCGACGATGGACGCACGCTTTTCGCCTGCGTCGCGCCCACGTTCCATGAGGCGCAGGCATCCGCGAATCATCAAGCCGCAATTTTAATAGCGAAGGTGAAAGTCCCCCACGCCGGATTGCCGTAACAACGGTTCGATCACGCAAAGGGTAACCGTGCAGCAGGGTCAGATTCGTCAGGTCACGGCTTCAACGGTGTCGCAACGTTTCGTTCGTCAGGGCACGCCTCTAGCCGTGCCGCAACGTCCGGTTCGTCAGGGCACGGCTTCAGCCGTGCCGCAACGTCTGGGCAAACGAAGGGGTTTTAACCCCTGAGGCAGAGCTTTCGGTCCTAGTTCTCGGCTTATGCGCTGTGGATCATCCGCGCCACCGATTGGCGGCCAATTGTATTAACATGCGCTCGGACTTGCTGCTCTCGGTGGTTCTTTGCGGCAAGAGAACGGAGCTAAGGAGAAAGACTATGAAGCTCAAAATGACGGGAGCGGCGGGATTGGCTGCGGCGTTTGTCGCGGGTATGCTGGTCGCGACGGCGTTGGGTTGGGGCATCTCTGCGGCCGGGGCGAAGACGCTGGGAGCTGCGGCGCAGCAGCAGCAAGTTACCGTGCAGAAGGTCATCACCCCGACGGTGACGGACGAGGACATCACTTTGCTGCGGAAAGATCTACGTGCGATGAAAATGCAGGTGATTGGGCAGAATATGTCGATGTCGGATGCGGAGGCGCAGAAGTTCTGGCCAGTCTACAACCATTACGTGAGGGACTTGTCGGAAGTAAACAATCAGAAGTACGCGCTGTTGAAGGAGTACGCGGAGACGTGGGCAACAATGTCAGACGAGGATGCCATGATTTATGTGCGGCACTGGCTGGAGGCGGACGGCGAAGCGCAGGCGCTGCGCTTGAAGTACGTGCCGGTGGTCAGCCAGGTGTTGCCGGGAAAGAAGGCAGCGACGTTTTTTCAGTTAGACCGCCGGCTGAACATGATCATCGATCTCCAATTGTTCTCGCAGATCCCGTTGGCGCATGTGAAGGACTAGCCGGGAAGAGATATCCGATATCAGCGATTAGACAGCAGGAAGACAGGGTGGCCACCCTTCCCGCGCAATCTTTGTGGGTCGCCCCTTTAGGGGCGACATAAGCCAAGCCGAGGAGAAGGGGCTTTAGCCCCTGAAGCTCCCGCCGCGCAGATTCGGATGTAGTCTTAAAGTCAAAATCCCAATTCGGAAAGAGGTTCGCGTGCACAAACTTATTCGAGCATTTCTGATCCTGATGGCCGTCCTGGCCGTAATTGCGTCTCCAAACTCGATGCGCGCGCGCCTGGCGCCGAACTCCGACGCCAGCGAAAAGCAAGCCGTCTGGGACAAGCTCGCCGATGAATATTTCGACCAGATTTATTTCAAGTTCGCTCCCAGCGCCGGCACCAGCGCCGGGCTGCATCAATACGATCCGCTGCTGGAGGACTATTCGCGCGCCGGGGTGGATACCGAAATCGCCGCGTTGCATGCCTTCGAAAAACGCGTGGAAGCCGTGAACCCGGCAGGCCTGGGCGAAGCACTCGCGGCGGATCGCGAACTGGTGCTCTCGAATATCCGCGGCGCGCTGCTGACGCTTGAAACGATTCGTCCGTGGGAAAAGAATCCTGATACCTATTCGGGCGGGATCAGCAACAGCGTGTACGTGATTATGATTCGCAAATTCTCTTCACCCGACGACCGGCTGCGCTCCGTGGTCTCGCGCGAAGAAAAGATGCCCGCGGTATTTGCCGCCGCGCGCGCCAATTTGAAGAACCCGCCGCGCATTTACACCGAAATCGCGCTCGAACAGCTTCCCGGCATCATTAGCTTTTTTCAGAACGACGTTCCCGCAGCCTTCGCCGGCGCCACCGATCCCGCGCTAAAAGCCGAATTCGCGAAATCGAATGCCGCGGTCATCGCGGGCTTGCAGAGCTACGCGGATTGGCTCAAATCAGATTTGCTGTCGCGTTCAAATGGAGACTTCCGCATCGGCGCGGACACCTTCTCCAAGAAATTGCTCTACGACGAAATGGTTGACACGCCGCTTGACCGCCTGCTCGAAATCGGCTGGGCCAACCTGCGCAAGAACCAGGCGGAATTCAATCGCGTCGCCAAAGAGCTGGAGCCCGCTAAGGCGCCGGCCGACGTGCTGGCCGAACTCGCCGCTATGCATCCCGCGCCGGACAAACTGCTGCAGAGCTTTCGCGACACGTTCGACGGCCTCATCGCGTTTATTCAGACCAAACACATCATCACCATTCCTAGCGATGTGCGGCCAACGCTCCAGGAAACTCCGCCGTTCATGCGCGCCACCACGTTTGCCTCCATGGATACTCCCGGGCCATTCGAAAAAGTCGCCACGGAAGCCTACTTCAACGTGACGCTGCCCGGCCCTCACGACACGCCCGAAGAAATCGAAGGCCGCATGGCCAGCTTCAACATAGGCACGATCGTCAGCACGTCAACGCACGAAGCCTACCCGGGTCACTACATTCAGTTTCTTTGGGTCAATCGCGCGCCCACCAAGGTTCGTATGCTGCTCGGCGCCAGCTCCAACGCGGAAGGTTGGGCGCACTACTGCGAACAGATGATGCTCGACGAAGGATACGGCCAGCCCGGCACGGGCGCGAAGGACGCGCGCGAGTCCAAATTCATCCGCCTGGGCCAACTGCAGGACGCGCTTCTTCGCAACGCGCGCTTCATCGTGGGAATTGAAATGCACCGCGGCAAGATGACTTTCGATCAGGCCGCCGAATTCTTCGTAAAGGAAGGCTATCAGTCGAAGCAAGTAGGGCTGGTCGAAACGAAACGCGGCACAGCCGACCCGACCTATCTTTATTACACGCTCGGCAAGCTCGAAATACTGAAGCTTCGCGAAGACGTGATGAAGAAGGAAGGCTCCGCATTTTCACTCGAGCAATTTCACAACAATTTCATGAAACAAGGTTTCCCGCCGATCAAGATCGTGCGCCAAGCCATGCTGGGAAATAATTCCCCAACGCTCTGATCAGAGTCCGCCGGCAACGCGAATCGTGGGCGCGTCGCAGCATCACGGCGAACCGAAATAACTCCCCGCCCGAAAATTTGCACGGAGCGCAATGCTTAGCTCCCACGAAGATCCGGCTCTTGCTTTTCTATTGCTGCAGCAAGATTGATACCGCATTTAGCTCATTCGTCACCGCGAGATCGAGCTTTCCATCGCCGTTGAAATCCGCCGCCGCGAGCTGATACGGCCCCAGCCCTACCGCATAAGGGGAACTCGATGCCTGTGTGAACGTCCCATCGCCGTTGCCAAGCAGGAGTGTGATTGTGCCGTCTCCGTTGTTTGCGATGGCCAGGTCCAGTTTCCCGTCGTTATTGAAATCCGCCGCAATGATCGCGCTTGGGTAATTCCCTACCGGGATAATTGATGTCAATCCAAACGTGCCATCGCCATTCCCGAGCAGGATGAACACTGTGTTGTTACCGGAATCCGTTACCGCAAGATCCAGCTTCCCATCGCCGTTAAAGTCGCCTGTCACGACTGCGGAAAGGTAGATGCCGAGAGGAATTATACTTCCCTCGGTAAATGTGCCATCTCCATTGCCCAGCGCAACAACGAGTCCCGAAGCAGGATTGGCAAGCGTCCCGCCACTCGCCTCAATCGCATCCAGCTTTCCGTCCTGATTGAAATCCCCCAGCGCCACGCCTTGGGGGATTCCGCTGGCGTAGAAAGCCCCTGCGGCGCTAAATGCTCCCTTCCCGTATCCGAGGACAACGTCGCCTCCTGCAATATCGAGGTTCCCATCCGCGTTGAAATCCGCCGCTTGTAAACTGGGCAGCCACGCACCAGGCGTCTCTGCGAACTCCGCCGACGAAAAGGCGAAGGTGCCATCCCCCTTACCTAACAGAATAACCGCGGCGTAATTCTGACTCTCATCCACGGCGAATCCAAGATGACCGCTGTTGTTAAAATCACCCAGCGCGATGGGCCCAAGATAGGGTGTCGGGAAATCATCGTATGGCGGGCTGGGTACCTGTGTTGGAGAGCCTGCAGCAGGAGCAAATGTGCCATCGCCGTTGCCTAGGAATACAGCCACCTTAGTGCCCGCTGCTATTACAAGATCCGGTTTACCGTCCTCATTGAAATCGCCAGCCGCGATCCCATTCGGCTCATAAATTTGAAGCGGCGAATTCGCCGCCGCGGCGAAATTGACCGTGCCGTGGGGCGCGCCTACTTGGAAATAGACCACGTTGGATTGCACGGCGGCCGACCCGGGGTTCGCCACCGTTACTGTGGCCGTCCCGGCATCCGCAACGGCGGATACTGGAACCGCCGCGGTCAGATGCTCGGCGTCCACAAACGTTGTCGCCAGCGGCATGCGATTGAAGTTGATGATCGCTCCCGAAACAAATCCAGTCCCGTTAACTTTGAGCGTGAACCCCGGACTGCCCGGTGAAACCGCTGTCGGCACCAGCGGCTGGTTCAAGAATGGGACCGGATTCCCCGTAGGGCCCGTCGGCGTGATTTGGATGCTCAAAAGAAAGTTCTCCGTAGTTGCGCCGGCCGCGTCGGTCACGCCTACCTCGAAATACCACGTTCCGGCGGCGGTCGGCGTTCCGCTGATGCTCCCGGTCTTCGGGCTCAACGTCAATCCGTCGGGCACGGCCCCGCCCACCTGCCAACCGTTGGAAAGCGGGCCATCGTACACAATCCATTGAAACGGAGATGTGCCGCCGGTGAGCGTGATAGGTTGGCTGTACGGCGCGCCCACCGATCCGTTCGCTAGTGTCTGAAATGGAATTTGAGGAACAGGGTTCACAGTGATTTGTAACGAAGCGCTCTTCCTCGGGTCTGCTATGGACCTCGCCGTCACCGTGGCCTGTTGGCTGCTGGTCAGATTGGTTGTCGGCGGAATATAGGTAACAGATAGCGCGGCTGGACTGCCGAGGGAGCCCGGGCCAGTCAGGTTCCACGACACCCCTTTGGAAGACATGTCATTCGTTACGCTTGCCGTGATAGCGGCTGTCTCGCCCTGATCGATTGCTTGCGGAGAGGAAGGAGAGAGGCTCACCAAAATAGGCGTGGATGAACTCGAACACGCCGCAAGCATCGCCGTCGCAACTACGAACAGCGCCATCCAGCAAAGGCGCACGCGAAACATGGCCCCTCCACCCGTATTTTCCCTGAAGGGAAACAGTATGGCATATTTATCACTCTGCCACTAAAGCATGTTGCAACGGAGCGCATTTGCGACGATCAGGCATTGACTTACATATCGTCGCTCTGAGGGGTGAACCGCGAAAGCTCGCAGGAAAATAATTCTGAGTAATTGGTCTTACCGGGACCAATGAAACACGCAATCGGTTCGGTCAAGCCGGAAAAATCACACGCGATGTCGACGGTTCGCAGGCAAGGCCCTCAATATAACCTCTCCCTGTCCACTCCGAAATATTCTCTTGCCGCATTGATCCAGCGTTTGGCAGCCGCAATTCCGCATCATCTTTTTCAACAGGCGCCGGACCGTCTTTATCCCGCCCGTCAAATCGTCGAGTTCCGCGAGCTTCCGTCGGGACAGCTTCCGCCAACGCTCCGAAGCCCGCGTGGCATTGCCGAAGCCGAAGAATAACTGTCGGATTTCGTCTAACGTAAAACTGAGCTGTCGCGCACGTTGAATGATTGCAAGCCGGTGGAACACAGATGCGTCGTAACGTCTCCGCCCAGTCACTCGCAGGGCGGCCGGGAGCAGCCCGATTTGTTCGTAGTAGCGAATTGCGGACGCCCGAAGTCCAACTTGGTGTGCTACCTGAGAAATGGACAATTGAGACATGCCAGCATTCTAGAGCACTCCATTTTTCACGACCAGCGCCATTTCGGATGGCAAAAACAGCGCTTGACTTAAAGTCAACTTGAAGTTGTACGGTTTAAGGGACGGCCAGGGAACCTGGCACTCCAAGGAGACAGTATATGAATACGAAATCGTTCCGTAGTCTTTTGGCGCTTGCGCTCCTGCTCGCCGGCAGCAGCGCGGCGCGCGCGCAACACAGCGAGCTGGCGCCGATTCGCACGGTCAGCCAGACGCTCGACTTCTGGATTACCAACACGGAAAATCTGGTCGTTCCCGCCGCCGATGCCATGCCCGCGGAGAAGTATTCTTTTGCGCCAACCGCAGGCCAGTTTACAGGCGTACGCACTTTCGCCCAACAAATCAAGCACTTGGCCGCCAACAATTACCGCATGGCCGCATATATCCTCAACGAAACTCCCACTCCCGACCAGATCTCCGAAACTGGCCCCGACACCGTGCAATCCAAAGCCCAGATCATGGAATATGTCAAAGGCTCCTTCGCAGTGCTGCACCGGGCTATCGCTTCCATTAATGAAGGAAACATGCTGGAACCCCTGACCACTTCCCCAAGCATCGGTCAGAAGAACCGTCTTCAACTGGCCGTGGATGTGGTGGCTCACTCCAGCAACCACTACGGCCAGATGGTGGAATACCTGCGCATGAACGGTATCGTGCCGCCCGCTAGCCGTCATTGAAGCGGGAGTATTCGTGCACTCGGCGCGGGAGCGATGGGGCACCTCGCTGCGGTGGAGGAGATTCCGTGGGCCGTGCTGCGTTCGTACTGATGATCTAGGATTTACAAATTGCCGGGTGCGTGCGATCAAACACTTCCGAGAAAATAATCGCTGAATATTATTCTTACCGGGGACCAATCACCTCAAGAGCATGTCGTATAGAACCCAAGCGATAGCCGCAAGAATCATCGCTCCCGTCAGTCGAAGTTGGATGGCTCGCCAACCACGGGCGTACTTATCCTCGGTCAGCGAACCTTGCCTTTTCAGCCAACCCGGCAGACGAAACCAAGCGCGAGGGGAAACAAGCATGAAAGCACCATTGATCGTCATAATCTCAATCCCACTACTACAGCAAAACACAAACCCACGATCCGCAACATTAGCAACCACCTTCTCACAGGAACGTTTAGCTCACACCAAACGACACTAGTTTGGCGGCTTTCATTCCATCCGTGTGTTTACACTACGCCGAATATGTTGTAAATAACCGCCTGGTTTGCGGAATTTCTTTGGAGGCAAGGCAATGCGCGTCGTCCTACTCGTTCTGTTCATGCTGGCCCAAGCGCCGAGCGCCGCAGATTCGCAACAACTGCCGTATACGCGGCGAGTGTTTAGTTTCACGCCACAATTCTTGAAATCGGCCAAGACGACCGCAGCGCCTGGGGCACCGGCAGCCGCGAGCGGGTCAGTTCTAATTGCTTTTTGGACTTCGGAACGGGGCGCGGTAGTCTCCGCAAGAGGAATCGAAGGCCCCGCCGAATTGCAACGAGCCGCAATCGACGCGATCTATCAATGGAAGTTCAATCCGTCGATAACAGCGGAGGGCCAATTTGTGCAAATGGGCAGCGCCGCGGTTGTCGATTTCTCAAAGAGTCCGCCTGCGATCAGCAACAAGCCCATGACTGTGGCGCTGGCATCTCCCGGCTCCGAGTTCAAATGTTTTACTGGACTGGTGGGTGACGACGCTGCTTCCGTGGATGTTTGCCGCCAGCAATTGGCGGCAGTCGAGAACGATTCCCGGAGCACACCGATGGACCGCTTTACGGCTCTCGATCAATACGGCTTGGTCCTGATGAAGTATTCGCG
>Ga0209530_1000952_pt1 | contig 15376 bp, 20 predicted proteins | sample BlaSpr_A8_Ref_O1_FD_187987 | JGI IMG/M metagenome (GOLD analysis project Ga0209530, IMG submission 187987) | Forest soil microbial communities from Thunder Bay, Ontario, Canada - Black Spruce, Ontario site 2_A8_Ref_O1 (SPAdes) (version 2) | ecosystem: Environmental > Terrestrial > Soil > Boreal...
GGCAAGGGCAATTGGCAAGAATGGGATAAGCGTCTCCGTTTCCTATGCTATCAGCGGGGATTCCGTCTCTATCTCGAAGGCACTCTCCCCCGCCCTGATGAATCATTATACCCTGAAGCCGCTTGCGCTTGGGACACCAGCGATATGGCTCTGCGCGGTTTTATTTTCCAACACATCTCTGATCATGACTACGATATCGTCAGCGAACTCGCTAGCGCTCATAAAATATACGACAACCTGCGCAACAGGCACCAAAAGCAAGGACCCTTTGCAAAGGTCAAGACGATCAGGGCGATACTTGACACCCAATCTGCTCACGGCACCCCTCTCTGTCAAACTTTTGACGATATATCCAAACTGCACTCCCGATACATTAAAATGGGACCCCTGACCGACGATCAACTTCTATGCATCTTCGTGCTCAACTCTTTACGTGTCAATCACCCTCGGATGCAGACATCTCTCAATGACATGCTGGCCAATCCGCTTACGACGTCCACTGATATTAGAAATCGCCTTGAGCAAGAAGATCAAACAGCTGGGACTTCCGACTCCGCCTTAGCCGCCGTGACCTCTAAAGCAAAACCACCTCGTCCCCTATGCGCTAATTGTCGTACCCTCGGTCACCGTACTGAATACTGCATAGCGGCCGGCGGGCAAATGGCCGGCAAAACCATCGAAGAAGCACGCGCCGCCAGAGAAGCAGCACGAAATAAACAGCGGGGGAATGACACCTCCCGTACAAACCGAGGAACAACGAACACAGCGAACACCGCAAACGTTGAACCCGCTCAGCCCCCCGCGAATGTCAATCAAACCATTACTGTCAATGGCGTCAATTATATACGAGCAAGCGTCCCAGAGAGCAACAATGCCTTCTCAGCCATTGTAATGCCTCCCTACGACGAGGAGGAGTATCTCGCTGTTATTGCCACAACTGATGAACCAAAGGCATCACTAAACTGGTCGTCCAACCAGCGTCCCGCCGGCACCATTGACAACGAGTGCGCCTTCCCAGCCGGTCGCGCACCTATTCAGCGGATCGAGGAGCTGCCATTCATCCTTGATTCCGGCGCCACTTGCCATATTTCACCCGAAGCGTCCGACTTTAAAAATCTCAGAAGCACACCGCGCCGCCCCGTCAAAGGACTATGCGGCACCGCGGTTTATGCTGTCGGAATGGGGGACATTGAGCTCCGTATCGCAAATGGTCACACGTTGAAACTCACTGACGCTCTCTACATCCCGGAATCTAGCGTCCGCCTCATATCCATCCTCGCACTCAACAAGAGCGGCAATTATACCACCCACTTCGATTCCACTGGATGTTGGGTCACAAACCACTCCAACACGACTCTCGTTCGCGGCACCCTATCCGGGAAGCGACTCTACGTGCTTACAACCAAGACCCCTCAGCCAATGATCAGCCATCAATTTCATCATTGATGGGTCACCCGACGGTGATATTCCCTCATCACTCATGGGCCAACCGACGTCGGCCGACGTCCAAAATTCTTCCGAGATTCATGGGCCAACCGATGTTGGCTCGGGTCAATTTCTCCGTCTGATCAGATTTGCAAGGTTTGGGATAGTAGTACTCAATACATCAACTGGAATGTCATCTGAGTATGCCAGACCCGAGTAACCCGACCCGGAAGAGTGTACATATGTCCTGATGGCATACCAAATCCATGTTTGCCTCGGATGTATATCCAGAGGGAAGGTGAAGTGCATCCAAAAATGAAAGATCAATCTCACCCGGAGTGCATCCAATGTCACATAGATAAAACCCGGAAACACACCCGGATGGCTTTGTGCACACAGTACACACTTCTATGCAAATAGGAATCACATCCGGATGCAGTATAAAAGCAAGACATCAATATAATAAGATCATAGCACAGTTATTGCTAATGACAGAGTAGCATTGTAAATCATCTTACACCCTTGCTTCCACCTGTACCCTCAGTCCGGACTATGCCCATGTAATGCATACCTGGCCTTCTCAGTCAGTTTTACCGGTCTCCTGCTTCGCCTGGGAATCTGGGAAGGTCCCCCCTGCAGAGGAGGGTCAGGTATTGACACAGGAGACCTTCCACTACGTCCCCGAATAAATGACGTTCTCGGACTGCTGTTATGAGTATTCACAGATAGTCCTGTTGCATTGATTCCAATCCTCATTAGTGTCCGAGCTTTCCGAAGGGAAGCTGAGCTGCTCACCAGGTAAATGTGGAACAATCGCTTGGAGATGTGGAGAGGTACTGTCAGCTCCGTCGGGCTCGGATAGACCCTGTTCCCGCTGACGTGAAGGAGGGGATGGTAATGGTGTAGATGAGTGGTGAGATTCAGAAAGATGTTCAGAATCTTCATCCAATATCTTCTGAAGTTCATCATCAAAGTCCTCCTCTCCGGATTGATTACGTGACGATGCCTGGCTGGACACAGGCTCGTAAGATGCTTCCCTGTCCAGACGTGGCGACTCCGGCTCAGGAGACGATGGGGGCTTCTGCTGGTGTCGGGTCCGAGTAGTGATGGAGGAGAGGGCCTTACAAAGTGGGTTCCAAAGGATGGGGTCCATTCCATCCTTCTCACGCTGCCTCCAATGGTCCAGCAGTTCAAATATCTGGGCAGTCCGGAGCTTTGATGGGTCAGCCCAGGAAAAGCCTTCCGGATAGCATTCTTCTGATATCCAAGATGTTGGGTCACTACACAGCTCGGACCATGAGATGCGTGCCTTCTTTTTCCCAGAGATGTACCCTGGATCAAATATGTGATGATGCCTGTATGACATACATTTCCGGACTCACGAATATGAGCTGTACAGTAATCCCGGAGTGCAATTTGAAGGACCTTTGCATAACAATTGTCATTCACTGTCACAGAAGGAATGTCCGGCTTTCCATTGGAGTCCATTGCAATTTTTATCGGGTCCTTGTTTGTCTTGGAACGATCAAACAGGCTTGGTTCGGGCCCTAGGTGGAACATAAAATATTGTAATGAGAATCTCTGTAAGATGGTGCATACCTGTCTCAAAGCAAGCCGAGGCATATTTCTGCCATTCCCGCCAGAATGGAGAGTCTCTGAAATTTGGGTATAAGTCAGAAAAGTATCTGCCATTATCTATGTCCTTATTCCAGTCATCCCTGAAGACACATAGCTCAGTACCTGTCGGATAACATCCACAAAAGACTCACATGCATGTTTGCACAGTCCCGGATTCTTCTGGATAGGCCACGAGCACCACAGAACGGATTCCACATGTTTTGTACAGCTGGGTCTGGAAGTCCCGAACCATCCGACGCCTGTATGCTGCAGTTGCCATTCTGAACATATCAATTAGTTTTGTGAAGAATGGGATCTATGGGTGTCACATACTTTGCTTGGATATGCTTGGGAGGTCTGTCATTGGACCACACCTTTGCTAGCTCTCTATACTTCTCTTGCTCTTCACTGGATAACGTCTTCCAAAGCTGGGTTGTTGCATCTTGGAGGGCTCCCAAGAACGCCTGCGATCCCGGAACGCCTCCAGAGATCTGCTGGGTAAGTTCTGTGATCTTAGCCTTGTTCCCATGGTAGAAGGCATTCCGACCCGACCACCGCCGGGTAAACCGGATCATTTGGCGATGAGGGCGTTCATAATTGTTGTAAAACCATGACCGGATTTTCTGTGTCATTTTCCATCAGTGATATCTCAAAGAACATTCGGAAGGCTCACCTGCTTGGCCCCCTTCTTGTCAAAAGTGGTGCCCAGGGGGCGGAGAGCATACAGCTTTCCCATAGCCGTCTCCAGAATCCTGTTCCGGGTCTCTGTGTTAGCTCCTTTAAACTCTTCTAAGTAACCCTTCAGGATAATGCCATCCTTTGGAGTGATTGAAAAGGCTTCCCCTGTAGGATGGACTTCAGAGTGAGGTGGGTGTTCGGACTCCCCATCAGATGTGTTAGAGAACGGTGTCGATTCCATGGGTGTGATATAGATGATGGTAGAATGTAGAATGCAGGTAATTGTGCTGCTTGAGATGGTGTGTCCAGACTGTCTAAATACCTATAGATATCACTCGGATGACACAGTACAGGCATATCCATGTTTCCGGAAGCAACGGGAGTCAATGGGAAATGCCCTCCAAGGCATCCGAGATGTGCGGGTTATGTGAACATGATGCTACTGATCCAATCTCGGATCTAAGCATGCTGCAGACATGTGCAGTCTGTATAATTAATACAGATCATATTTGTAGCCTTTCCGGCTGCAGATATGAAATTTGACACAATGCAGAGGTGTGCATGACTGATCCGGACTGCCTCAAACATTCATACATGGAGTGGTAACTGTTTCCGGTCACTGGCTGCTGCATAACTCTGCAGCCTAAGTAATTAATACACAATATATGTCTACCCCTTTTAGATAGAGAGATAGAAAATGATGACATGCAGACATGTGCAAGGGCTCTTCCGATCAACTGAACATGTTTAGGGTGCACATAGCCAACATTTCCGATCCAGCCTTACTGCATACATGTGCACCCTTAACAATGCGGACAGAGTCTGATTTCAACATGGTCTGCTACAGTGGCCACGTTACATGTTATGAAGATGAATGGAAGGTTAATCCATATGGCCTTAAGCATGATGGCAAAGGTTACTGCCATTTTGGGTCCCAGTCTCGCTGCACCAACATGCAGCTTTTAATACTGTTAGCATGTTTATTACCAAACCGGGCAGCCGGATCCACGAAGTGTCATGTTGTGCAGACGCGTGCAGACTATGTTTGCATCCAAAAATGTAATATGCATCAGGGCAGAACTCTTTCTGGTGTAGGCAGTGCCGCATGTGTTTGCACCCTTAATAATTTAAACCCGGACCATTCCCATATGTTTTTGTTACGTGCATTAAGTTCCGGGCGCCGCGGAAATGTGCAGCTATGTGAATGCGACTTCGCACCAGATAGGTCCATTAAGCATCAGGGCAGGACTCTTTCTAGTGCAGGCAGTGCTGCACATGTTTGCACCCTTAATCATTTCAATCCAAGCCACTTTCATATGTTTTTGTTATGTGCATCAAGCTCCGGGTGCCGCGGAAATGTGCAGCAATGTGCATGCGAGTTCGCACCAGATAGGCTCATTAAGCATCAGGGCAGGACTCATTCCGGTGCAGGCAGTGCTGCACATGTTTGCACCCTTAATCATTTTAATCCGAGCCACTTTCATATGTTTTTGTTATGTGTATCAAGTTCCGGGCGCCGCGGAAATGTGCAGCAATGTGCATGTGAGTTCGCACCAGACAGGTCCATTAAGCATCAAGGCAGAACTCGTTCTGGTGCAGGAAGTACCGCACATGTTCGCACTCTTAATCACTTCCCGAGACACTTCCATATATTGTTGTTATGTGTATTGAGTTTCGGGTGCCGCGGAGGCGTGCAGCTATGTACATATGACTTCACATGTCAAGGTCCTGGACCATTTCGGGAAGAGATTTCGGGTGTTTCAGAAATGTGCGTAAAGCATTCTCAGCAACACTATTATCACTCAGGTAAAATGCACACCCAGAGATACAAGTGACAAACAGACTGCATATTGGATTTGGAAAAATAAAAGAAGGTACAAAATGACATCACTTGTAGCTACTGATCCTCCTCATACAGCTGATGTGCGTCCCTCATATTGTCTCTGTGGTGCTGCATATCTGCAATAAAATCATACAATGTATCTATCATTTGATCGCACCTTCTCAACATGAGATTGTTGTAGCGAATGCAGGCCTGCCTTCGGCTCTCGCGTGCATCAGACTCCGGGACAGGCTGGGGCTCCTGGACACATAGGAACCAGTTTTGAGGTTAGCAATGTGATATGAGAGATTAGAAACCACGTACATCAATGGCAGCACTGCCTACTACCTCAGAAGCGTCCTGCAATGGGTCCAACACAGGGGATGGCTCCTGTGATGTTTCCGGACGCTGACCAGCCTCCGAAGGCATGGCAGCCTTCCCCCTGCGCAGGAATGCTGTGCGGGGTGTAGGGCGGGTCGGACGAGCCTCAGCAGGAGCGGAGGGCTCGCCAAGAATGTTCTATAGTTGGTCAGCTGGTGCAGAACACAAATGAACATAAGAGTACTCACAATTGGGGCATTAGCTGGCTCATTTAGAGCGATGGTTTGTCCGGGCCGGCCGGTAACAGGCACCGGGTGCGGCGGGTGGGCGGATGGAAGGGGTGGTGGGTTGGAAGATGCTTGTGGTGCCGGTACATTGGCCGGGTCGGTCGGGGGCGCCTTAAAGCGCCTCAGGAAACTGGTCCGGGATCCAGATGGCCCAGAAGGCCTATCTGTGTTCACTGGAGGAACAGCAGGTGATGGGGTGGTGAGAGAGGTGCGGAGTGGCATGGAGGAAGATTGGGAAGTGTTGGAAGAGCCTTCCAGAGTGGTGCGATTGCCGGAAGGGTGGGGAGGCATCTTTCCCACATATGCCCGTTGCCCTGGAAGTCGAAATGAGCTTAGTAATGTGTGAACAGATTGCCAAATAGAGACGAACCTGTTTGCTTGCTCATTCTCAACTTAGAGAGATGGGAGTATGTGGGAGTGCAGGAAGTGGCATGGGAAATGGTCTGTACTAGGATTGGAGAGTCCGACTGGCTTGCCCGATCTACCCGATACATCTGGTGTGTACAATGTGTCAAAGCGAGTGAAATGAGTCTAGACCTGTCCGATCCACCCGATCAATCAGATCGGACAGATCGGACAGAGGTGACCACATGTCAGCCACTTCGGGCACATCGGATACCTCGGGTAGCACGGACACATATGTACATATTTGTCAGAGTTCAGCCATCACATCAGATCGATCGGGTGGATTTTACGCACCGGATAGATCGGGTAGATCGGACACACGTTGATGTTATGTAGATTAGATGTCATATTAGACAAATCTTAGCAAAATCAAACATATCTGGAAGTGGAATTGATTGGCGATCCCAGGACCCGGTCCGGCCGGGTCCCCGGACACATCGGGTGCCAGATGGCATTCAGGGTCCGGGCAGACAAGGGCAGGAGTGGAAGCGTTTTCTAAGTTGCTTCACTTCATCCCCACATCTAACAATGTCTCCCACTCGTCCCACAAAGGCCTTCCAGCTTGCAGAAGATGAGAAAGCATTACTGGATATTGCTATCAGGCTGGATTCAGCCATCCGGGCATACAAGGCTCGGAATGGAGCTGTGGACTTGGGGGTTTTCACTGAAATGTTGGACCAGGACCTGGTAAGTGATAATGCTTCCTCAAACACTTCATTACTGACACAAAATGTGTAGATATCTGTTTGTAATATATTTGACAGGTATCCTGAAGGGCTACCGGCCCCTCAATACCACCCGATGCTCGAATACCTTGCCGAGCTTTGGGAGGCCACCCCGGACAAGAAGCGGTACTACGATGCCATCAGTCTCTCTGACATCGCTGTGGAGTGTCATAGGTATGGGATGAAGCATCCAAACTGTGCACAGGTCTTGGCCATGCCAGACCTGACAGGGCTGTTGCATCGCATACCCAGGGAAAGCCAGTGGTGGCTTCTCCCGGGTTCTCTGGGCATCCTGGCGGCTGAGGAAGATGCAGGTATGTTGGGCAATACTTCGGGTATTTCAGGTGATGTTGTAACGCTCACCCAATCTCAGATATGGCTGCCCCGGACATGGAAGAGAGTCTTGGGAATGCCCCCGACTCACCTGGTGCACGCGCTGATTCCCCGGCGCCTCCATCCGACCAGGATGATGAAGACATGGCTGAGGAGACACCGCGTCGGAGGACGAGGTCGGGAAAACGTCAGATCGACACTTCACCCACCCAGCAACGCCCTTCGAGGCGCCAGAAGGTGGATTACTCAGTGAGTCGGCCACTTATCTGTCCAACCCGAAACACTCATGCGGTCACTTTAGCGTGGATGTGGGCCCTGCAAGAAGAAGAAGCAGGATTGTCAACCGGTCCCGCAGAAGCCGAAGGCGATGGCGTGCTGGGCCTGCACCACAGGGAAGCTCAAGTGCGACCCGAAAGCTAAGTGGGCTGACGAGCGGGAGAAGGAGCTGCAACGCGAGAAGCTGGCGTTGTTGGAGGCGCAGATGATGGTGCAGCTCGAGCCGGAGGTTCCAGACGTTCTGACGGATCCAAAGAAGGCTGTGGACGCTCCAAAACCAGCCGAACCAGCGAAGACAAAGCCCAAGAAGCGCAGCATGTTTGGTGAGTACCTTCTCCACTCCTTTCCGATATATTCTGACGTTGCCCAGATGCTGTGGACGAGTTAACGGCTACCATGCAAGCCGTTCACATCTCTCTGCAGAATGAGATCTCAGAGCTTCGCAAGGAGGTTGCGGACTGCCGGAAGGAGGTCGCACGCTTGGGAGAGCGCATGCCCGCTCAGAGTGAGAGGCCCGGACTGCCTGGGGTGTCCACTGCAGGTATCCCCTCCCTCCGCTACCCACAGCCCCTTCCTGTCCAGCAGAATACCTTCGCATTCCCAGAGAGTGGCGCTCCTGCTGCACCATCGCCCATTTCTGCCACCAGCAATATTTCCTCAAGTTCGTCAAGCTTCCACCTCAGCTCCCTGGCGCTGGACAGCCCCCAGACTCGGGTGACTGGTCTTCCAGTCACAGGCCCTTCGGGTGTCTCGGGTGTCACGCAGGAGCGGTCCCAGGTCCCAGGTATGTCATCCGAACTTCATTCCGTTCCAACGTGCTAATTATGTTCTTTGTAGTTCCCGGACTCATGCTGCGCAGTGTATCCGGGCAAGGGAGGACCACTGTGAAGCCCCAATCCAACGCTCCAAGTGCTCCAGTGTCCCGAAGGCCTTCTCGCACTCGTAACTGACGACCTTTATTGCTGACATCACAAGTTGTTTGTTTTTTGCTTTGTTCTTTGCTTTGTCTTCTATCATGTACAGTACAATACCTAGCTTATGCTAGAGGTCCGAAATTGAACAGTGATTGATGTCTACTCAGTATTAACTTGTGTGCATAACACATATCATTAGTTTCAACTGTCACCCTCACAGAAGCCAGCACTCATCATGACATGGGGGGAATTGTGTCGGGTAGTCATATGTGCAGGCTTCCGCATGGCACTAAACTTTGCGACCCATGTCTGTGTAATTGGGAAGGCTCCGGGTCCGAGTTATTAATGCCGCACTCATGTGCAGCAGTCCCAGGACAGGAAATGATGCATCATCTAGCTTGACCCGATTGGGTGATCAGGCAGAATGATGCACACTTCTGCATAATATATGACATGGCGTGTAACATGAAGAAGATCGGATAAATGTCGGACACAGATCTCAAAGCCCACACATGTGTGCAGCATGCTCAGGACCGGAAACATCGGCCGCTTGTTGGTGGATACATTATGTAGCCGGAAACACTTATGCACACCTCTGCGTAGCATCACAAGTTGTACGGGTAGTCCCCATGGCCCTGAGAGCACCGGGTACGAATCTAAAGGCCCGTGTCAATGTGCACAACAATATACACCACTGTGATTGCCGGAAATGGTGTGCACGGGGAGCCAGCAGATTCAGGTGACATATGTGGGTGTGCATATTTGTGCATGACATAATATCTCACATGGACATTGGCTGTTATCGGGTAGATTCTAGGCCCGGACTATTAAGGATGCACATATGTGCAGCATGCTCTTGATCGGAACCATGACAGTATGGTTCCTTAACAGAATATATGATCGGAAACACTTATGCACACCTTTGCACTTATCTGCATGGCACGATATTGTATCTCTGGGTTTATTTGGATCGGGTTCAGCTTGGGTGCCGGTTACTATGGCTGCACATGAGTGTAAGAACATCCAGACTTGGAGTAGTCTCTGTGATCCCCATCTGAAGTTGTTACATTTCCTTACAGCATGCTGCTCATATGGAAGCTTGTAGCGCTTGTGGATACATTGTACCCGATGGACCCTACATCACCAATGATAAGAAGTAGTAGGATAGATCTAAATGTCTATAAATATCCTTGAGAAAAGAGACTGTCATTCATCCCACATACATTCCTTCCTTCACACAATTCCTCATGGATCATCATGCTGACCATCCGAAACAGTCTTCGGACCGGAATTCTCCCATTGAACCCCTTCACCTGATCTTTGATGGTCTTTCCGATCCAGAAGAAGATGACATATTCGATGTCTGGTCATTTGATGAAGATGACATGTATGGCTCGGATAATGGAGATGATATCATTGTTATGATTCCAGAGCCTGACGATGATCTGGAGACACCTTCGGATGATGTCATATGGGCACTTCTGGAATCTGTGGATGAGTTACAGACATCGCTAGTTGGAATGGTATGTCATTAATCTTTGTGAGGCGTTCCAGACCACTAATAGCCCCTCCAGTTTGATGATGTCATTCAGGACATAAGGGACCTGCGTGCAGACGTTGAAAATCTATCTGCCATGGTCCAGGATTTGTCCGGATCTGGATGTGTCCAGGTTTGTTATTTAAGTTACTATTCTGGACTACTCTATTTACCACCTCAAGGAGGCCGATTCTTATCGCAGCCACAGTGCGGGAGTAGGTGGTGTATAGAAACATCTAGAATGATAAATAGATCTTGACCCTATGACCTCCATGGCTATTGTTAAGATCCCAGATCATTAGGCATCCCAGTAGTAGAATACACCTCCAATGCGGCAATGCCCTGACTGGGAGACCATTACCAGAAATTGTGTTGACATTGGATGTGAGATAGCGATAATGGAATGAGCACGTGTACTGATTCCCTCATCCTCTATACACATCCATTGCACTTCTCCCATCGCTCAGAATGCCTCGGACCCGAGATGTTATTGTTCCCAATGCTGTGAAGGGTATTGAGGACGTCATTGTCACACACACTAAGACAAAGAGGGGCACCCGTACAAGGGAGAAGGTCATCCCAGTTGTCCTGCCTAAGCCCGAGGGTTCCGGACAGTCATCGAAGTCCAAGAAGGGATCTCCAGCCAACTCCCAGCCCAACACTCCTGGATCCGAGAGGGCCATCCCCACTGAGGTTCCTGCAGAGTATGTAGAGGACGCTCAATTCCCGGGTGAACAGGACTATGGTTTTCCGGATCCTATAGCAGAGCCACGTCGGCCACAAGCTAGTGTATGTGCTCTACCCAATCCACATGGGTGGCCTCACTGATCTCTCATAGACTCCGATGGAGCAATGGACCCAGCTCCGGACCAGGTACCTCCATCTACTATTGGAGAAGGAAGGCAAACCTGCATCCGACAAGTGTTCCGTGTGTCATGATCATGCTATAATCAAGTGTCCGGACTGCTTTGGGTCACCATCGTATTGCAGGGACTGTGTTTTAGATGCCCATAGGCATTCCCCCTTCCATCGGCCACTCCTGTGGACCGCAACACACTACATGCACGTGTCTTTACAGTCACTGGGATTCTCCCTTTGCCTGGGTCATGGCGGTGTCCCATGTCCAAAAACAGTTGAGGTATGTGTATATTAACCATATTTGACATCTAACTGGCCGTGCTCATACTCATACAGGGAATGCAAGCAGCCCATGCTGCCCATTCCAGGTTGAAGGGACAGACTGGATGTGCTCGGTGTGCTCCTCTTCCGCCAGTTCCGGAAGAGGATCTGGAGGCTCTGGAATGTTCTGGTCAACTCCCAACACCTCGTGAGACACCCCAGCCCGAGGCCCGACCATCAAAACCCACAGTATCAGATGCTCTGTTCTCTCTCATGGATCCGGATTCCAATGATGGGAGCAGTGGTCGGACACGCACAGCTGCATCCGGAAATTCCCTGTTCACTGTGGTCGATCGGGCTGGGGTATTTGACATGGAGATTGTATTCTGTGTGTGCTCTGATTGTGGTGACAATGATGCACAGCTTCTCCGATCTGGGCTCTTTCCGGCTACTTTCAAGCAAATTGAGACACTCTTTACAGTTTCTGTGCTTGAGGACTTTCTGATAGACAACTTGGAGTGCAAGACCACCGCCCAGCAGTACTACTCGAAGCTGCAACTCATGACCAATAAAATGTTCCCCAACAATGTCCCTGTATGCATCCATTCCTTTCTTACATGCTGAGCTGACTAGGTTAAATAGAACCGATACAAGCAGCTTCTGAGGGCATCCAGACAGTGGCGGGACCTACGGAACCGGATGGAAAGTGGACTCGGACACCAGAAGGAAGAGGACTCCATTCCGGATGGCTCCATGGCAGTCTTCTGCCCAGCATGCCCACAACCTGGCATTAACCTTCCGAAGGACTGGAAGACACAGTACACTCCGTAAGTGATTTATCCTCACCCCAAATACAACTCTGGGGACTCACAACAATGTTCCAGAGAACAGCTCATCCGGACTTTCATCATGGATGGAAACTTTTCTGCAGAGCATATGAGGCATAGGTCCGGGGAGCGGGACATTTCTTTATCGGGAGGGATGGCTTTCATGGCCAACCCGGATTCCTACAAGGCCCATCTACGGAGTGGACAGGAATCTGACCAGGTATGTCAGCAATGATTTCTGAGATGGTCCTATTTAATATACCAATAGCCAAGTACATGCAATACCTACAGAGCTATTGAACAGGCTAACTCTAGCCGAGCCCACCTTGATGTCACAGGGATTGGTGCAACTGCTTGCTGCCACGGGTTCTTTGTCCCGACATCTGTGGTTGATTTCCAGAAGGGAGAGAGGTATGTGTGCCTCCTTGAAGAGCATCACATCTGAAGATGATATGTTTCCACTTCTAGGCAAATCAATATGGACTACAGTATTTGCAAGGCCCTTTCATACAATATGGAAGACATTCCAGTTGCGCTGGTCATGTATGACATCATGTGCCAGTACCGGGTGCACTTCCAGCAGAGGGTCAAGAATAGTCCGGAACTCTCACTTCCCAGCTCCCTGGAACTTCGGACAGGTATCGGGCTGTTTCATATCCATGGACACCAGGATTCCTGTCTACCCCGCTTTTCCCCGAGCTATATTCCGGGAGCCAAGCAGGTCGATGGTGAGATCATAGAGACCTTGTGGGCTCCACTGAACAATATCTCTCGGAGCCTTCGGGGCATGTCCCTGATGCATCGACAAGAGGTTCTGGATGCACACATCAATCATTCAAATTGGAAGAAGCTTGTCCGGACTGGTATGTCATGTCACCCTATACTTTATAAGATGTCTAATATCATGTACCAGTCCCTTCTCTTCTCAAGCGATGGAATCGCCTGGAGTCCGGCTTTGATGCCAGTGCACATGCATACAAGGAGCTCAGCAAACTCTACAAGGACAAGGTCAGAAAGTGGTTCAAGGAGGATCAGGATGCTCAAGCCAGTCGACAATCATCCCCGGAAGCCATGGATATATATGATACTGTCAAGGAAAAAGGTGTGGACTTTAATCCGAGATATTTTATCCCTTACTAATGCACATCTGAAGCTCCATCCCGTGCTACCATCCAGCAAGAGCTCATGGTGCAGGAGATTGGAGACCACTCCATCCGGGGTCAGACATCCTGGATTTCCTGTGGCCTTAAGATTCAGGAAATGCAGTAAGTCCTGACATATGCTTCACATATGAATATACTGACTCCCTTGAAAGGCTGGCAATTAGATATCAGCTCCGGAGTCAAGGATCTCAGCTTACAATGGAAGATGCACAGATCCTTGAGAATAAGCGGACCCGTCTGCAAAAACTTATAGACATGTTCGCACACCAGTCCGACGCTTTCCTCCTGAATCACGAATTCGCTGAAGATGTTCCAATGTCACCACTGGGTGACTATTCGGAATATGACCATGCTGATGATATCGATGATATAGATGAATCCGGAGTACCGGGTCATTCAGGAAATGCTCACCCCAGCCCTCCACATAGATCGCACACCAAAGATGGATCCGACACCAACGCTGAGGACATTTCCATCCTCCTGCCATCATCCCTTGGGTGGGAATGGTGCATCCGACAAGGCCTCAGGGTCCTCGCAAACAAGGAGGCCAAGTTACGCTTTGCTCAGGCAACTGACTCTGTGCACAGGATTCGCCTGGCCCTCGGATTCAAGTCAGCTCTCTTCCGGACACATGTCCGACATTCCAGGACACAGAAGACCAAGTCTCGGGCCTGGTCAGCAGTGCGCAGTGTCGATGCAAGTGTCCATGAGCATGCCCGAAACTATAGCATGGCACGGGATGCCTACCTTAAAGTCTGTGACCCATCCGGAGAGTCCCCAGAGCTGCCACTACTACAGCTGGCTGACCTCCGCATCAAAACCATTACCCTTGGAGCAGCAGAGGTTGGACAGCGAAATAAGCAACTTCCGTGGATCTGGAGCTTTGGGACTTCAACCAAGCAAGATGGAACCTGGACAGATGATTGTGAGTTCTCACCTATTCCAAAAGACCTGATAAATACTCAGTGATGGAACAGTTAACAGGGTGCATTGGCTCCGAGCCAAGGCACAGTTTGAGAGGTGGAAGGAAGAGCAGGACAGCATTCACAATGAAGCTGTATGGGTCCCTGCCTATTTCCATGCGATGGCAGAGCTCTGGAAGGCTCGGGTAGGATTTGCAGTGCAGGGTCAGCTTTCTGGGCATGCAGCATATGCATCGCGTCAAGCTCATGCCTGGGAGGAGCTTTCCCTTAGTTCAATGAAGGCATTCACTCCGATTACATCTGCTTCATTGAAACATATTTAGAGCTTATAGCACATTCTATATGTCACATGTCAACATATGTTAGGCTTGGAGTTGTACCCGGAAAGTGTTTCCATTTCATCTTACCTGGTTCTGCTTTTGAGATATGGCTGGCTCCCACTCCACAAGCTTTCCATGACTCAGAGACACATTCAATAGGCCATGGCTATATGTATGCCATGCCAGGTCTCGGGTCTATGTACAGCAAACATATCATATGACCCGGATCCATTCCAGGATAAAGTCTGAGTACATGACATATTCTGGAACACTGTCCATAAATCTGTCCATAAATCTGTCCGGATATCCTTCCGGAAATCTGTCCGGAAATCTGTCCGGAAATCTGTCTGGAAATCTGTCCGGAAATATGTCTAGACATCTGTCCGGAAATCTGTCCGGAAATCTGTCTGGACATCTGTCCGGGAATATGTCCAAAAATATATCTGGAGATATGTCCAGAAATATGGCCAGCCACCTGTCCGGAAATTGGTCCATATATCTGTCCAAAGACCTGCTCAGAACTCTGTCTGAAAATCATCCGGAACTGTGTACTGAACTGTGTCCGGAAAATCTTCCGAACCGACATCGGTTGGCCCATGAATCTCGGAAGAATTTTGGACGTCGGCCGACGTCGGTTGGCCCATGAGTGATGAGGGAATATCACCGTTGGGTGACCCATCAATG
>Ga0209530_1000953_pt1 | contig 15338 bp, 9 predicted proteins | sample BlaSpr_A8_Ref_O1_FD_187987 | JGI IMG/M metagenome (GOLD analysis project Ga0209530, IMG submission 187987) | Forest soil microbial communities from Thunder Bay, Ontario, Canada - Black Spruce, Ontario site 2_A8_Ref_O1 (SPAdes) (version 2) | ecosystem: Environmental > Terrestrial > Soil > Boreal...
CATGGAATACGTCGCCTGACGGATGAGCCGCACGGTCTGAAGGACGCCCGCGATGTCCCGGCAGTCCTTCGCCAGCTGGACGCAATAGGTTTCGCACGCGGCCGGCGATAGCAGCTCGGCGGCCAGCTTCTCGTGACGCTTCCAAAGCTCCTCGATCGCACCGCTCATGTCGCCGTCCCGCTGCTCGGCCAGCGCCACCGAATTCAGCAATGCGTCGGTGACGCCTCGGCAGGCGGACAGAACCACGGCCTCGCGCGGATTCGAGGAAGCTTCGATGATGTCGGCGACGCGCCGGAAACAACTTGCGTCGGCGACGCTGGAACCCCCAAATTTATGTACGATCCAGTGATCCATATTCCATAGGGCCCCATGCCCGCTCGAAAGGAGGGCGCGCCAATCCCGTTTGATGAATTGCGGCCGGCAACCGCTAGACAGCCCGGAACTTTAATCGCACGGGAGGCAGGGTAGCAAGCAAAAACGCTGGCCGGCGCCCTAGGAACGCCCTGCGCCGCGCGCACCTTTGGGGGATTTTTTGCGGTCGGTGCCGCTGCGGCCGGTGCCGGATTTCGGCAACCCCGTGTGCTGGGTGCGAAATGGCCGCAACGCCGGCCGCGGGCCGACGGGCTGGTAGGCGGGTACGAGGTGATGCTTGCCGTTGCCGATCAGGTCGGCCCGCCCCATGCGCTTCAGCGCCTCGCGCAGCACCGGCCAGTTGTCCGGATCGTGATAGCGCAGGAACGCCTTGTGCAGCCGCCGGACCCGCGTGCCTTTCGGGACGATGACCTCCTCGCTGCTCCGAGTGATCTTCTTGAGCGGGTTCTTGCCGGAATGATACATGGCGGTGGCCGTCGCCATGGGCGACGGCAGGAAAGCCTGCACCTGGTCGGCGCGAAAGCCGTTGCTCTTGAGCCAGACCGCCAGCTCGAGCATGTCCGAGTCGCGCGTGCCGGGATGCGCGGCGATGAAGTACGGGATCAGATACTGCTCCTTGCCCGCGGCCTTGGAGTACTTGTCGAACTGCTCCTTGAACTTGTAGTAGGCACCGATCCCGGGTTTCATCATCTTGGAGAGCGGGCCCTCGCCGATCGCTTCGGGCGCGATCTTGAGGTAGCCGCCGGTGTGATGAGTCGCGAGCTCCTTGACGTATTCGGGCGACTCGACGGCGAGGTCGTAGCGCACCCCCGAGGCGATCAGCACTTTCTTGATGCCCGGGAGCGCGCGGGCGCGCCGGTACAGCCGGATCAGCGGCGCGTGATCGGTGTTCAAGTTCGGGCAGATGCCCGGATATACGCACGAAGGACGCCGGCAGGCCGATTCGATGGCGCTGCTCTTGCAGTGCAGGCGGTACATGTTCGCCGTGGGACCGCCCAGGTCCGACACCACGCCGGTGAATCCCGGCACGGTATCGCGGATGGTCTCGATCTCGCGGATCACCGAATCCTCCGAGCGGCTCTGAATGATGCGTCCTTCATGCTCGGTGATCGAGCAGAAGGTGCAGCCTCCGAAGCAGCCGCGTTGAATCGAGACCGAGAAACGGATCATGTGATAGGCCGGGATCCGCGCTGCGCCGTACTTCGGATGCGGCCGGCGCGCATACGGCAGCTCGTAGATGGCGTCCATGTCCTCGGTGGACAGAGGCAGCGGCGGCGGATTCAGCCACACCTCCTGGTTGCCGTGGCGCTGAACGAGCGCACGGGCGTTACCCGGATTCGACTCGAGATGCAGGATTCTGGACGCGTGCGCATACAGCACGGCGTCGGAGCTCACCGCCTCGTAGGAAGGCAGACGGATGACGCTGCGCTCGCGCGCGGCGTTCGGTACTTTGCGATAGAACTTGACCACCCGGTGGCCCGTGTCGGGCGGCGGCGCGAGCGCAGGGCCGGCGCCAGGGCGATGCGTCATGCGCTCCTCCTCACCGGCGTAAGGGTCGGCGGGCGGCGCAAGCGGCCCCGGTGTATCGAGCTCGGTCGAGTCGATCTCGACCCAATCCTGCGGGACGGCACGCCGCAGATACGCGGTGCCGCGCAGGTCCTCGATGTCCGAGATCCTCTCACCTGCATCGAGTCTCTGCGCGATGGCGACCACCTGCCGCTCCGCGTTGCCGTAGACCAGGAGATCCGCCTTGGCATCCACCAATAGGGAACGGCGAACCTGGTCCGACCAGTAGTCGAAATGCGCGATACGGCGCAGACTCGCCTCGATGCCCCCGATGACGAGAGGGATGCCCTTGTAGGCCTCGCGCAGACGCTGCACGTACACGATGACGCAGCGATCCGGCCGCCTACCCCCCTCGCCTCCGGGCGTGTACGCATCGTCGCTCCGCACGCGGCGATCCGAGGTATAGCGGTTCACCATGGAATCCATGTTGCCGCCCGTGACGCCGAAAAACAGCCGCGGCGCGCCGAGGCTCATGAAGTCGCGCGTGCTCTGCCAATCGGGCTGCGCGATGACACCCACGCGAAAGCCGCGGCCCTCGAGCACGCGCCCGATCAGCGCCATGCCGAAGCTCGGATGATCGACGTAGGCGTCGCCCGTGACCAGGATCACGTCGCATTGATCCCAGCCGAGCGCGTCCATCTCGGCACGCGAGGTCGGCAGGAATGCCGCCGGCATGGCGCCGGCCGGGTGCGCACTCACCCGAGGTCGACCGGGATATAGATCTGCGCGTCGTCGCGTTGGATCAAGAGCGCAACCGTGCGCCCGGCGCGAGCCACCTCACGCTTCAAGTCCGCGACCGTCGACACCCCCGCTCCATTCACCCCGAGGACTACATCGCCCGCCTGCAATCCCGCGGCGAGCGCCGGCCCGGTCACGTCCTCGACCACCAAGCGTCCGTGCGTATGCAGTTCGCGTTGCTCATTCGGATCCAAAGGCCTCACCGCGAGCCCCAGTTTGCCGCCGCCGTCCTGCGCACCGTTGTTACGCGCCGCTTGAGCCGGCGTGTCCTCGAGCAGCACGGTCTTGACCGTCACCTCGGTAGCTTTTCGATCGTGCCAGACCCCGAGCTTCGCTTCGCTGCCGGGAGGAAGCTGCGAGATGACCGTCGGTAGATCGTAGTCGTGATCGATATTGCGGCCGTTGACGCTCGTGATGACATCGCCCGGCTTGAGCCCTGCCCGCTCGCCCGGGCTTTGCGGCTCGACCGCGCTGATCAAGGCGCCGTGCGGCGTCGCCAGCCCGAAGGTCTGCGCGAGCTGCTGCCCGATATCCTGGACCGCCACGCCGATACGGCTGCGGGCCACCTTGCCGGTCTTCATGAGTTGATCTTTGACGTTCAGCGCCACGTCGATCGGAATCGCGAACGACATGCCCATGTAGCCGCCGGTGCGGCTGTAGATCTGCGCATTCATGCCGATCACTTCTCCGTCCAAATTGAACAGCGGTCCGCCGGAGTTACCCGGATTCACCGCCGCGTCGGTCTGGATGAAGGTCACGAACGAGGTGCCGCTGTCGTCCGGCAGCGGGCGCCCCACCGCACTCACCACGCCCGCCGTCACGCTGTTCTCGAAGCCGAACGGCGAGCCGATGGCGATGGCCCACTGGCCAGGTCTGATTTTGTCCGGATCGCCGAACCGGACCGTCGGCAAACCCGTGGCAGGAATCTTGATCAGCGCGACATCGCTGCGCTTGTCGGCGCCGATGACTTTGGCGCGGAATTCCCGCCGATCGGTGAGCTTCACGGTCACCTCGGAAGCGTCGGCCACGACATGCGCGTTGGTGAGCACGTAGCCATCGGAGGTGACGATGAATCCCGATCCTATGCCGTGCGCAGGCGGCATGTGATCCGGACCCGGCATCGGGACCTGGAAGCGATGGAAGAATTGCGACAGCGGATCATCGTCGCCCGGATCCGCGCCGTTGCCGCCGCCGGTCCCCATTTTCTGCGGCTTCTCGACGACGCTGATATTGACCACCGCGGCACCGTTCTCCGCGACCAGCCCGGAGAAATCGGGCAGGCCGGTCACGCGGCCCGCGGGGGCGCGGGGAGGCGGCGCGGGCACCGCCGCGGGCGCCGCCGAGGAAGCCACGGGCGCCGATGTGGACGCGCCCGCATCCGCGTTGGAGCGCTGATGAGCCACTACCACCACGAAGATGCCCGCCAGCACCGCCAGCGACCAGGTTCTCATGCTTCCCATTGCAATATGTCCTCTCGATCTATCGATTCAGGGGCTCCCACTGAAGAGACCTTCCTATGGGGGCGTTGTTTCAATTTTCCAGGCATTTGTGGCGCATTTTTCCCGGATTTCCCGCGGCACGCGGCCAGAACTGTGAATTCACCATGGGCGCACCGCCCTCGGCAACGGCTAGTCTGAAACCCCTATTCGAGGTCCAGATCCTCCGTTTATGCCCGATTCGACCGGTCCAGTCCTTTTGGTGGTGGGCGGCGACGCCAAACGCCTCCAATGGCTGAACCACCACGTGACCAGTCATTGGCCGAGCGCTCACGTGACCACCGTTCCCGCACCTGAAGCCGCATCGCTGGCCCGTTTCGTCGAGGAACGCAACCCCCACGCGGTAATCCTGCAGATCGACTTCGGCAACGAGGTGCTCGCGAGCGCCGGTCTCGGTCACTTGACGCAGATGCTGCGCGCCCAACCCGACACCTACTGCATCATACTCGCTGAGCAAGGCAGCGAGCTATCGGCGGTACGAGCGCTCAAATGTGGTGCGAAGGACTACTTGCCGCTCGCGCGCATCACCCGGGATGCCTTGCTCAAAGCCGTCACCGACGCCTACGCAAAGCAGCAGGCAGCCGAGATGGCGGCGGGGGCTCTGCTCTCGCCCGCCGCCGATGCGCCCGCGATCCGCGTCCCTGGCTATACCATCGTGAAGGAGATCGCCACCAGCAACTTCTCGTCGGTGTATCTGGCGCGCAGCACGCGGCTGCGGCGCAACGTCGTGCTCAAGGTCATGAGCCGAGGGACCTCGCCGCGCGAGCTCGACGATGCGGAGCGCTTCCAGCGCGAGTACGAAATCATCTCGAGCATCGCGCACCGTGCCATCGCGGAGATCTACGACTTCGGCGCCCTGCCGCAGCACCAATATCTCGCCCTGGAGTACATTCCCTGCGGCGACCTGCGCGACCGGCTGCGCAACCCGATGAGCCTCGACGAGAGCCTGTATTACCTGCGCTCCATCGCCGAGGCGCTGCGGGTGATCCATGTGTTCGGGATCCTGCACCGCGATTTGAAACCCGCGAACGTCATGCTGCGCGAGGACAATTCGCCCGTGCTCATTGATTTCGGGCTTGCCCGCCGCTCGATCGACGACGGCGGCACGACCGGGGCGGGCCAGGTACTGGGCTCGCCCTACTACATCAGCCCGGAGCAGGCCCAGGGTCAGCGCGTCGACGCGCGCACCGATCTTTATAGTCTCGGCGTGATGTTCTACGAGATGCTCACCGGGCAGCGTCCCTACGGCGGCAAGAGCGCTCTGGACATCATGGAACAGCATGCCAATGCGCCGGTGCCGCGCCTGCCCGACAACGTGGTCCTGCAGCAGGCGCTGGTCGATCGGCTGATGGCAAAGCGCCTGTCCGAGCGCTACGTCTCGGCGGATGAGCTGCTGGCGGACCTGGGCCCGCTGGTCGCCGCGGTTGCCTGATCGTGACTGCCGTCACGTTCGATTCTGACTCGCCGCACCATATGTAAAGAATCACCTGGAGGTGTGACCGCCTTCACCCTCTGCACGGCGCCTGTTTGGCACGCTGTCGAGCGCCATGTTCATCACCGCAAAACGACACGAGCGGGAGAAGCAGGAGCTTCTCGACGCGAGCAACCGCATCACCGAGGCAATCCTTCACAACAGTGAGCAGGGACTGTTCCTCCTGGATGCGAAGGATAGGATTCAGCCGCAGGTTTCGCGCTCGCTCGGAGCGCTCTTCCGACGCCAGGACTTCTCGAATCTGAGCTTCGAGAAGCTCGTGGCACCGTTGGTGAGCGCCAAAGTGCTCACCGTGGTGCGCAATCACATCGCGCAGTTGCTCGGCACGGTCCCGCGCGACAACCCGCAGAGCGGTCATACGCCGGGAAACTCGCTGCCGACGGCCGATTCGGTGCCGGCTGACTCGGGATCGCTCGAGAGCTCGATCCGGCTCGAAGAGTCGAAGGCGACGGACAAGCCGGCGGTGGACTCGAGCCCGCTCAAGAACCTGGAGGTGCGGCTGCCGAACGGCGACGGCGGCTTCGATTCGGCCCATTATTGCTTCGATTTCCATCCGCTCGAGGGCGAGCCTCGCCTGTGGCTGGTGCGCGTCGCCGACATCACCCGGGAAGTGCAGGCCGCGCGCGAACTGGAGGAATTGCAGATTCAGGTCCAGACCCACGGCGAGATTCTGCGCAGCGTCCTGCAGGGGGGCGGCGCGCGGCTCGCCGCATTGATTCAGCGGACCGACGCGTCCATGAAGACCATCAATGCCGTGCTCAAGAAGCCCGCGCGCGAGCAGGATGCGTTTCGCGGCAAACTCGAGGAAGCGCTCGACGAGGTCGACCGCGTGCGGCGCGACGCCGCAGCGTTCAAGCTCTCGGCGCTCGAATGGGCGGCGCGCCAGTTCGAGGATTCCCTGCACGACCTGCGAAGCCGCAATACGCTGTCCGGCGGCGATTTCCTGCCGCTCGCAGTCAAGCTCGATCAGCTCTACGGACAGTTCGCCGCCTTGAAGTTACTGACCGCGGCGTCGAGCCCGGCGAAGGCATCGCCGAGCGGCGCGCCGGCGGCACCCAACATGACCGAGAACGGCACACAGATCATCCAGGCGCCGAAGTTCATGGCGCAGAAATCCGCGCCAAAGCCGCCGCCGGTTCGGGGAACCAATAGCTCCGCCCCCGCCGGGAGTCTGGAGAACACGCTTCGCGCCTTGACCGAGCACGTGGCCGAGGAGCACAAGAAGACCGTGATTCTCGACGTTCACGGTCTCGGCCTGGTCCCGCATCACTATCAGGCCGCCGTGAAGAACGTGGCCATTCAACTCATCCGCAATGCGGTGATGCACGGCATCGAGACTCCGGCGGACCGCGAGGCGAGCGCCAAGCCGCCTCACGGCACGTTGCGCTTGGAGTTCAAGAGCGTCGCCGATCGGAGCTTCGAGCTCTTGTTCGAGGACGATGGCCGCGGCCTGGATCCCGAGCGGGTGCGCGCAACCGCGATAGCCCGCGGTGTCATCGCGGGCGAAGGAGCGGCGCGGCTGCGCGACCGCGAGGCAATCAAGCTGATCTTCAAATCGGCCTATTCCACGCTCGAGAGCGCTCCGGGCGAGGCGCCGCATGGCACCGGCCTGTCGCTGGTACGGCGCTACGTACACGAGGCCGGTGGGAAAATCGCTCTGGCGAGCCTCCTCGGCCACGAGACTCGATTCAAGGTCACGCTGCCCCCACTGGCCGATGCGGTGCAGGCGCAGGCAGCTGCCACCCTTTGACCCGGCCCGGCGGCATCGGGCAGACTGCCGCCCTGCCCGAATCCGTACAGCCCCGATCCAACCGCGAGGGTCAACTCGATGAAAACGCCGCTCAGTGACGCAGCTCTCGACACGCTGTTTCGTTCGGCACGTTCCTACAACCGTTGGACCGCCGAGGCGGTACCGGAGAATACGCTGCGGGCGCTGTACGATTTACTCAAGCTTGGGCCCACCTCGGCCAACTGCTGCCCGGCTCGTTTCGTGTTCGTCTCGAGTCCCGCGGCGAAGGCCAAGCTCGTCGACTGTGTATCGTCCGGGAACGTGGTGAAGGTCGAGCAGGCACCGGTCACGGTGATCATCGGCATGGACGAGAAGTTCTACGAGAAGGTGCCTTTTCTGTTCCCGCACAAGCCCGAGATCGCCGAGATGTTCAAGGACCCGGCCGTCGGCAAGGTCCACATGATGCGAAACGCCACGTTGCAGGGCGCGTATCTCATCCTTGCCGCGCGCTCGCTCGGTCTCGACTGCGGCCCGATGTCCGGCTTCAGCAACGAAAAGGTCGATGCCGCCTTCTTCGCCGGGACATCGGTGAAGTCTAACTTTCTATGCGCGCTCGGCGCCGCCACCACCGAGGCGCTGTTCCCGCGGAGCCCGCGGCTGCCGTTCGAGGAAGCCTGCAAGGTGATCTAGAGAATCTGTTCTCGCCGCGTGTCGCCGCCCTTCGGGTCGTGCACGTTGGTGCTGAAGGAAATGATTACCATCACCGCGTCGCCGGTATTTCGGTAGGCATGGACCACGCCGGGCGGGATGGTGAACTTCCAGGTTTCGCCCGCAGGAACCTCGACGTCGCGGATCGCGCCCGCGTCCTTCAGGCGCACGAGACAGGGACCGACCACGGTGGTGATTTCCGTCGCACTCTCGTGCACGTGGTTGCCGCGCACTTCCCCGGGGGCGGTCAGGACCACATGCACGTTGCGTTGCGCCGCGAGCTCCGCATCGTCCAGCGGCTCGAACACGCTGCCGCGAGGATCGCGATGTGCCTTCACCGATTCGATGCGGGTGCGCATCGGAGTGTCGTTCTTCATGGCGGCCATTCTACCTTCTGGCGGGCATTCTACCTTCGCCGCCTGGTCCTACGCTCGCGGAGCTTGCGCGCCGCCGGGGCGCGGATGATCAGCACCACGCCGGCAGCCAGCATGAGATCCCATCCATCGATCGCGCCTCCGCCCCCCGGGCTGGGCGCGCTGACGGTGAGGCTGGCGGTGGCCGTCTGCGTGTTGCCTCCGGCAGGCGCGGTCACGAGCGCCTGAGGCGGGATCGAAGCCGTGTAGGTGCCGGCGGTCGCGCTCTGCACCGGCAGCGTGATGGTGCAATTGCCGTCCGCCGCGATGTTCGCCGCGCTCAAGATCACGGTTGTCGCGGTACTGGTCAGCGAGTGGGCGGCGCCGGCGCACGTGGTTGCGGGCGCGGGCGTCGAGGCGAGCGTGAGTCCCGACGGCAGGGTGAAATGCACGTTCGATTGCGTGAGAGCGAAGCCATTGGCGTTGGCGAGCGTGATGGTCAGCGTAGCGACGGTGTTCTCCTCCACGATCGCAGGTGAGAAATCCTCGCTCACCGTCGGCACCACCGGAGAGACTTTCAGAGACGTGGGGCAAGCAGTCTTCGGGCCGCCGGACCTCGGCGGTGCCGTGGTCTTCGCGGTGCCCGCCGTCAGAGTAACTTTCTCCGTGTCGGTGTTTCCGGCGGTATCCGTGACGGTCAGCGTGAGCGTGCCCGGCGCCGGGTCGATCGTGACCTTGGACGACGCCGCCCCGCTCACGATGATGCGCGCGGGCGTTGCCGACCAGGCGAAGGACGCGAGGGCAAGCGCTGTGGGCGCCGTGCCGCCCGTGTTGCAGCCGGCGGCGCTCGCGCTCGCATCGATGACGCTTCCCGCACCGATCACCGCCGGGAGCACGATGACCGCAATGGGCTTTTGCGCGGCTTCGACCGCGGCCAGCGCATCGACCATGCCCGCCCCGCATTGAGTCCCGTCGTTCGGACAGACGCATTCGCCGCTGGAAGAGGTGTTCGGACAGGTCGGCACCCCGGCCGCGTCAGAGGGAAACGGAGTCGCGGCAGCCTGCATGCGGGCGATGATCTGCGCCGGGGTGAGGTTGTTGTTGACCGATTTCATGAGCGCGGCGATTCCCGAGACGATCGGCGCGGAGAAGCTGGTCCCGAGATTCGAGTTGATCTCGTTCGTGTAGCTGTTCTCGCCGGGGGTGGTGGTGCCGAGATTCGTGGTGGTATCGATGGAGCGCAGGCAATCGGCGCCGGTCGCGGCCACGCAATTGCCGGCCGGCGCCGACACGCTCACCTGCGCACCGAAGCTCGAGTAGCCTACCTTGGTGCCGACATTGCGAAGCCCGGCCACGGCCATGACTCCCGGAATCACGGTACTGCAGTTGCCGGGCAGCTCGACCGGCCCGTTGGTGTTGCCGGCGGAGATGACCACGAGGACTCCCATGCCGACCACGGTCTGCAAAGCGGTCTCGTAAGCCGCCCCGTCGGAGCTGCTGCATGCATCGGTACCGCCGCCAAGACTCAAGTTGACGATGTCGGCCGGATAAGGGTTCGGGGCGACGGGCGGACCGTCGGGGTTGACCACCGGCAATCCCGCCGCCCACTCCAACCCGGCGATGATGTCCGAATCGTACCCGCCGCCTTTGCCGAGTGCGCGCACGGGCAGTATCCAGGCACCCCAGCTCATGCCCGCGATGCCGACGCCGTTGTTGCTGAGAGCACCCATGACGCCGACCACTCGCGTGCCGTGCCAGGAGCTCGGTGCCACGGTGTCGTTCGCGAACAGCGCGTTCTGCATGTCGGTTGCATTCACCCAATCGCCGGGATCCGACGGATCAGGGTCCCAGCCGTCGCCGTCGTTGGCGATCAGGTACGTTCCGAGCGGGTTGCCGTTGGTCGGATCATAGTCCTCGCCCACGAAGTCGTAGCCCGGCAGCAAGCGGCCGCCGAAGCCGGCGCGCAGCAAGTCGGGGTGATCGAAGCGCACGCCCGTATCGACGTCCGCGATCACGATGCCATCGCTCCCGGTGGCGATACCCCAGGCGGAGACGGCGTCGGTCGCCGACAGGTCCATGGTGGCGCTCCCCTCCAGCATGATGACCGTGGAACTCGGGGTATTCATGTACCACTGGCCGCTCGCGGGGCCGCTCGAGCTCGAATTGGGAATGAACAGAGGATCGTCGGGCGTCACCGCGAGCGGATAGCGGCGCTTGTCGATCACGGCGAATTGCACCGCCGGATCGGCCCGCAGTCGGGCGAGTGCGGCCTCGACCTCCACGCCATAGAGAGTCCTGGCTAGATAGAGCACGTGCATGCTCGGCGTGACCTGGCGCGACCTCGCGACGGGGAGTCGCGCCCGTCCCGCCGCCGCGACAGCATCCGCGGGGGTGGTGCTCGCGAGGGTCACGGTGCGCCGCTCCGCCCGTACACGCGAGCTCACCGTTTCGGTCACCGCATTGTCCGCGGTGGCCCGGAAGCCGACCAGCAGGCGGCTCGCCTCCGGTCCCAGGGAAACGGGCTCCGCCCGGACTGGGTTGTATTCGGGGAACGCGGGCGTCCCGGCAGGAGCGGCCGCCACGCAGAGGCTCGTAAAAACGGCGGCGCAGCAGGCTATGGCCGCCGCCGGCACGAATGTTCCCAACCTCGGCATAGATCAACTCCGGCGGCTCTCCCGGGACTCGCCCCGGACGGTGTTGTGCAAGGCTAATCGGTATGGCGCCCCCCCATCAGCGATGAGTTGCGAAATTGCGAACTAGGACCGCAATGCGCGGCCAAACCTTGAAAGCGCTCGCCACGGGGCGGCGCAGCCCCCGGTCGGGGACCGGCGGCGCCCGGGCGGGCGCCCACCGTCGGCATACGGCGACATGTCGGCGCCACGATGGGGCTTCGGCGAAGTAGAATGAGACGGCGTTCCATGCGGTTGCTTTCCAGAGGAAAAGAGATGACATACGACAATCGGCAGTTCTACATCGATGGTTCCTGGGTCGACCCGGCGGAGCCCAAGGAATTTCAGGTGATCAATCCCGCCACCGAAGCGGTTGCCGGCGTCATTTCCATGGGCGGCCCGAAGGACGTGGACCGCGCCGTAGCGGCCGCTCGCCGCGCCTTCGACGGGTTCTCCCGCACTTCTCCGGCCGAGCGGCTCGCCCTGCTGGAGCGCGTCCTCGCCGCCTATAAGGCTCACTACGATGAGATCGCCCAGGCGATCTCCACCGAAATGGGTGCGCCCGTGACCCTCGCCAAGGGCGCGCAGACGCGGATCGGGGTCGGCCATATCAGCGCCATGATCGAGGTGCTCAAGACCTTCAAATTCGAGGAATTGCGCGGCAGCGTCCGGCTGGTTCAGGAGCCCGTCGGCGTGTGTGCGCTGATCACGCCCTGGAACTGGCCGATGAACCAAGTGGCGGCCAAGGTGGTCCCCGCGCTGGCCGCGGGCTGCACCATGGTGCTGAAGCCCTCGGAGTACTCGCCGTTCAGCGCGGTTCTCTGGGCGAAAGTCATGCACGACGCAGGAGTTCCCAGGGGAGTATTCAATCTCCTCAACGGCGACGGTCCGAACGTCGGCGCGCCGCTCTCCTCCCATCCCGAGATCGACATGGTGTCCTTCACGGGCTCCACGCGCGCGGGCACGGAAGTCGCGAAGAACGCCGCGGCGTCGGTCAAACGAGTGCATCAGGAGCTCGGCGGCAAGTCGCCGAACGTGCTGCTCGATGACGCCGACTTCGAGCGCGCCGTGAAGCGCAGCGTCCTGCACGTGTATCAGAACTCCGGACAGTCCTGCAACGCGCCGACGCGCATGCTGGTGCCGGCGTCCAAGCTGGCCGAAGTCGAAGCCATCGCGCAGCGGGTCACCGCCGAGGTAATCGTGGGAGACCCCTCCTCCGAAGCCACCAACGTCGGCCCGCTGGTATCGAAGGTTCAATTCGATCGCGTCGAGCGCTACATCGAGAAGGGTATCGCCGAGGGCGCCAAGCTCGTCGCCGGCGGCGCCGGCCGGCCGGAGGGACTCTCCAAGGGGTATTACGTCAAGCCGACGGTGTTCTCCAATGTGCGCAACGATATGACGATCGCGCGCGAGGAGATATTCGGGCCGGTGCTTTGCATTCTGCCCTACGAGAACGAGGAGCAGGCGATCGCGATCGCGAACGATACGCCGTACGGCCTGGCAGCCTATGTATGGTCGAAGGACGCGAAGCGCGCGGGACGCGTGGGTGCCCGCATTCGTGCCGGCCAGGTTGCGCTGAACGGCGCCTCGGGCGACATGCAGACTCCTTTCGGAGGCTTCAAGATGTCCGGCAACGGACGCGAATACGGCGAATTCGGCTTGCGCGATTTCCTGGAGGTCAAGGCCGTCATCGGCGTCGACGCCGCCTGACGGCGGTGGCGGTTTTCGCCGAGAACCCCGTACTCAAGCTCGAGAATCTCGGGAAACGCTACGGGGCCGACCGGCCTCCGGTGTTCGAGCGGCTGAATCTCGAGCTCATGTCCGGCGCTTATGTCGCCATCATGGGCGAGTCCGGGGTCGGCAAGTCGACGCTGCTCAATCTCTTGGCAGGTCTCGACGAGGCCGATGCCGGCCGCGTATTGCTCGAGGGCATGGATCTGGCCTCGCTCGGCGACGATGAACGCACGCTGCTTCGCCGTCGCTCGGTCGGATTCGTGTTCCAGGCCTTCCATGTCCTGCCCTATCTCACGGTCGAGCAAAATGTCGCGTTGCCCCTCGAGCTTCTGGGTGTCGACAAGTCCGAACGAGCGGCGCGCATCGCCGGGATGCTCCACGCCGTGGGGCTCGGGGCGGCAGCGCGCCGCTATCCGCGCGAGCTGTCGGGCGGCGAGGTCCAGCGCATCGCCATCGCCCGCGCGCTCGTGCACCGGCCGCGGCTGGTGCTCGCGGACGAGCCCACGGGAAACCTCGATCCGCGAACCGCCGCGCAGACCCTCGCGCTCCTGCGCGACCAGATCAAGGCGAACGCCGGCGCGGGAATTCTGATCACTCATTCCAAGGCGGCTGCCGATACCGCGGACCGCATCTACGTGCTGGATGCGCAGGGACTCGCGCCCTTGGTGACCGCCCCTTGATGGGAGCGGCGCGCGATGCGGGCGGAAGCGCCGTGTGGCGGGTACTGCTGCGATCGCAAATTCGCGAGCAGCCGCTGCGCTTGGCCGTCACGGTGCTCGCCATCGCGCTCGGTGTCGCTCTAGGCGCCGCCGTGTATCTCGTCAACACGGCCGCATTGAACGACTTCGCTCTCGCAGCAAGGCGGCTCGTCGGCGAGGCCGATGTGGTGGTACGCGGACCGCGCGAAGGATTCTCGGACGCCTTGTTCGCGAAGCTCGCGCGCGATCCGCAGGTTCGTCTCGCGAGCCCCGTCCTCGAGCTCGAGGTCGCGGTCCCCGGACATCGAGATCCCTTGAAAGTGCTGGGTCTCGATCCGTTTCGCGCCGCGGCAATGCAGCCGGGGCTGATCGGCGATCTCGAAGCGAAGGCGCCCGATCTATTTCCGTCGGATGCCATCCTGCTGAGCGCGAGCGCGGCACAGAATCTCGGGTTGACGTCCGGCGGGGTGCTGCCCGTCTTGGTGGGCAACGCGCCCAAGCTCCTGCGGATCGTGGGCGTGATGCCGGAGAGTGCCTACACTCAGGATCTGGGGATCATGGATATCGGCTCGGCCCAATGGACTTTGGAGCACATCGGCCGCTTGAACCGCGTCGATCTCAGCCTGAACGCCGGCACCCCCGCGGCGGCCTTTCGTGCCAGCCTTCAGACCACGCTGCCGCCGGGGACCGTAGCCGTCGCGCCCGAGGTGGAACGCGACCGGGCCTTCACCGTAACCCGGGCCTATCGGGTCAACCTCAACATGCTCGCGCTGGTGTCGCTTTTGACCGGGGCGTTCCTGGTGTTTTCCACCCAATCCCTGTCCGTGCTTCGCCGTCGATCTTCGTTGGGCCTGATGCGGGCGCTCGGAGCGACGCGCAGCCAGATCGAAGCCGCGCTGCTCGGCGAGGGCGCCGTCGTCGGATTGGCGGGTTCGATCATAGGCATCGCGTTGGGCGTACTGTTCGCGGACGCGGCACTGCGATTCCTGAGCGGCGATCTGGGCAACGGACAGCTGCATGCGCAGAGCGCCGTGCTCAACGCGGCGCCGTCGACTTTCGCCGCCTTTCTGGTGATCGGCACGGTCGTGTCCGCCGTCGGCGCCTCGCGACCCGCGCGCGCGGCCGCCCGGCAGCGCCCCGCACAATCGCTGAAGGGCGGCGATCCGCGCTCGAGCGGCACCACGGTCCGCGGCTCGATCGGCGGGGCGGCGCTGCTCGCCATCGGCGCCGCGCTCGCCTGGCTGCCGCCTCTCGGCGGGATACCCGTGTTCGGCTACGCCGCTGTCGCCGCACTGCTGTTCGGCGCGGTGATGCAGGTACCGATGTTGACCGTCAGCATGCTGAAGCTCGCACCGCGGCTCGGCCACGTGGTCCCGGACACCGCGCTCGCGCAGCTCAGGGACGATATCGGCATGTCGACGCTCAGCTTGTCGTCGATCATCGTGAGCTTCAGCCTGATGGTGGCCATGGCCATCATGGTGTACTCGTTTCGAGTGTCGTTCGAGCGATGGTTGGACAAGGTGCTGCCGGCAGATGTGCAAATGCGCGAGCCGCTCGGCAACGACACGGCCTATTGGAACACGACGGATCAAGCCAGCGTCGCCGCCGCGGCCGGCGTATCGCGCGCCGAGTTTCGGCGCACACGCCAGCTTTACCTCGATCCCGACCGCCCTCCCGTGACACTGATCGCGCGGGGTGCAACGGCGCGGCAGACGGCCGACGAGTTGCCGTTGCTGCACAGTCTGCCGCTGCCGCCGCCGGGCTCGCTCGAGCCCGCATGGAT
>Ga0209530_1000954_pt1 | contig 15335 bp, 12 predicted proteins | sample BlaSpr_A8_Ref_O1_FD_187987 | JGI IMG/M metagenome (GOLD analysis project Ga0209530, IMG submission 187987) | Forest soil microbial communities from Thunder Bay, Ontario, Canada - Black Spruce, Ontario site 2_A8_Ref_O1 (SPAdes) (version 2) | ecosystem: Environmental > Terrestrial > Soil > Boreal...
TGGCAAGGGGTTTCCAGAAGTTGATCTGCCGGATCTGCCGTATGCGCGGCAGCTGAAGGCGGGTTTTCCCTGGCTCAAGTTCGTTCCTGAACTCGAGTCCATCTATCGGGAGACCGTGCTCGAGGAGCATCTCCCGCATATCCGCGTCAACCTCTGCCTCGGGATAATAGTCATCGTGGCAGTGTCGGCGATGCGGGCCTCCACGCAGGTGATGACGCCGAGTCCGGTCCTTCCCGCGTTGCGCCTGCTCGTCATGATCCCGATGCTGCTCTCCTGCTTCGCCGCGACATTCGCGCTTCGCAGACGCCGTATCTTTACCCCGCTTTCGCTGTTCACGGCCGCTGCGGCGGGGATGTGCGTGGTAGCCATCCAGGTCATCGCCCAGTCCGGGGGCGCGCCGCTGGTCGTGCCGCGCCTGGAGATCTACGCGATCTTCGTCTATTTCATGATGGGGCTGATGTTCTACCACTCGCTGGCGTTGAACCTGCTGGTGGCTCTCGTGTATCTCGCCGCGGGCACGGTAATGCAGCTGCCGGGACAGGAGTTCGCCTTCGGCATGCTGTCACTCGCGGCGACGAACGTGTTCTGCGCCTCCGTGGCCTACATGCACGAAAAGATCAGCCGGCTGCGCTTCCTGGAAGCCGCCCTGCTGCGCGAAATGGTCGCCCGCGACGGGTTGACCGGCATCCAGAATCGCCGCATGTTCGATCAGCACATTCAGCGCGCCTGGAACCAGGCCGTGCGCGACACCCAGCGAATTGCAGTGCTTCTGGTCGATATCGATTGCTTCAAGGACTATAACGACCGCTATGGCCATCAGGCGGGCGACGAGTGCCTGCGCGCGGTCGCCGTGTCGCTGAGTCAGTGCGCGCGCCGGCCGATGGATTTCGTCGCCCGCTACGGCGGCGAGGAATTCGCGGTCATTCTGTACGAGGCGAGCCGCGAGTACGTCGCCGAGGTGCTGACCCGTATCCAGCGCTCGATCGCCGAGCTCAACATCCCCCATGAGGCCTCGCGGGTCGCGAGCCGGCTCACGGTGAGCATCGGGGCGGCGTTCGTGCTGCCCGGCGCGAACCGCACGCACGATGGTTTGGTGCAGCTCGCGGACGAGGCGTTGTACAGCGCCAAGGAACAGGGGCGCAACCGCGTGGTGGTGCTCGAAGCCGAGTACCATACGCTGCGCACCGGACGTTTCGAGCGGCGCGGCGGGCAGCGGTCGGCTTGATCGACCCGCGCCAGGGCGACCCGCGTTAGGGGCGATTGGCGCGGTAGATATCGATTCTCTCGCGCTCTCCCGACATCCGGCTGGCGCGGAACATACCCTCGGAGTTGAACTCCATGTCGACCTGGCCTTGGCGGTCGATCGCGATGACTCCACCCTCGCCGCCGAGCGCCGGGAGCTCCTCCATCACCACCTCGTGCACGGCTTGGCGAAGCGTTCGCCCACCGAAGCGCACGCGCGCACAAATATCGTGCGCGACTGCGGCGCGGATGAACATCTCGCCGTGTCCGGTGGCCGATACGGCGCAGCTGCGGTCGTCGGCGTAGGTGCCGGCGCCGATCAGCGGCGAATCGCCGATCCGCCCGAAACGCTTGCCGGTCATGCCGCCCGTGGAAGTTGCCGCGGCGAGCCTGCCGTGCGAGTCCAGCGCGACCGCCCCGACGGTGCCCACGTGCGAGATGGTCAAGGGCGAGACAGCTCCGTCTCCGCCGCGAATGCGCTCGAGTTGGCGCCAACGGGCAGCGGTATAGAAATAATCGCTGCCGACGAATTCGAAGCCGCGGGATGCCGCGAACTCCTCGGCGCCGGCACCGCTCAAGAACACGTACTCGGAGTGCTCCATCACCGCTCGCGCGAGCTCGATGGGATTTCTGATGCGGGTCACGCCGCATACCGCACCTGCCTCGAGGGTCGCGCCGTTCATGATCGATGCATCGAGCTCATTGCGGCCGTCGAGGGTGAAAACCGCGCCATGCCCGGCGTTGAACAGGGCGTCGTCCTCGAGCGCCACGACCGCGCGGGTCACCGCGTCCAGGCTCGATCCGCCGCCTTCGAGCACGGCAAAGCCGGCCGCGAGTGCCGCGGCGAGCCCGGCGCGATATTCCGCTTCGCGCTCCGAGCTCATCTCCGCTCGCGGCAAAGTCCCTGCGCCGCCGTGAATCGCCAATCCGAACATCGGGTGAATTTCTTTCCTGGCCGCTGGATTGGAGCAAGGCTATCATCATTCAGAAATGAATCCATTCCCCAAGATCGACACCATCAAAAGTCTCCTCATCGCGAATCGCGGCGAAATCGCCATTCGGGTCATGCGCGCTGCCGCCGAGCTCGGCCTGCGGACCGTTGCCATCCACTCGCGCGAGGATCGCTTCTCGCTGCACCGGACCAAGTCCGACGAGAGCTATCTGGTCGGCGACGGTAAAGGGCCGATCGAGGCGTATCTCGACATTCCCGACATCGTCCGCATCGCCACCGAGGCGCGGGTAGATGCGGTGCATCCCGGCTACGGATTCTTGTCCGAAAGCCCGGAATTCGCCGAGGCCTGCGCTGCGGCGGGGCTCATTTTCATCGGCCCGTCGCCCGACACCATGCGCCAGCTCGGCAACAAGGTCGCCGCTCGGAACCTCGCGGTGAGTGCCGGCGTTCCCGTGATGCCGGCGACGCCGCCGTTGCCGGAGGACGAGGCCGCAGTGCTCGCGATGGCGCATGCGGTCGGCTTTCCGGTCATGCTCAAGGCGAGCTGGGGCGGCGGCGGCCGCGGCATGCGCATCGTCGAAGACGACCGCGAGCTCGTCGAGACCGTTGCCGCCGCGCGGCGCGAGGCCAAGGCGGCGTTCGGCAAGGACGAGGTGTACCTGGAGAAGCTGGTGCGGCGCGCGCGCCACGTGGAGGTGCAGATTCTGGGCGACACGCACGGAAACCTCGTGCATCTCTGGGAGCGGGATTGCACCGTGCAGCGGCGCAATCAGAAAGTGGTCGAGCGCGCCCCCGCGGTGTTCTTGAGCGACGAAGAGCGCGCCGAGCTTTGCGAGGCGGCGCTCAAAATAGGGCGCGCGGTCAAGTACCGGGCGGCCGGCACGGTCGAGTTCCTGCAGGACGCCGACACCGGCAAGTTCTACTTCATCGAGGTCAATCCCCGCATCCAGGTCGAGCACACCGTCACGGAGTGCGTGACCGGCATCGATCTCGTGAAGGCGCAGATCCGCATCGCCGGGGGAGCGCGGATCGGCACGCCGGAGAGCGGCGTGCCCGTGCAGGAGCAGATCCGGGTCAACGCGCATGCCATGCAATGCCGCGTCACCACCGAGGACCCGGAGAATAACTTCGTTCCCGACTACGGACGGGTGACCGCTTATCGCAGCCCCGCAGGCTACGGCATCCGGCTCGATGCCGGGACCGCCTATTCGGGCGCCATCATCACGCGTTTCTACGACTCGCTCCTGGTGAAGGTCACGGCGTGGTCGCCGACTGCGGAGGAGACCATCGCGCGCATGCATCGGGCGCTCTGGGAGTTTCGCATCCGCGGCGTGGTGACGAATCTGCGCTTCCTCGATCAGCTCATCATGCACCCGCAGTTCATGCGCGGGGACTACACCACGAAGTTCATCGACCAGACCCCGGAGCTCTTTCGAATTCCCCGAAAGCGCGATCGTGCGACGCGGCTCCTCTCCTTCATCGGCGATGTGATCGTGAACGGCAACCCCGAGGTCAGCAAACGCGACGCCAAGCCGAAGGCGCAAATTTTTCCGCGTCTACCGCGCGTCCCCTTGCCGCCGTCCCCACCGGCGGGCTGCAAGCAAAAGCTCGACGAGCTCGGCCCCGCGCGGTTCGCCGAATGGATGCTGACGGAAAAGCGCGTGCTCCTCACCGACACCAGCATGCGCGATGCGCATCAGTCGCTTCTGGCGACGCGCTTCCGGACCCACGACATGGCGGCCATCGCGCCGTACTACGCCGCGCTTCTGCCTCAGCTGTTCTCGGTCGAATGCTGGGGCGGCGCGACTTTCGATGTGGCGCTCAGATTCTTGAAGGAGGATCCGTGGGCGCGGCTCGCTGCGTTTCGCGAGGCCATGCCGAACCTGTTGCTTCAGGCGCTCTTGAGGTCCGCGAACGCCGTCGGCTACGCCAACTATCCCGACAACGTGGTGCGGTATTTCATCGCGCAGGCGGCCGCGGGCGGGATCGATGTGTTCCGGGTGTTCGACTGCCTGAACTGGGTCGAGAACATGAAGGTGACCATCGAAGCGGTACTGGCGACGGACCGGCTGTGCGAGGCCGCCATCTGCTACACCGGCAATCTCACCAATCCCCGCGAGACCAAATACGACCTCCGGTACTACCTCAAGATCGCGCGCGAGTTGAAGGCCATGGGCACCCATGTGCTTTGCATCAAGGACATGGGCGGCCTCTGTCAGCCGCGTGCCGCAGCGACGCTCGTCAAGGCGCTCAAGGAGGAGTTGGGACTGCCGATTCATTTCCATACGCATGACACCAGCGGCATCGCGGCGGCGAGCGTGCTTGCCGCCATCGAGGCGGGCGCGGATGCCGTCGACGGTGCCGTCGACGCGCTGTCGGGCCTGACCTCGCAGCCGAATCTCGGATCGATCGTCGAGGCGCTGCGCTATGGTCCGCGCGACTCGGGGCTCGATCCGGACAATATGCGCGCGGTCTCCGCCTACTGGGAGCAAGTCCGGCGCGGTTATGTCGCCTTCGAGAGCGATATCCGCTCGGGTGCCTCGGAGGTGTACGTGCACGGCATGCCGGGCGGGCAGTACACCAATCTGCGCGAACAGGCGCGCTCTCTGGGCATCGAGGAGCATCGCTGGTCCGAGGTGGCCCAGGCCTACGCCGAAGTGAACGCGATGTTCGGGGACATCGTGAAGGTGACGCCAACGTCCAAAGTCGTGGGCGACATGGCCATCATGATGGTCACCAGCGGACTGACCGCCGAGGCGGTGCGGGATCCGCAGGTGGACGTGGCATTTCCCGAATCGGTGGTGCAATTGTTCCGCGGCGAGCTCGGCCAACCGACGGGCGGCTTTCCGGCGGAGCTTCAGAAGAAGGTGCTGGGGGGAAAGCAGCCGCTCACCGTACGTGCCGGCGAACTCTTGGCGCCGTCGGATCTCGAGCGCGAGCGGGCTCTCGCGGAGGCAGAGATCGGGCGCGCCGTCAGCGACTTCGACCTGGCTTCCTACCTCATGTACCCCAAGGTGTTCACCGACTACGCGGCCAATCGGGCGAGCTACGGCGACGTGAGCACCCTGCCCACCTCCGTGTTCTTCTACGGCATGCAGACGGGCCAGGAGATCAACATCGATCTGGAGCGCGGCAAGACGCTGATCCTGAAGTACGTGGCGACGAGCGATGTGCACGAGGACGGCACGCGCACGGTATTCTTCGAGCTCAACGGCCAGCCGCGGCCGATCCGTGTCGCGGACCGGAGCCAGGTGGCGAAGCGTCCGCCTCGACGCAAGGTGGAGGCGGGCAATCCCAAGCACGTCGGGGCGCCGATGCCCGGGACCATCGGCACCGTGTCGGCGCGGGTTGGCCAAAGCCTGGTGCGCGGCGACACACTGTTGACTCTCGAGGCCATGAAAATGGAAACCACCGTGCGCGCGGAGCAGGACGGCGCGATCAAGGAAGTCCTGGCGAAGCCCGGCCAACCCGTCGACGCCAAGGATCTCCTGGTGGTATTCGAATGACTCGCCGTCAGCCCTGCTGCTCGGGCACGGTGACCTCCAATCCATCGAGGTCGGCGGTGAGCGGTATCTGACAGCTGAGCCGGCTGTTCTCGCGCGGCTGCCACGCATTCTCGAGCATGCCTTCCTCCATCTCGTCGCGCGGCTTGAGCTTCGCCAGCCAGGCGGGCGATACATATACGTGGCAGGTGGCACAGGCGCAGGCGCCGCCGCATTGCGCCACGATGCCGTCCACGCCGTTCTGGCGCCCGGCCTCCATGAGGCTCAGGCCCACGGGCGCCGCGATTTCGCGCCGTTCTCCCGAGGGCTCGATGAAGACGACCTTCGGCATCAGACGGCGTCTTTCAGCGCGACTTGCGGATCGGCAAGCTTGTCGGCGTCGGGTCTCGCGCGATCGGCGATCATCTTGCGGGCCGCCATGTAGTCCTTGGAGTGATTGACGGCTTCCACGGCGATGAGCTCGCCGCCTTTCAAGTAGCACACGCTGAATCCGCGCGTCGCCGGGTCTCCGCGCAGCACCTGCTGATCGAAGCCCTGGGACAATCCGACGATCAACAGCTTGTTGTCGAATTGATCGGACCAGAACCACGGAACCCGATCGTGTACCGTCGGCCGGTCCAGCATGTTGAGGGCGGCCGCCTTGCCCTGCTCGAACGCATTGTCGACCGACTCGAGCCGCACGCGCATCCCGAAGCGGAGCGACGGATGGCTGGTGCAGTCGCCGGCGGCGAAGATCGCCGGATCGCCGGTACGGCAACGCTCGTCGACGACGATGCCGTTCTCGCACTCGAGTCCGGCGGCCGCGGCAAGCTCGGTATTGGGAACTGCTCCGACGCCGACGATCAGCATATCGGCCTCGTAGGTGCTGCCGTCGGCGCATACGACGCGCTCCACCGAGCGGGTCCCCTCGAGCCGAACGACACGGGTATTGCAAACGATCTTGACCCCCTGGGTCCGATGCTCGTGCGCGAAATACTCCGACACGCTCGAGGCCACCACCCGGTTCATCACCCGGTCCGCCATCTCCAGCGCCGTCACCGCGCAGCCGAGTTTGCGGGCGGTTGCGGCGGTCTCGAGGCCGATATAACCGCCGCCGATGACGACGACCCGCGAGCCGGGCTTCAGGCCCTCGCGAATCGCGGCGACGTCGGCGATGCCCCTCAAGTAGTGAACGCCCGCGAGCGTCGCGCCCGGGCAGGTCAATTCGCGCGAGCGGGCGCCGACCGAGAGCATCAGGCGGTCGTAGGCGATCTCCTCGCCGTCCGCGAGAACCACGCGTCGGGCGTCCCGGTCGATCCGGGCCGCTTCCTTGCCCAGTTTGAGCTCCACTCGGTGGCCGTCGTAGAACGGTTGATGCCGGAACGGCAGCCGGTCCGCGGCCAGCTCGCCGGCCAGGAATTGTTTCGATAACGGAGGCCGTTGGTAGGGCAGATGCGGCTCGTCGCCGACCAGCACGAGGCGGCCGTCAAACCCCTCGCGGCGCAGGGTGTCGACCGCCTGGGCAGCCGCTTGGCCGCCGCCGATGATGAGGATTGTTGAAGTCATGGTTGCCTTTAATAACCGGCCGAGACCGGTGCCGTAAGCCGCGTTGCGTCGAACGCGGGCCGCGCCGGGGTTGCCCCCAAACTGGGCGTGCCGCCCGCCTCGAATAGTAATAGGATTGGGCGAAAGGCCCAATGCTCGCGGAGTCCTCGAATGAAATTGATCACTGCCATTATCAAACCGTTCAAGCTGGACGACGTTCGTGCGGCGCTGTCGGAAATTGGGGTGTCGGGCATGACCGTCACGGAGGTCAAGGGGTTCGGGCGGCAGCGCGGCCATACCGAGCTTTACCGGGGGGCCGAGTACGTCGTGGATTTCGTTCCGAAGACGCGGATCGAGGTGGCCGTGAAGAACGAGCTCGTGGACCAGGTGATGGAGGCCATCGTCGGCGCGTCCAAGACCGGCAAGGTCGGCGACGGAAAGATTTTCGTGACCGACATTCTTCGCGTTCTGCGCATCAGGACCGGCGAGACCGACAACGCCGCCCTCTGACTGGCGACGGCCCCATGACCGGCAATCCCACCGGACGCTCGACCCTGCGCGCCGGGCCCGAATGGCGCTCCGACTGACATTGCGGCTGCGGTAACCGCACCAGGGCGACGGAATGCGCTCGCGGCGCGCAAGCTTGCGAATCGGACTGCCGCTGATGGCGCCGTTTCGCAAGTGCTCGCGCCGTTCCGCATCTCGCTTGAAGCCATGGCATTGTCTGGCATGGAGCCTGCTCTTGGTCAGCTACGGCTACCCGGGGCCTGCCGGCGCGGCGAAGCTGACCGATAAACAGCGCACGCAAATCGAGGAGCCGCGGCCCGCCGGCTTACCGACCGATGCTGAGCTCGAGGCGGCGGGCGCCGTCATCGGCAAGATCGACATCGACATCCGCAATATCTTCGACGAGAACGATCCACGCGAGAACAGGGGACTTTACAGGCTTGCGGACCGGCTGCACATCCGCACCAAGCCTGCCACGATCCGTGCTCAGCTGCTCTTCAAGAGCGGAGACCGCTACAGCGCTCAGAAGCTCGCGGAAACCGAGCGCAATTTGCGACTGCTGGTATTCATTTACGACGCGCATGTGTTTCCGGTGCGCTTCGCCGAGGGCAAGGTCGACGTCAAGGTGATCACCAGGGACGTCTGGACGCTCGATCCCAACATCTCTTTCGGGCGCTCGGGGGGCGCCAATTCGACCAACGCCAACCTCCAGGAGGAGAATTTTCTGGGCTGGGGCAAGCAGCTGGAGGTCGGGCGTACCAGCGACGTAGATCGCACCAGCAAGCTTGCGGAGTATTCGGACCCCAATGTGCTCGGGTCGCGCTGGACGGGCGCTCTCGCCTATGTCGATTCGAGCGACGGCAACCAGCGCGTCGCGCAGCTCTCGCAACCCTTCTATTCGCTCGATACGCGCTGGAGCGCCACTTTGGCGGGGCAGGGCTACGATCGCACGGTCTCCCGCTATTTTCTCGGCAATATCGCGGACCAATTCAATGACAACGAGGAGACCTATCTGATCGGAGGCGGTGTGTCCACCGGGCTCGTAGACGGTTGGATCAAGCGCCTGCTGTTCGGGATGTACTACGATCGCAACGAGTTCTTGCCTACCCCGGCGACGACCCTGCCGGCCAAGCCGTTGCCGGCGCCGCGAACGCTGTCCTATCCGTTCGTGGGCTTCGACATCCTGCAGGACAAGTACGGCAAAGCAGGCGATGAGAACCAGATCGGCAAGACCGAGGATTTGTACTTCGGAACCGAGATAACCGGTGAGCTTGGTTTTTCCGACGCGGTCTTCGGCGCCAATCACGATGCGCTCATGGTGAAGAGTGCGGTGACCCACGGCGTTGAGCTGCCCTACGAGCAGCAAGTGTTTCTGAGCGCGGACTTCTCCTCGCGATTCGAGAGCGACCATGCGCGCAATTTGATCAGCGATGCCGCGGCGAGGTATTACTGGCGTTGGCGCCCGGACTGGCTCTTGTACGGCTCGCTCTCGGGGACCGTCACGCATTTGCTCGATCCCGACGTTCAACTCCTGCTGGGCGGCGACAATGGACTGCGCGGCTACCCGCTGCGTTACGAGGCGGGTACTTCCCGCGGCTTGCTGACGATCGAGCAGCGGGTGTTCACCGATTGGTATCCGTTCAGGCTCGTGCGGGTCGGGGCCGCAGTCTTTACGGACGTGGGCAGGACGTGGGGAACGGGAGTCGTGGGAAACAGCGATTTAGGCATGCTCGCCGACGCGGGAATCGGCTTACGGCTCGGCAATGCCCGCAGCGGCCTCGGTAACGTCCTGCACATCGACTTCGCGTTTCCGCTCAAAGACGTTCCCGGTAACGCCAACTTCCAGGTGTTGGTGCAGACCATGCAAAGCTTCTAGCGCACGCGCACCCGCCGTCCGGGATGCGCAGTTCAGGTATCAGCGGATTTGCGCCGGCTCCACAGCCAGAGAAATCCGATGCATACGGCAAAATTGAGCACCCACCACCCAAGCTGGCGGGAGCTGCCCTTGTCGTCCGAGTGGCCCGGCACCGGAACGGCTGCGAGCGTACCCGTGAGCTCCTCGCGCTTGTCGCCCAATGTCACCAGAAACTCGATCGATGCCGGTCCCGGCAGCTTCAGATCAGGCGTTTGAACGGAATAGCTGCCGTCGGCTTCCGCGACCGCGGTATGCGTGGCACCGCGCAGCATGACGGCGACCACGGCATTGCCGACGGGCGCATTGTCGACGATGCGGCTCAAGCGAATGGCCAACCGGTCTTCCTGGACCGTACCGACTGCGAGTAAATCGGACGACCGGGCTTCGACGCGCGCGCCCGGCGCTGTCTTGGCGGCCGCGGCCGGCGCGGCCGGCGCGGACGATGCCTGCGCCGCAGCGAGCGAGGCGGGAAGCGGAGCGAAGAGCGCAGCCAGGAGTGCGAACACTGCCGGGACGCAAGAGATCGCCCAAGGCCTCGTCAAAGCAGCCACCCCCAGAGCCCGAGAGCGATGCCGGCGGCGGCGGCCAGTGTCCCGAACAGGGGAAAGAAGGCGTTGCGGGCCAAGAAGAACAACGAGCACAGTACGAGCCCGAGCTCCAACAATCCCTCGCCGATGTCGAATTTCAGGGCGCGGTTCTCCTCGTTCTCGGTCTTCTCCTCCTTGGCCTGTGCATCGGACTGGAGCCCGACGGCATCGTCCGCGTATTTCTGGCCGGCCGCCTTGAGCTTCTGGACCGATCCCGCGACCTTGGCCGGATCGGCGGCCAGGCTCTCGAGCACGGTCGCGGCAGTATCGCTGGTGTTCTCCCGGATCTTCTTGGCCTGGTAGTAGGCCCAATCATCGTTGGCTTCCGTACGGTAGATGACCGCCTTGGTATGCGCCCGATGCGAGGCGATGGTGACGACGGAGAGGAAAATGCCGACGATGCCGACCAAGATTCCGACCCGGCGGCTGTTCGGATCGTCGGCGTGCTCCGGCTTAAGTTCGATTTCGGCCATGGGTCCAATTATCCTTCAGGCGAGCCGGCTTCGGGATGGCTCATTTCACAGCGTGCAATCGTGGATTCGCCCGGGAGATTCCCAGCACGCCCGAGCGAACGACTTCGACGATCTGACCGAACGCCGCGACATTGGCGATGAACTCGCCGATCTCGACCTCCGTACTGGTCAGCTCGACGATGTAACTGGAGGGATGCGGCGACAGCACCTTGCCGCCGACACGGCGCAATAACCCCTCGACCGCCTCCACGTGCTCGGCCGGGATCTGCAGTTTGATCAGCAGGAGCTCGCGTGCCAGGTGGTCGCCGCTGGTCATGTCCTCGACTGCGACCACGTCGACCAGCTTTTGAAGCTGGGCGTTGATTTGCGCGATAACGGAGTCGGAGCCGATGGTGACCAGGGTGATCCGCGAGACGGTGGGATCGTTGGTGGGAGCGACGGACAACGATTCGATGTTGTAACCGCGGGTGGAGATCAGACCGGTGACGCGGGTGAGCGCGCCGGCTTCGTTCTGCAGAAGTATCGCAATGAGGTGCCGCATGGTCCTCGAAGGATACGGGAGCGCGGCACTTGGGCGCCAGGGCGAGAACTGCTAGGCTTTGGCGGTGAAAGATCGCGACCACATGTTGAGTCAGGGCGCACACCCCAAGGCCGGCGCCGGCATGTCGGGTGCCGAAATGCTCGTGCAGGTCCTGGCGGACGAGGGCGTCGACACGATCTTCGGATACAGCGGCGGCGCGATTTTACCGATTTACGACGCCGTCTTTCGCTACAACCTGGAACATTCGGCCTCCATGCCGCTGATCGTGCCGGCCAACGAGCAGGGTGCCGGATTCATGGCGGCGGGGTATGCGCGCGCGAGCGGCCGGGTCGGCGTGGCGTTGGTGACCTCCGGACCGGGCGCCACCAACACCGTGACGCCGGTGAGGGATTGTCAGGCCGACTCCGTGCCCATCGTGGTCATCTGCGGCCAAGTCGCCACCACCGCCATCGGTACGGACGCCTTCCAGGAGGCACCGGTGCCGAGCATCATGGGCGCGGTTGCCAAGCACGTGTTCCTCGTCACCGACCCGACGAAGCTGGAGGCGACGGTGCGTACGGCGTTCGAGATCGCCCGCACCGGGCGCCCGGGCCCGGTGGTGCTCGATATCCCGAAGGACGTGCAGAACTGGAAGGGGGTGTTTCACGGCTCCGGCCGGCTCCCGATTCCCGGCTACCGCCAGCGGATGAATCGATTGGAGGCCGCGAAATTGCCGGAGGCCGCCTGTGCGTCGTTTTTCGCCGCGTTGGGCGAAGCCAAGCGTCCGCTGATCTATGCCGGCGGCGGGGTCATCAACGCCGGCGCCTCCCAGGCATTGCGCGAATTCTCGCGGCAGTTTCGGATTCCCGTGGTGACGACGCTGATGGGCATCGGCGCGGTGGACACGATGGATGCGCTCTCCATGCGCATGCTCGGAATGCACGGCGCGGCGTTTGCGAATTACGCGGTCGATGACTGCGATTTTTTGATGGCCGTCGGCGCACGCTTCGACGACCGCGTGGCGGGAAATCCGCCGAAGTTCGCCAAGGGCGCGAAATTCATTGCCCACTTCGACATCGACGCCTCGGAGATCAACAAGGTCAAACGGGTCGACTGGAGTCATGTCGGCCTCATGCCCGACGCACTGAAAACCCTCATCGAGTACGGCAAACGCTCGGGGCTCGAGCACGAGTTCGCGCAATGGGAGGCGCGGTGCTCGGAGCTGCGTAGCCGGTACGCCATGAATTACGACCGGGACAGCGTCCTCATTCAGCCCTACTACGTGATCGAGGAGATCAACCGGCTCACCAAGGGCGAGGCCATCATCGCGACCGGCGTGGGTCAGCATCAGATGTGGGCCGCGCAGTACTTCGATTTCCGAAGCCCGCGGTTGTGGCTGACCTCCGGCAGCATGGGAACCATGGGCTTCGGTCTCCCGGCCGCCGTCGGCGCGCAGTTCGCGCAGCGCTCGAGGCTCGTGATCGACATCGACGGCGACGCCAGCATCCGCATGAATCTGGGCGAGCTCGAGACCGTCACCACCTACGATCTGCCGGTGAAGGTCGTGGTACTCAACAACTGCGGGGACGGCATGGTGAAGCAGTGGCAGAAGCTGTTTTTCAAGGGCCGCTTGAGCGCGAGCGACAAGAGCCTGCACACCAAGGACTTCGTCAAGGCCGCGCTCGCCGACGGATTCAAGTTCGCGAAGCGCCTCGACAAGAAAGCGGATGTACCGCGCGTCATCGAGGAGTTCATCCGCTTCGAGGGCGCGGCGTTCCTGGAGGTGATGATCGATCAGGACGCCGGTGTGTATCCCATGGTCGGACCCGGCCAGGCGTACGATGAAATGATCACGGGCGAGCACATCGCCTCGCGCAATCAGGTTGAGATCAAGACGCCGGGGGCGTCGGAGATGTTCTAGGCGGGCGGATGGCCTGACCTACCCTACCCGCAGGAGGGGCTGGATCGGGCAGGCATTTTCCGGACCGCCGTGAATGCGTCCTTGCAGGCTGCGGGGAAAACATCCATGTTTTCCACGCTCCGGAAAATGCCCGCCCGATCCAGCCCCACGCGCATGCGAGGCCGCAAGCGCCGGATGATCACGGCTGGCACATCTCGATTGACGTAACCCGGTCGCGCTGCGAACGCAGGCGTGACCGCGATTTTCTATTCCCACCAGTGCAACGGCGCGGTCTGCTCTCTACCTTGACGAAGCCGGGTCAGGGAGGCAATTGCCGGAGCGTGGCAAACAGGATGTTTGCCACGCAGCCTGCAGGGATGCATTCACGGCGGTCCGGCAATGGTCTCCCTGACCCGGCGGCCATCAGGCGGGCGAACCACTCCTGCGGGCAAAAGGTCACCACACGCCGGTATTCGGCATGCTGGTCCACGGCTCCGCCGGAGCGAGCGCACCTCCGGCCTGCAATAGCTCGATGGATACATTGTCAGGAGAGCGCACGAACGCCATGCGCCCGTCCCGAGGAGGGCGGTTGATGGTGACGCCGTGTTTCATCAGCCGCTCGCAGGCGGCGTAGATATTCTCGACGGCATACGCGAGATGGCCGAAATTGCGGCCACCGCCGTAGCTCTCCGGATCCCAGTTGTGCGTCAGCTCGACTTGCGCATGCTCGTCGCCGGGAGCGGCCAGGAACACCAGCGTGTAGCGCCCTTGAGGGTAATCTTTGCGCGACAGCTCGACCAGGCCGAGCGCATCCCGATAGAAGCGCAGGGATTGCTCGATATCGGTGACGCGGACCATAGTGTGCAGATACTTCATGGTGGTGTCCTAGACGGTGCGGCGCCCGGGTCCGGGCGCGGCGCTCGAATTTGGAGGAAGCGATGCATAAAAGCAAATTGGGCGGCTTCATCATCGATTGCCGCACCGACGATCTGGGCGCGGCGGCAGTTTTCTGGAGCCGCGCGCTGGGCATGCCGGTGCGCGAGCTGCCGGCCGCCGAAGCCGAATTCTACCGGAAGCTCGAGGACCGCCAACATGGGCTCGATATCGAGGTCCAGAAGGTGGACCACCCAAGCCGGGTGCATCTCGACATCGAGGCGGACGACATCGAAGCGGAGGTGCGGCGGCTGGAGGCGTTGGGCGCCAAACGAGTCCAGGCGGTGAAGACCTGGGTCGTCATGGAGGCACCGACGGGTCAGCGATTTTGCGTGGTGCGTTCGGCCTCCGCGGACTTCGAGCGACGGGCCTCGGTCTGGCCCTGAATCCACCCAGGCCGCGGCGCTGTGGCTAAGGCACCTCAATGTTGCATTCGTGTCACAGGGCGGAGATATATTTGACATACTGCAGCAGAGTCGTTTTTAGGGCCTGAACCCTTGGATTTTGCTAAGAATAGTGGTACTCTTCACGACAACGTAGTCGTGGCACTGTTGCACCAGTAACTTAATTGCAACAGATGACCCAACTCCAAGAAGGTTGAGCGTCCTGCACTTTTGTGCAGCGCATCTTCCGCCGACGGACGTGTAGAGTTATTACTCAACACCTGTTCCACTACATCCCCGGTTCTCCCGGGGATGCTTTTATGGGGCGGATGCCGCCAGAATATCTACCCTCAAACCGCCCGCGAGAAGGGGACCTATGGCTCTGTGCGATGGATTTATCGGCTCGATCGGCAATACTCCGCTGATTCGTCTCAAGGCTTTGAGCGAGGAGACGGGATGCGAGATCCTCGGTAAAGCAGAATTCATGAATCCCGGAGGCTCGGTGAAAGACCGGGCCGCCAAGTGGATCGTGCTCGATGCCGAGCGGCGGGGTGTGCTCAAGCCCGGCGGGACGGTGGTGGAGGGTACCGCGGGCAATACCGGCATTGGGCTTGCCCATGTATGCAACGCACGCGGATATCGCTGCGTCATCGTCATGCCGGACAACCAGGCTGCCGAGAAATACCAGATTATCGAGGCATTGGGTGCGGAGCTGCGTAAAGTGCCTGCCGTGCCCTACAGCAATCCGAACCAGTACCAGAAGGTGGCGGGGCGGCTGGCCGGGGAGTTGCCCAATGCGATCTGGGCCAACCAGTTCGACAACACCGCCAATCGTATCGCTCATGCCGAGTCGACGGGTCCGGAAATCTGGCGCGATACCGGCGGGAACATCGATG
>Ga0209530_1000956_pt1 | contig 15296 bp, 15 predicted proteins | sample BlaSpr_A8_Ref_O1_FD_187987 | JGI IMG/M metagenome (GOLD analysis project Ga0209530, IMG submission 187987) | Forest soil microbial communities from Thunder Bay, Ontario, Canada - Black Spruce, Ontario site 2_A8_Ref_O1 (SPAdes) (version 2) | ecosystem: Environmental > Terrestrial > Soil > Boreal...
AGACCCACGTCCGCAGCATCCTCACCAAACTCAGCCTGCAAGACCGCATCCAGGCAGCGATCTTCGCCCTCCACCACCAAGCCGATAGCAGCTAGCACCGATCGTAACGAAACGGGTTCGGCTGACAACCCTCCGCATATCCTGCACGTCTCATACCTTGGTACCTGTAATAAGCAGAAAGTTACCGGACCACCGCAGCTAGCGACTGCGATGGTCCGGACAAGCCGACCGCACCAAGGACGTGATGCCGTCATGGCCACTTTAACCTGTTATGACCTTGAGGCGACTTATGACCTTGAGGCGTTCGCCGCCCCGCCCCCGCGGCCCGGCCGGGTCATCGCACTCATCCCGGTGCATAACGAGCACGGGCAGCTCAGCTTCACTCTCGAGGCCGTCTTCGGCCAGACGCGGCCGCCGGACGAGGTGTACGTGCTGACCGACAATGCCGAGGACACCCTGGCCGCGGAGGCCGCCTGGTTCCCGGTATCCATCACCAGCACCGTCGGCAACCGTGACAAGAAGGCCGGCAACCTGAACCGCTGTCTTGCCATGCTGCTGCCATGGCTGGAGCCGGAGGACGTGATCGTGGGATTCGACGCGGACTCCGTTCCCAGCGCCGATTTCATCGAGAACGCCCTGGCCTGGATCGGCCGGGGATACGGCGCGGTGGGGGCCACGTTCCACGGCCGGGCCGGCGGCGGGTTCCTCGGGCTGCTGCAACGGGCCGAGTTCGCCAGGTTCGCCCGTCACCAGCACCGCAAGGCGCATTGCGATGTCCTGTCGGGAACGGGATGGGCGGTTCCGGTGAGCGTGATGCGCCAGGTAGCGGCGAGCCGGCCCGAAGGGCAGGTGTACGACGTGGCGGCGATCGTCGAGGATTACGAGCTGACGCTCCGCATCAAGTCGCTGGGGATCGCGACGGTATCCCCATCTGACTGCCTTGTCCAGACCGACGTGATGGAAACCGCTTCGGACTGGATGACGCAGCGGCTGCGGTGGCAGTACGGCACCCTCATCGCCCTGTCGCACTACGGGTGGAACCGGGTGACGCAGTGGCAGATCCTGCGTCAGGTCCTCACCTACCTCGCGATGCTGGCCACGCCGCTGGTGATCGTCTACCTGGGCTGGTCGTTCGAGCTGTTCGGCTGGCGCGGCATCGACCCGGCGAACGCCCCCTACTACTTCGCGGGGATCGCGGGGGTGGTGGGCGAGCAGGCCTACCAGGCGCGCCGCGCCGGCTGGCCCGCCGTGCTTTCCACCCTGCTCGTGGTGCCCGACTTCCTGTACTCGCTCGCCCGCCAGTACATCTACCTCAGGGCGGCTTACCGCGCGGCCACCAGAAAGGACATCGTATGGGGAGCGGGTACGTCACTGTAAAGGCGATCACCGCTGTCCCGGGGATCTACTCCGACCTCAGCCACGTGATCGCTGTCGTCACGATAAGCATGGCGGCCATGGCGCTGGTGCGCCTGCGGCCCGCGGTCAAGCGCAGGATCGGCCAGCGCCGGATCAGCCAGCGCAGGAGGGCGCTCTCTGATGGCAATGCCGATTATCCAGGGCCTGTCAGCGACATCGGATAACGCCGCGCTCCTGCAGGCCGCCCTGGCCGATGGCGGCTTCGCGCTGCCTTCCGGGACGTTTCCTGTCAGCACGGCCCTGGTCCCCGAGACGGGATGCGCCATCGAGGGCGCGGGCGCATACCGCTCGGTGCTCAGGGTCACCGCGCCCGGGCAGCCGGCGATCTCGATGACGGACTGCTCGCACGTCACCATGCGGGGCGTGGGCCTGACTGGTCCCGGCATGGCGGCGGGAACCGCGCCTGGCGTACTGATCGCACGCGGCCGGGCCCCGAACACGTTCGGGCTGCTGCTTGATGACGTGGTCATCCAGCACTTCGGCGGTGACGGCATCAGCGCGGCGGGGGCGAACGTGATCGTCTCTGCCTTCCGGCGCGTGACCTGCGAGAACGTCGGCGGGTCCGGCTTCAACCTGACCGGCGTGCCCGGCGGCGCGGCGGGCACGTCCACCAGCCTGACGGCCTGCTTCGCCGTCGCCTGCGGCACGGCCGGCTATCACCTGCGGAAGATGAACTACTGCAGCTTCAGCGCCTGCGCGGCCGACGCCTGCGGCACCGGCTACGTGCTCGAGGAATGTCAGGGCATCAGCTTCGCCGCCTGCGGCGCGGAGGGCATCGTCGCGACCGGTGCCACCATGGACACCGATGGCGCGTGCTTCCGGGCAGACCACTGCGACGGGGTGGATTTCGGCACGGCCTGCTGGACGTACCGCAACGCCAGCGTCGTTCTGCGGGTGTCGGGAGGGTCACGGAACGTCCGGGGCCGCATCGGCGAGAACGCCCCCGCGGACTCCGCGATGGGCGCGGTGCTGGTGGACTCGGGCAGTGAGTACGGCTAGCCGTAGCCGGGCTCGGTGGCGGCCTGGGCTATCCGGGTCACGACCCGGAAACAGGGGTACAGGTCGGCGATCGTGTCCTTGGTGAACGCCACTGTGCGCGGGCCGAGCCGCTGCACGGTCGGGATGCAGGCGGCCATCGTGGCCGAGCTGGTGCCAACGAACGTGACCTCGCACCGGTACGGCCCGCCCGGCAGCGGCGGCACTTCCGCCGACTGGGCACCGGCCGCGGCGGCCGACCGCAGCAACGATGCGGTCCTGGCCGGTGGCATGCACAGCGCCGTATAGCGGTCAATCGCCTCCTTGACCGCCACCTTCTGCGCCATGGGCGCGTAATCCTCGGCATCCGCGCAGGTCAGATCGTCGCCAGCGACCAGGGCGAGCCGCGCACCGTACTCGGCCACGAGCAGGCCGTTCAGGTATCCCTCCGTCATCGCGCGCCCGTTGAGGGTCACCTCGAAGACCGCCGAGGCCACGAACGTATGGCTGAGCACCCCGGGCTCCCCCGGCCCCGCGTGATAGCCGACGAACGCGACCAGATCCGGTCGCCGCTGGATCCCCTCCATCATCCCGAACGGCTTGTGGTTCCCCGTCAGCAGGCGCACCCTCGGGTCAAGTTCCTCGAGCAGCACGTTGCGCATTGACGAGTGCGCCTCGTTCACGGTTACCTCGGTGACACCGGCATCGAAGAACCCCTGGCAGACCGCCTGGATGTCTCCGGTGAGCAGGCGACGGAAGCGATCCCACTGCGGCGATCCCGGCCGGACGTCATCCGGGCAGGTGACGCCCGTGGCGCCTTCCATGTCGGCGGATATCAGTGCGTGCATCATGGCTCCAGCGGGGGGTCGAGGAGACGCAAGGTCCTGGCGACGGCGTCGAGCTCGGCGGCGATGCCGATGGGGAACGTCTGGAACGCGCCGCCGTGCCCGATGTTGGCCCAGGAGATCATCGGCACGCCGAGATCGGCGAGGCGCTCGGTGAGGATGGCATCGATCTCCTCGGCGGGGCCGCAGTCAGTGAAGGTGCCGGTGATGATGCCCGCCGCGCCGTCAAGGTACCCGGAACGGCGCAGCTGGGTGAGCATCCGGTCGACGCGGTAGGGCTCTTCCTCGACGTCTTCGAGCAGCACGATACCGTCGCGCGCCGGCCGGCTCGTGTCGGTGCCGAGCGAGGAGGCGAGCAGGGTCAGCGTGCCGCCCGTGGTGACGCCGCGGGCCACACCCGGCACGATGGTGCTGGCACGCGGAAACGTCATCACGGTGGCGTCGGCCGGCCGGGTGAGCACCCGCAGCATCGAGCTGAACGAGTACGCGTCCTCGCCGAGCGCGGCTACCGGGCCGAACAGCGACGCCCAGCCGAGCCTGACCGCGACGGCTTCGAGCACCGCGGTCACATCGGAGTACCCCACCAGGACCTTCGGCGCTACCTGGTCCAGTCCGTCCCAGTCGAGGGCTTCCAGCGTCCGCTGCGCGCCGACCCCGCCCTTGGCGAACAGGATGCCCGCGATGGACGGATCGAGCAGCGCCGCCCGCAGATCGCCGGCGCGCATCTTGTCCTCGCCCGCCAGGTAAGAGCGCATGCTGCCCTGAGCGTGCGCGGACGGGTAGGTCACGGGATCGAAACCGGCGAAACGCAGCACCTCAAGCCCTCCGTCCAGACGCCCAGGATCGACCGGACTGCTGACGCACAGCACGGCTACCTTGTCGCCCGGTCGCAGCGCGCGCGGGCGGGCAAGTGATGCGGTCAACGTACGTGATCCCTTCGGCTAGATGACAGGCAACCTGATCCGCGCTGAGTTCCGAGAGCACGGGCAGGTCCACGGTGCGGCAGGTGACGGCGCGCTCGTCCCCTGGCTCGAGCGCGGCGAGCCGGGGACAGCGCGGATGGAACCGGCAGCCGGCCGGAATGGCTGTGGGGTCGGGCGGCTCGCCGCCGAGCGGGCGGCTGCCGCCGTCGCCCTCGGAGCCGTCGCCGTCGGGGCCGTCGCTGAGTACTGACACCAGGGCCTGGGTGTACGGATGGCGCGGACGCAGCAGCACGTCGGCCACCGGCCCCGACTCGACGATGCGGCCGAGGTACATGACGGCCACCCGGTCAGCGATGTTCCAGGCCACGCCCAGGTCATGGCTGATGATAACGGCGGACAGCGACAGCTGGTCACGCAGGTCAAGGAACAGCCGGAGGATCTCCCCGCGGACCGAGGCGTCCAGCGAGGACACCGGCTCATCGGCGACCAGCACGGACGGATCGAGCGCCGGCGCGCCGGCGATGACCACGCGCTGCTGCTGGCCGCCGGACAGCTGATGCGGATACCGTCCGGCGAAATGCTCGGGCGGGCGCAGCCCGGCCCGCGATAGCGCGGAGTAGACGCGCTCGTTCAGGTTCTGCCGCATGCCGTGCAGCCGCGGCCCCTCGGCAACCGCGTCGTAGACCGTCTGCCGGGGGTTGAGCGCACCGCCCGGGTCCTGCAGGATCAGCTGGACCGCGCGGCGATGCGCGCTCAGCGCCCGCGCGCCGTAGCGCAGCTGCTGGCCGTCTTTGACGATTTCGCCGGCGCTAGGGCGGGTCAGGCCGACCAGCGCGCGGGCGAGCGTGGACTTCCCGCAGCCCGATTCGCCGATCAGGGCCACGATCTCGCCGTGTGCCACCGACAGGTTCACCTCGTCCACGGCCCGTGCCGGTCCGCGGCCACGCTGCGCGGGGTACACGATGCGCAGCCCGCGCGCTTCGAGCGCGGCCCGCGCGGATACCGGGCCGTTCTGGGCAGCGGGCCCGGCTGCGTCAGCGGGTCCGGCCGCGTCAGCGGGTCCGGCGGGTTCAGAAGGCCCGGCGGCGGGAGGCGGATCCGCGGCGAAGAGCTCGGCCGTGTCGCGCATCCGGATGCAGCCGGTCAGGTGGCCGTCGCTCCCGCCGGCGACCGGCCGCGGCGAGACGTCCGCGTTCTTGCAGTCGGGGATGACGTGCGGGCAGCGCGGCGCGAACGGGCAGCCGGGCAGGTCTTCCCGCATGTCAGGCGGGTCGCCGGGCAGGCCGGCCGGCGCGTAGCGCGACGACGGGTCACCGGCATGAGGGAACGCACGCGACAAGATCGCCGTGTAGGGGTGCCGCGCGGACGTCATCAGCTCACGCGACGGGCCGATCTCGGCAAGCTGCCCCGCGTACATGATCGCGAGGCGCTCGCAGGTCTCCGACAGCACGGACAGGTCGTGGCTGACCATGATCATGCCGATACCCGACGCACGGACCAGGTCGGTCAGCAGGTCAAGCACCTGCGCCTGCACGATCACATCCAGCGCGGTGGTGGGTTCGTCGGCGATGATCAGGTCGGGCTTGCAGGCGAGCGCCATCGCGATCATGACCCGCTGCCGCTGGCCGCCGGACAGCTCATGCGGGTAGCTGCCCAGGCGGCGGGTCGGCACGCCGACGCTCGACAGCAGCTGGGCGGCGCGTGCCCGCGCCGCCGAGCGCGGGACTTTCTCGTGCAGGATGATCGGCTCGCAGATCTGGTCGGCTATCGTCTGCACCGGGTTGAGCGCGTTCATCGCCCCCTGGAACACCACCGACGCCTCCGCCCAGCGCAATGCGCGGAGCCTGCCCCAGGGTGCACCGAGCACGTCCTCGTCCCGCAGCCGCACCGAGCCGGTCACGGTGGCCGAGGCGGGCAGCAGCCGCAGCAAGCTGAGCCCGACCGTGGTCTTGCCGGAGCCAGACTCCCCCGCCAGGCCGAGCACCTGACCCGGTTCCAGCGCGAACGACACCCCGCGCACCGCACGGACGCCGCCGGCGTAGGTCACCGTGAGGTCTTCCACCGATAGCAGCGGGCTCACCTGGCCATCCTCGGGTTGAGGATCCGCTCGATCGCGCGGCCGGTCATCGTGAAGCCGAGCACCACGATCAGGATCGCGATGCCGGGCGGCAGCAGGTACCACCAGGCACCCTTGGTGATCGCACCGCTCTGGTACGCCTGGTTGAGCATGGCACCCCAGGACACCTCGGTCGGATCACCGAGGCCGAGGAACACGAGCGTCGTCTCGGACAAGATCGCGCTTGCCACGGTGAGGCTGGTCGACACCAGGATCAGCGGCGTGACGTTCGGCAGCACGTGCCTGACCAGCACCTGCCGGCTGCTCGCGCCGAGCGCGTGAGCCCGTTCGATGAACGGGCGTGCCTCCACGGCCAGGACCTGCGAGCGGAGCGTCAGCACCGAACGCCTCGGCTGATCGGTGCCGAGCGGGTAATGTGCGCTCGGCGGCGCCAGTGAGGGCCCGGTCGCGTCCACCACGGACAGGTCGCTTGCGTGGATGAACAGCGGCGCGGTCAGCGCGAGGACGGTGACCGCAACCAGGATCGCCAGTCCCGTTGTGCCCGCCCGATCGCGAGCGAACGCACGCACGAACCGCCGGAACGGCTCCACCCGCGACGGCGAGGAGCTCACAGGATTCACGAGCCCCTCACCCTCGGGTCGAGATGGCGGTAGAAGATGTCGGCGAACAGGTTCATCACGATCACGGAGGCGCTGAACACGATGAACGTTCCCTCCAGCAAGGGCAGGTCGGGGATCTCCAGCGCCTGGTAGGTGAGGTAGCCCAGGCCGGGCCACGAGTAGACGGTCTCCACCGTGATCGCGCCGCTGACCAGGCTGCCGAGCTGCAGGAAGATGATGGTGACCGTGGGCAGCATGCGTTCGGCACGACGTGCTTGCGCCGCACCTCCACGTCGCGCAGGCCCTTGGCGCGCGCGGTCAGCAGGTACGGGCTGCCCAGCTCGTCAATGATCGAAGAACGCATGATCGTCACGTACTGCGCGAAGATCACCAGCACCAGCGTCAGGCACGGCAGCACCAGGTGGCGCAGTACGTCGACGATGTGCGACACGTCGAACCCGCCCGCCGACCCCGGCGTCGACATGCCGCCGACCGGGAACAGCGCGGGGATAGGGCCGAACCCCACGCCGAACAGGACCAGCAGGATCAGCCCGAGCCAGAACGTCGGCACCGACCAGAACCCGAGCGACACGCCGGACGAGACCCGGTCCAGGATGCTGCCAGGCCGCCATCCGCTGCGGATGCCCAGCCACATGCCCAGCCAGATGGAGATGATCGTGGAGCTGCCCATCAGCAGCAAGGTCGGCCAGAGCCGCTGCTCGATCAGCGTGGACACCGGCTCCTGGAACTGCCAGGAGTAGCCGAGGTTGCCGTGCAGCGTGTTCCACACGAAGTGCACGAACCGCTCCCACTCGGGCTCGTTCAGCCCGAGTTGCTGGCGCAGGAACGCGATCTGGCCCGCGCTCGTCGGCCGTCCCCTGGTCAGCGCCTCCAGCGGGTTCGACGGCATCACGCTGAAGATCACGTAGCCGACGATCAGCAGGAACACGAAGCTGACCAGGGCCGCGCCCACCTTCTTCGCCAGGTAGACGCCGAAGTCGATCTGGGCCGAACGCACTACTCGCGCTCGCCCGCGGTAGACCGGCGCCGCATCATGAAGAACCCGCCGCCGCCCAGCACCACGACGACAGCGACGGCGACACCGATGTACGCCCCCGTGCTGGACGAACTGGCGGCGGCAGCCACCGGCGTGGCCGACCACCAGTTGATCCACTGGTTCTGCTGCGGGTAGAAGCCCTGCTCGTTCTTCGTGCCGAAGAAGAAGTTCTTGGCCTCATCGGTCCTTACCGCCTGGAGCGTGTCCGGATAGTACAAGATGATGTCGACGTTCGCGGCGTACAGGATGCTCTGCATCTGGTCGACGGTCTGCGTCCGCTGCGGCAGGCTGAACTCGGTCAGCTGCTGGTTGTACAGCGTGTCGTACGCGGGGTTGCAGTAGAACGCGTCTGTGTTACCCGGCGTGCTCAGGTTAGGCGGCAGCGTGCCGCAGGATTCGATGCTCAGCAGGTAGGACGGGTCATAGTCGGTGGACCAGGTGTCCATCAGGATGTCCCAGTCGCCCTTGGGCAGCTCGGTGTTCAGCTCGGTGTAGCTCATCGCCTGCACGGTGATCTTGATGCCGACGGCCTGCAGCCATTCCTCCAGGTAGGGGGCGATCAGTGAGTCGTAGCCGTTGTCGGAGTGGATGCCGAGCCGGAACGAGAGCTGCTGGTGGGTCTTCGGGTCGACCCTGACCCCGCCTGGCCCCATGGTGTAGCCGGCCGCGTCCAGCAGCCGGTTGGCACGCGCCGGATCGTAGGCGTCGCTCTCGCTGGCCGACGGTGTCCACCACCACTGCGGGAACGCCGGGGTGAGGAACCCTGCCCCGGTGACGGCGAGCCCGTCGGCGACCTTGGACACCAGCTCGGACCGGTTGATCGCCAGCGCGATGGCCTGGCGGATGACCGGGACCTGGAGCAGCGGGCTGCCATTGCCGAACTTCTGACCGCTCAGCGTCCGCGCGCCCGGGTTAAGCTCGATCGCGTTCCAGCTGTTGGACTGGGATGCGTACAGCGCGATGTTCTTGTCGCCCTTGAGCGCCCCGTACTGGGTGGGCGTCAGGTCGTCGATCGAGTCGAGCTCGCCGCTGCGCAGCGCGGCGACCGCGGCGTCCGAGCTGGTGAAGTACTGCACGATCAGCGTGCGGAACTTGGGCGCGCCCAGGTAGTAGCTGGGGTTGGCTGTGAGCGTCGCGTCCTGGTTCGTCGTCGAGTAGCCGGCCCCGATCCACGGCCCGTAACCCACGATGGGGAAGTTCATGTTCTTGAACGTCCCGATGTCCGTCACGTCGTTCTGCCAGATGTGCTCGGGAACAATGGCGATCATGTTGGTGAGGTAAGGGACGTTGGACTGCGGCTGCTTGGTCCTGACCACGAACGTGGTCGCGTTCGGCGCGGACACGCTGGCGAAGTTCTGCACCAGCGAGCCGTTCGCGGTCCCCGCCGCCTGGTTGGTCATGATCAGGTTGTAGGTCCAGGCGACGTCGCGGGCGGTAATCGGCACCCCGTCCGTCCACTTGAGACCAGAGCGGATCTTGAACGTCCAGGTCAGGTGATCCGGCGAGATCGACCAGGCGGTGGCGAGATACGGCTCGGGCTGCCCGTTCTCTCCGGTCTGGGTCAGCATCGGATAGATGACCGCGATCTCGTTGAGGTCGGCCTGGTTATACGCGGTGAACGGGTTGAACGTGCCGAACGCGGTGTCCGCCTCGATGCGCAGCGTCGATCCCGATCCGCTGCTGCTGGAGGACGCCACCGCGACGGCGGGGCTGGCGGCCAGCACGCATGCGGCCGCGAGAAAGAGCACTGGGGCAAGCAGGCGGAGTGTCATTTTTGCAGCGTAAGACACTCGTTAACAGCTAACAATGGTTCTATGTAACTTTTAAACGAAGAACGTGGCCTGCGGCGTTCGTCCAGTCCGTGCGGTCCGTGTGGTCTGCATGGCCCGTTTTAAACGGAAATTCGGTGCTAGACGGAACATAAAGAGTCATTCCTGACTCTTTATGTTCCGCCGGACACGGATTTTCCGCCAGCTCAAAGGGTCAGGACTGCTTTGCCGCGTACTTCCCGGCTCGCGAGCGCGGCGAATGCCTCGGCGGTACGCTCCCAGCTCAGGACCAGGCCGATGCGGGGGCGCAGGCGGCCGTCGGCTATCAGGGCGGCCAGGATGGCGAGGTCCTCGCCCTTCGTCTCCTCGGGCACCGGGCTGATGAAACCGACGATCCGGGCGTTCCAGGCCTGGCGGTAGAAATCGCTGATGCTGATCTCGCTCCCAGCGTTGCCTACACGGCCGTAGGCGACGAGGGTGCCGCCGGGTGCCATGCGATGCACGGCCTGGGCCAGCTGCGGGCCGCCGACGCCGTCGAGGACCAAGTGGAATGGGCCGAGGGCGGGATCGTCGAGGGTGGCTACGACGTGGTGGGCACCTAGGTCGCTGGCTTCGGCCGCCCGGGACAAGCTGCTGACCTGGGCAGTCACCGTAGCGCTGGCCGCCCGGGCAAGCTGGACCGCGAACTGGCCGACACCGCCGGTCGCGCCGGTGACCAGGACGTTGCGGCCGAGGATAGTACCGCCCTCTCGCAGCGCGCGCAGCGCGGTCAGGCCGGCCACCGGCAGCGTGGCGGCCTGCTCGAAGGAAACCCGGTCATCCAGTACGGCGACCGCGGTGGTCTTCGCGGGGACGCGCTCGGCCCAGCCCTCCCAGTCCAGGTACGCGACCACCCGCGCGCCCTCGGGCGGCCCGCTTCCGTCCGCGGCCTGCCTGATCACCACGCCGGAGATGTCCTGGCCGGGGCGCCAGCCGTCCGGCCGCTCCCTGAGCAGCAGGGTCTCGCCGTAGTTGACGCTGTAGGCGCGCACACCGATGATGCACTCGTCCGGTTTCGGCGTGGGTTCGGCGAAGTCGCTGGCCAGGCGCAGGCCACCCGCGACAGCCGAGTCCGTGATGAATCCCCGCATGTCACGCTAGTGTAGCCGGGGCTCAGATCTCGCCGTGGTCCTGGAGGAACGCGCGGAAGTCGTCGACGGCCTCCTCCTGATCCAGCCCGAGGTCGGGAATCACGACCATGTCGGTGCCCGTCCAGTAGGCTCCGGCATACCCGGCGCCATCGGTCGGTGGCATCAGGACCGAGTGATGCGCGATCTTGACGTGATCGCGTACCTCCTGCCAGGAAACGCCGGGCGGGATGAGCCCGATCGGGGGCGCGTCGCTGTCGTCGAACTCCAGGTCCTCGAGCACAGGTCTCCTTCCGCAGGACATGCGTCCTACCAGAGTGCCTCATCCCGGTCTTGACCTGTAGCGCGCGGTCTCCTCCCGCCGCACCCCGGCAGTGGCCGCGGTCTTCGCGGCAGGCGCCGTACGGGCGCTGGGTGGCCGGCGGCAACCATATGTCTCACCACGTCGTGCGGGCAGTGATAGTGATCGCCCTGGTGGTGTTGTATGGGCTGTCCGCCCCGGCACGTGACGGCGGCGGCCGCCGCGACTACGGCGCGAACGACCTGGACCAGCTGCGCATGGTCGTCGGGCTGCGCGGTCGGCAGGCGGAAATCCGCGCGGCACGGAGCCTGATCCGCGGCTGGTCCGGCGAGATCAAGGGCTGGCTCGTCGCCGCTGCGAGCACTCCCTAAACTGTCGGATAGCCTTCGGTGATGTCCGCTGCACCGGTGGCTACGGCCCAGCGCGAGACGACTGCGATGCGGGCGCGCCAGCTCGCGGCCGCGCGCCGCCGGGCTACTGCCCTGCTGGCCGCGGTGACCGCGCTGTTTGTGGCGGTGACCGCCATTGGTGTGCATGGCGCCCTGCTCGGCTATGTGCAGGCGGGCGCCGAGGCTGCCATGGTCGGCGGGGTCGCTGACTGGTTCGCCGTGACGGCCCTGTTTCGCCGCCCGCTGGGCCTGCCGATTCCGCACACCGCGCTCATCGTCGAGCGCAAAGACCAGTTCGCCGCCACGCTCGGCCAGTTCGTGCAAGAGAACTTCCTCAACGCCGACACACTCACCGAGCGGATCCGGTCCGCCGGGCTCGTCCCCCGCCTGGCCGCCGGGCTGGCCGACAAGGCCAATGCCGACCGCTTCGCGGGCCACGCCGCCAATGCGGCCGTCACCGTGGCCGAGGCGCTGCGCGATGAGGATGTCCAGCGCGTGCTCACCGACGAACTAACCAAGGCGCTGGACACCGTCGAGGTCGCGCCGCTGGCCGGCCGGGTGCTGCGCGTCGTCATCGCGGGCGGCCACCACGCTGACCTGTTCAACCTGATCATGCGCGCCGCCGACCAGTATCTCGCCGATCACGACGCTGAGCTGCGTGACCTGTTCGAGGGCGAGGCTCCCCGCTGGGTGCCCGACACGGTATACCGGCGGGTCTTTGACCGGCTGCACGCCCGGCTGCGCCAGCGGCTGGCCGCCATGGCTGCCGACCCGGACGACCCGACCCGGCGCCAGTTCGATCAGTGGCTGGCCGGGCTGCCAAGCCGCCTCGAAACCGACCCCGGGCTACGCGAGCGCGGCGAGGACCTCAAGCGCGATGTCCTGAGCAGCCCGGTCCTGCGAGACTGGTCCTCCTCGCTGTGGCAGCACGCCAAGGACACCCTGCGGACCCAGGCGGCTGACCCGGAATCCGGACTGCACCGGCGGCTCGCTGAAGCGCTGGCTGCGCTCGGCCATCGGCTGGAGTCAGACCCCCGCCTCCAGGAAGGGCTCGAGCGCATGGTGGAGTCAGGCGTGCGAGCGCTCGCCGACCGGTTCCACGACGAGCTCGCCGGCCTGGTTACCGGGACCATCGAGCGATGGGACGCCGAACAGACCTCGAGCCAGCTGGAATTGCTGCTCGGACGTGACCTGCAGTTCATCCGCATCAACGGAACGGTCGTGGGCGCGGCGGTCGGGCTGGCCCTGCACGCCATCGCGCTTGCGCTCGCCTAGCGCCTGGATAATGATCCGGGGACGGTTTATGGCCGTCCCTGGAAAAGATTAGATTACGCTGCGCCGCACTTTCTTTGGACGCACTATGTGCAAGCAGGCCCGCAATTGCACCAGCACTTTTGATGAGTAATGGCGCCGCTTGAGCTGGCTCCCGCAGTCGATGTCGTGGCGGCCGTGACAGATAGTGCCGCTATAGCTGCAATTGCAGCAACCTGTGCTATCCGGGACTTGCGCAGGAAGTCTTGCATGCGTCCTCCTTGATCGCGTCAAGACGTTCGTATGACCGAGCCTGGGACTGCGTCGATATAATCGAACCCCCCGATTCCCCGACTTAACGGCAGAATACATGTCAATTGTAATAAGAACCACGCGCACCTTGATCACGATTTAATATAGACCAATACTCACTTCTCGCTCGGATCACAACAGTGGACACTCGTATCACACTGGTGAACTGTAACCCCGAAGTCAGGAGGCGTTGTGAGCGACAGCGGACGTTTCACCAACCCGGTAATCCCCGGTTTCCATCCCGATCCGAGCATCTGCCGCGCGGGCGCGGACTACTACCTCGCGTGCTCCAGTTTCGAGTACTTCCCCGGCGTGCCCATCTTCCATAGCCGGGACCTGGTGCACTGGGACCAGATCGGCAACGTGCTGGAGAGCTACGCCCTGCCGGACACGACGCCATCATCCGGAGGTGTCTACGCCCCGACGCTGCGCTACCACGACGACCGGTTCTGGCTGATCACGTCCGATGTCTCCGGCGGCGGCACGGTGCTGTTCACCGCCGCCGACCCGGCCGGACCCTGGTCGGAGCCGGTCCGCATGCCTGAGGTCCCGGGTGTCGACCCGGATCTGGCCTGGGACGACGAAGGCCGCTGCTGGTGCACTTATGCCGGGATCGAGCAGGTCCGCATCGATCCGGAGACCGGACGAACGCTCGGCGAGCCCCGTCACCTGTGGTCCGGCACGCCTGGTGCCCAATGGCCCGAAGCCCCGCACCTTTATCAGATAGGCGATTACTGGTACCTGCTGATCGCCGAGGGCGGGACCGAGCGCGGCCACTGCGTGTCGGTGGCGCGGAGCCTGGATCCGGACGGGCCCTTCGAGCCGTGCCCGGCCAACCCGATCCTTACTCACCGGAGCACCAGCCGGCCGATCCAGAGCACCGGGCACGCGGACCTCGCCCAGGCGCCCGACGGGTCATGGTGGATGGTCCTGCTCGGAGTCCGACTGCGCGGCGGCTCCCCCGGCTGGCACGTGATGGGACGCGAGACGTACCTTGCCCCGGTGACGTGGCCCGACGGCTGGCCAGCCGTGGGTGAGGTGGCCCCGGCCATGGCGGTCCCCGAGTGGCCGACGTACCCGGTCGCTGAGCCGCCGGTGCGTTTCGATTTCGATGAGCCGCGGCTGCACCCGCAGTGGATCTCGCTGCGTTCCCGGCCCGCCTCGCACTGGTCCCTGGCTGATCCCGCGGGATGGCTCGCCTTGCGCGCTCGTGGTCGATCGCTCGACGATCCGAACGCCACGTTCGTCGGGCGCCGCCAGCAGCATCTGTCGTGCCGGGTGCGTGCTCTGGCCGATACTGCCGCGGGCCGCGGCGGCCTCGCGGTGCGCCTAGACGAACGGCACCACTACGAGGTAGAGGTGGACGACAGGGAGGCGCGGGCGCTGGCCCGGATCGGACCGCTGCGGCAGACGCTCGGCACCCTGGCGGTACCGCCGGGGCCGGTGGTGCTGCGGATCGAGGTGCACACCACGGAACCGGGCACTCCGGCCGCAGGCCCCGACACGGTACACCTTGGTGTCGAGGACCCCGGCGGGCGATTCGCGGCGCTCGCGGAACTTGATGGCCGGTATCTGTCGACCGAGGTCGCCGGCGGCTTCACCGGCCGGGTGATCGGCATGTATGCGACGGCCGGCACGGTCCGGTTCGACTGGTTCGACTATGAGGCGCTCAAGTAAGCGGCCACTGTTCCGCCCGCGCGTCCTGCGCGTCAGTAGGCCTGGTTCAGGTTCCGCGAGTCTGCTCGGCGACAACCTGTCGCAGGTCAAGAGCGACCTTGACAAGCTCTCATCGGACGCGGGCAGCCAGTTGGAGCCCGCAGGTCGATTCGCTGAAGTCGGCGCTGTCCTCGGCGCAGACGGCCGTGACCAGCCTAGGCGGGTCGGGTTCGATCTCGTCAGTGGTGTCGTCGGTTAGCGGGTTAGTCTCCGCTGCTTCCAGCCTGTTCACCGCGGCGAAGAACACCTGCCCGTAACCGGCGCTTATCCGCCCGGGAACCTTGGTGGCCTGGCTGTCTGGTTGTCGGGCTGGGTCCGGGTGCTAGTCCTGGTAGCGGGTGGGGGTGGTGGTCCTGGTCAGCCCGGCGGCGGTTGTCCATACCAGGATGCCTGGTTCCGGTTGTTCGAGCTTCCATCCTTGAGCTTGCTTTATCTTATGATGCCGGCGGCATAGGGGTGCGAGATTGCAGCCACAGGTGATGCCGCCGTCCTCCCATTCCCGGGTATGGTCCTGGTCGCAAGCGGTGGCGGGACTGCCG